>Ga0209343_10001075_pt1 | contig 37744 bp, 37 predicted proteins | sample RifCSPlowO2_02_FD_184026 | JGI IMG/M metagenome (GOLD analysis project Ga0209343, IMG submission 184026) | Groundwater microbial communities from Rifle, Colorado - Rifle CSP2_plank lowO2_0.2 (SPAdes) (version 2) | ecosystem: Environmental > Aquatic > Deep subsurface > Groundwater | place...
CCGGTCATCGATGCTGCCGCGCTGCTGGGTGAGCCAATGACAGCTTTGTGCCAGGCACCGTGAACTCAGGTCACGGCCGCGACCGACAGCAACCGCTGCAGAGAAGCCCTTCACTCTGGCAGCTGCAGGCTGTTTTGCACAGGCATTGACACTGCCAACAGGTGTCTATTGGGCTGGGAACGTCTTGCGACCGCTGTAGAGGAAGTCCTCGGCGTCATAGATCTTTTCGTCCGAGAAGCCAACAGCAGCCTCAACCGCGATGCGACCGGTGTTGGTCTGCTCGGCTTTGATCCGGGCGATGCCGGCGTCTCGCTGGAATGCGATGCGCTTCTCGCCCGTCTTGACATTGCGGACCACCACCTGGTTGATCCCATCCTCCAGGGTGATGGTGATCGGCCCACGTGGCGTGTCGTAAAGGAAAAAGCGGTTCCCAAACTGAGCGTCTTCGCTGTTCAGGATGAACGTCATCTCGAAGATCGTCGGCAACATACGGTTCTTGTCCAGATCAAAGAAGCCGATCTGGTGGCGACCGGGCTCAAAGCCCTTGGGCGCCAACTTCTTGACGATCAGCAACCGGGAGTTCTCGATGTCGCCCTTCTGGCGCCAAGCCAGTTGCCAGTCCTCAGGCAGCAAGGTTGCTCGCGGGTTGCTCGAAGGAAAGTAGGTGAAGGCCGACGCTGTGCGCAAGAGCACAAGTCCCTTGGACGTCAAGTGGTAGCCATAGGCTGCCATGGTGGGCCGACCGACCGGAGTGAAGCGCCATTCACGTCGGTAGCCTTCAAGGTGGCCCAGCACCTCGGGAGCTGCGTTCTTGGTGAAATTCGCCCGTTTGACGATGTAGTCATTGGCGCCGTCGCCCTTGACCAGGTAGGTCGCCCACCCCGTCGCGGAAAAAGCCGATGCTTCTACGATGGGAGAGAGCGGGTCGATGTAGCGGTAGTTCTCTTCGCTCTGGAAGCCATACCGCCAAGCCTTGATGCCCGATTCGTGGAGTGAGATGTACCAGACCTTTTGCCGTGGCATCTTTGTCTCGGCCAGAGCACCTGATTTCCAGCCGTCCTTGGTGAGGACGTCGGTATTGCCCGAGGTGTCTTGGCGAGTGACTTCCGAGCCCACCCGGTAGCGCACATCGTCGCGTGGGTTGGCTTCAAGTGATTGCATCGTGACACACCCACCCAGCGAAGACGCCAGTGCGAATGCCACGCAACATTTCATTGTTGCGATCTTCATTTTCTACTCCCTGCGCGTTGATCAAACAACTGTCATTACTACAAAGATCATAGCAACGATCATGAGCACATTTCGACCCCCCATGACCAGATCAGCAGTCGCTATGCGGCCGGTCGTGAATTCGCGCCATAGACCCATACCGAGCCAGGCGCAGATCAACAAGGTGACCCCGACGGTCAGCGACTGGATCATGTTGCGCAAGTCGCCCATGGAGCGCCCCGAACCCTCCATGAATCCCTGCTCCATCGCCGCCGACATGGACAGGCAGTGGCCATGGCCATCGGTGATGCAGTTGCCGATGTAGGAGGCGGGCGCACGCATTGCCGGAACACCAGGGTCGGGGTTCGGATTCGGGTTGGGAGCGGGCGACGGCGACGGCGACGCTCCTGCTCTGATCCTGTCGGCCATTGAGCAGATGGTTGTCCCGTTGATATCTGCGAAACCCGAGCACCTTCCAGAACGAATCATCGTCTGGCAGTTGCCTATTCCCAGTTGGACGCAAGCGAGCAAGAGTTCAGGCGTGACAGGGCGACCGTCGAAAGTACTCATCGCGGCCAGCGTTCGAACTGGATAGGTTGCCAGAGCTTGAGACATCACACGCGACCATGCATCCACCTGGGCCTGCAGTGGCCACTGCTGAAACTGTTGCACCGAAACGCTTGGCCTGATTGCGTTGATGTTCGATGTGTTCATCTGCAGTACGCCATAGCAGCAAGAACCGTTGTAGATCCCGAGCTGGCCACCGCTCTCAAACATCGCCAAGTTGCCCACCGCTCCTGCATAGCTCTGGAGCGCTGCGCTGGCGTTCGGGGAAGCCGCAACTGCAGCAGCCACTTGTGCCGCAGTGACACTTTGCGCTGAGGCAGATGAATGGTGGCCCAGCACCAACGTGCCCAGCAGCGTCATCAGGAAGACCACAGGCCGGAACGTCGACCACCAACGATTCATTGCGCAATCCTCACAGCCCGTCGGCACGCAGGAACTTCCTTGCCGTATTGAAGGGTGCGGAAATATGCGATGCCTTCTTTTGCGTCAAAGGCGTATTCGTTGTGGTTCAGCTCGAGATACTTCGCTTCCTGTGGTGTTGCCCACAGCGTCTCCAAATAGCAGAAGCCGTGGAACTCGACCACGTGTGCATTTGCTTTGCCTATGGAAACCCGCGCCATGCATTTGCTGTACATGTCAACGACATTCTTGCCATTGAGAGCAGGCTCGCAGCGCTCGAAGTCAAGTGGAAGATTCAGCAACGAAAAAGTAACAGGTACCCCGCGATAGCTCGCCGAACCGACTTGCATTGAGAAGCCTGCGTCGGGTTCCTTCTTGAGTCCCTTTTGAATTTCATCGTTCCATATGGATTTGGCCAACGCTTGATCTTTAGGGTCAATCTTCACGACAGGTGTAGAAGGATTGGCCGCGACAAAATTGAAGGGGGCAGGGCGCATTCGCTCCCATGTCAAACCCGATGGGAAAACCACCTTGTCGGTGCTGGTGACCTTGACGTCAGCTCCGGCAATGGCAGCGCTCCAAACCCCTGAGCCAACGAGGCACCCAAGCATCAGTTGGCGCCAAAAGCATTTCGTGAAAACAGACATGTGGTTCTCCTAAAAATCAACGACTGGCACTGTCCAGTTCAGACATGAATACCTCGGGCGGCGTGGCACCTACCAAGCGCTTGCCATTGGCCAGGATCACGGTCGGGGTGTTTTGGATGTTGTACCTCTCTCCCGTCTTGATGATCTCGACCAGGCCAGAGGTATCGCAGTCCTGGCGAGCGCCCATGGGACGTTGGCCCGCCATGATGGCGCGCCATGCCGCACCACGATCTGGTGCGCACCACGCGATGCGGGCCAGTGGGACGGACTCTGGGCCGATGACAGGGAACGGAAACTTGTAGACCGTGACGTCATCGAGCTGGTCGATGAACTTGGTGAACACCTTGCAGACGGGGCAGTGCGGGTCTTCGAATACAGCGAGCTTGCGTGCGCCAGTCCCGCGCACCTCTTTGATCGCATGGGCAAGCGGCAGCGCATCGAATTTGATCCGCTGAACCTTCTCCAGATGACTGGCGGTCAAATCGACCTGGTTCTGCATGTCGATCAGTGCCGCACCAGCGAAGCCGTAGCGGCCCGTGCCGTCCACATAAAACACTTCCGTGGGTGTCTCGACCACGTACACACCCGCAATGGGGGTAGTGCCAACCGAACGAACCACCAGTTTGCCCTTGGTGTTGCGCTCGATGGTCGCGCGGATCTGGGAAGCCTTGGCCTCGGCGACGGGGGCGGACGCATCTGTCTGGGCATGTACCTTCGAGGGTGTAGAAAGCGCAACCATCAAGTGAACCACCAGGCTCAACAAGATGCCGCGCCACGAGAGAAGTTTTCGAACAGTTGGCATGGTTTGGGTAGGGGGTGGAGGTTGAAAAATGGATTCAGAAGTCGAACGCTCGAACACCGCGCGCAGCCCGGCAGCGTTCGACCGTTTCGCGGACCAGGTGTGAGACCACCATCGGATCGGGCACGGCGTTGATCAACAGCGTGGGGGAGGTGGTGTCGGTGCTCTGAACGATGATTCGGCCTCGGCCGACCATGGTCTGTGCCAAGGTGCCGCTCACCGACAAGTCTTTGACCCTGTACAGCTCGACAGACTCAATTTGCTTCACGAAGATGCCCGACTGTTCGACCAGCCGCTGGTTGGTCAGCGTGTAGCGGTGATTGGCCGTCCTCAGGTAGCGATACAAGGCATAGAAGACGGGCAGCACCAACCAGAACGTCAGAACGGCTAAGAAAAATATGTGGGCGTTGGTGACCTGGCCTTCAGACGCACTCCAGAGTTCACTGATTTCCTCGGTGTCGCCATTGGCTCGTGGAAGGTTCATGTCGTCCTGAATCACGGCTGCGTGGGCGACTGGGGACGGTGTGGTCATGGTTGGGGTGACATGAAGCGTTGGCGCCCTTGAATCTATCGGGGCGTGCTTCATCAGGCATCCCGAAACCTGCCATTTCGCGGGCAGGTTTCGCCTTGACAGGGGCGGCCGAAAGTGGCAAGAAAATCCAACTGAATGAACGGTTGGCTTTTCGGATTGACAACGATCAAGCCAACGGCGCGCAGCCGGTACAGCCGATGTTCAGTGCAAGGGGCGGGACGCAGAGGTGGCTCAAGTGAGCAACGGCATTTTCTGGGTGTTTGACAGGTATTCAGCGGGCTACGAGTACCCGTACCTGATGCAGGACGCAGTCCCGAGCGGTCCGTCAACGCTTTCGCTTACCTCTGTCCGGATCAGGCGTCGAGATCAGCAGGTGAGCCGGGTACTGCCGCATGAATTCCTTCGACTTCTCCGGTGGCGCGCTCAGCCACTCGTCGTACTGGTGTTCGTGCAGGATCACGACCATGCGCTTCTCGTCCTGGGGCTTGTGGAAGTGCTTGAACAGTTCGTGATCATCGGCGTTGACGGTGAGCATCGTGAAGCTCAGCAATTCCTCGCCAGTGGCCTTGCGGTTGCTGGCCCACAGGCCAGCAATACCCATGGGCAAACCGTCCTTGCGTTGAATCCTCGTGGGCACAGCGCTCCCACTGCGCCAGTCGGGCTCATAGATCCTCTCGACCGGAACAATGCAGTGCTGTCCATTGCGCCACGCGTCCCTGAAACTGGGCTTCTCCGCGACGGTTTCTGACCTGGCGTTGTACGTGCGCCGGCCGAAGGCCACTTCACCCGCCCAATGCGGGACCAGTCCAAACAGACCCACCATCGCTTCGCGAGCAGGTACTGCGTCATCGCCGACATCTGCATGGGGATGGCGTCGGACGAAGGGCGCCTGGTAGGTCGGCCAGACATCCGTTCGCAGGTTGACACCCGGTGGCAGTTCCACCCCGTAGTGCAAGCGCAGGCGCTCTGTGCTGGTGACGGCGTCGTAGTTGGAACACATAGGGGTCATTCTGGTCGGAAACCAGCCCCAGGTTTATACTGGATAAATGAACAGTATTTACACCAGGTCAGCGCCCCAGCTCCTGGCGGCCGCCCCGCTGGTGCTGCCGATGTCGGAGAGTCGCGTACATGCAGGGTTCCCGTCGCCTGCAGAAGACTTTGCGGTCAACCGGCTGGACCTGACGCAGATTCTGATCACCCATCCTCAGGCAACCTACATATGGAAAGTGACTGGCGAATCGATGCAAGACCTGGGCATCGATGATGGTGACCTTCTGTTGGTGAACCGTGCGCTCAGGGCTTTACACGATGACATTGTGGTGGCCACAGTCGACGGGGAATTCACGCTCAAGCAGTTGCACCAGCGTCCTGGGCGCATGCGCCTCAAGGCCGGGAATCCGTCCTTCCCGGACATCCTTCCCAAGGACGGCCAGATCATTGAGATTTGGGGTGTGGCCACGAGCAGCATCAAACGCTTTGTGGTCTCAGGTCGCACCCGATGAGTGGGAATCCGCTGTGTACGCGCTGGTTGATGGCAACAACTTCTATGTGTCCTGCGAAAGGGTGTTTCAGCCCAGCTTGAACGGCCGGCCGGTGATCGTCCTTTCCAACAACGATGGCTGTGCCATCGCCCGCAGCAACGAGGCCAAGGAACTGGGCATCAAGATGGGCGCACCCTGGTTCCAGATTCGGCACCTGGAGCGGGAAGCCGGGCTGGTGGCCCTGTCGGCCAACTTCACGCTCTACGGCGATATGAGCGACCGCATGATGAGCCTTGCCGCCGGGCTCGGTCCGACCCAGGAGATCTACTCCATCGACGAGAGCTTCATCGGCTTGCAGGGGGTGCGCGGTGACCTGGTGGGCCGGTCACACAAAATCCGCAGCCGCATTCTTCAGTGGACCGGCATCCCCACCTGCATTGGCATCGCCCCCACCAAGACCATGGCCAAGCTGGCGAACCACATCGGCAAGACGGCCGAGCGCAAGCCCGGTAGCTACCCCCAGGAACTGGCGCAGATCTGCAACCTCGCGGCCTTGCCAGCCCAGGACCTGGATGACGTGCTCGCTGCCACCGGGGTAGGGGAGGTCTGGGGTGTGGGTCCCCGCATCGCCAAACAGTTGCAAGAGGGCGGTATCAAGACCGTGCTGGACCTCACCCGCATGGACCCGGCCACGGCTCGCCGAGGCTGGAGCGTCACGCTGGAGAAAACCGTTCGCGAACTGCAAGGGCTGCCCTGCATCGAGCTGGACGATGCCCCTGGGCCCAAACAGCAGATCGCCTGTACCCGCTCCTTCGGTAAACCCATGCACGAGCTGAGACCGCTGGTTGAAGCCGTGACCGAGTTTGCCGGGCGGGCTGCTGAGAAGCTGCGCAAACAGCACAGCTTGGCGACCGAGCTACTGGTCTTCATGCACACCTCACCGCACCGGCCAGGGGCGCAATGCTCACGCAGCGTGGTAGTGCCGCTGCGAAGGCCTACAGACGACACCCTGGCGCTGGCAAAGGCTGCAGCGGACGGCATGCGCTACATGTACGTGCCGGGCTTTCAATTCATCAAGGCTGGGGTGATGCTGATGGACCTGCAACCGGCAGGCTTCCTGCAGCGGGAGTTGGATCTTGAACCTGTGGTGCGTGAAAACGAGAGCACACCACGCGACCGCTCCAGGCTGATGACGGCGATGGACGCCATCAACGGGCGCTTCGGCAAAGGAACGGTGCACTCAGCGGCCACGGGACAGACGGGGCCGAAACGGGAATGGGGGATGAAGCAAGCGCGTCTCACACCGCAGTACACGACACGGCTTGAGGATGTGCCGGTGGTGAGGGCGTGAAACAGGATGTGGTTTGAGTGGGAGCGACGTGAGTTCACATCGAGGTCCGCACTCCGTCAGAAAGTCTTAGAGGGTTGAAGGCCCGATGTCGAGCGCGGGGAGTGCGTTCACGATTTTCATCGTCTCCAGGCTGACAGTGAGCACGCGTTGAAACAGCTCCAGCGGGTAGCTGGGGTTGCCCATGGTCTCGACCGCCCAGTCGTTGGCGTCGTTGACGATGCCACTGTCTTTGTCGGTCTTGACGCCCTGGCGCTCAACCACCCAGTCCAGGGCCGGCTTGCCGTTGACGACATAGTCGTAGGCCTCCAGCGGGATACCGGTCAGGGTGATCTTGTCGTTGTAGTGCAGAGTCGTCAGGTCCTTGTCCTTGCCCTTCTTGCCATAGCGCATCTTCTCGACGCGGTAGTCGGCGTCGGTGAGTTTCTTGCCGGCGCTATCTATCACCAGAGGGTAAGGGGCAACGCTCTCGTAGTTCAAGTGCAGGTCGGCCAGCTTGCGACCAGCCTGGGAGAAGGCCCAGAAGTCGGCGGCCGTCTTTACTCGCGGTATGCGCGGCAGTTCCTTGCCCAGGTTGTCGGCGAAGCGTTCGCGGTAGTCGGGCGAGTGCAGCAGGCCGTAGACATAAAAGAAGATGTCTTCGCGGGAGATGGCCTCGCCGGGGTAGGCGGACTGGAAGTGCGCCAGCCCTTCCGCCGTGATGGCCTCGCGGCGCCTGGTTGCCGAATCTGGTGCCGGCAGTCGGGCTTCACCAAACAAAGCCGACTGCTCCGGGTTGACATCCGCTGCGCTGGGCTCCGGGTCGTCGAACAGGTAAAGCGGGAAATATTGCGAGCCCACCATGTCCGCCGCATGAAGACTGGCGACGCAGTCGCTGATGAAGACAGAGTAGGCGCTGCGAGACGCTGAGGCCGAAACACCGATGACGATGTTCTCTGCCGAAGCGTTAGGAAAGATCCGCGGCATCTGGTAGACCCGTTCATTGAAGCGACGGCTGTAGTAAAGCCACTGCTTATTGAAGGGACGGTATACCCCGGGAACAAGACAATTAGGGTCGAACTCGAAACGGCGGTCTTTCGCAAGTTCCTGCTTGACGTTGTGAGTCCAAGCGATGTGCGTCGCATCGGTGTCAACGAAGTCGTCTATCAGCTCTTCCCGCTGCTTCTTGTCCAACCCGGGATGCCTTTTTGCCAGGCGTTCAGCTTCGGCGTTGTAGAAGGCAATCATCCGCGTCATGTTGGCTGTGACCCCGGCATTAGAGGCGTTGTAGCACCAGGCATCGCGGTTGGTCACCACACCTAGCGAGAAGTTCTCGAACAATTTGGGGCCATCTCCTTTCTTGTCGCCGAGCACCATGTACTCTAGGAAGCTGCCGTCCCGCTGCCTCAACCAGTCGCCATGCACATCCGGTGAAATTGTCTGCCAACCCTCCGCTGTTGTGATTCCTGCAATGCTGCCCAAGGCCCCAATTTTGGCCAGCTTCTCCTCCCTGCTCAAGTAGTCACCGATGTCGTGGAAACTGATTTTCCCGTGGTGCTTGGCTGACGGGTTCTTCACCAGAAGCGAGATGGCAATTGGAGCGCGACTACCACTGCCAAAAATCTTTCCGCCTTCCCTGCGGGATAGTTCACCTGCTGTGCGTTGATTGCCGCGCAGGTGAAAGACGTAGACGCTGCTGAACTCGTCAGCCAAGCACCGGCGCAGCCCATCGAACGTTGGGGTTTCCAGGAAGCTGGCATTGGTCACAAAGCCAATGACGCCACTGGCGCCGACCCGGTCGCTGGCCCACCGGATCGCGCGAATGTAGCTGTCGTAAAGGCCCTTCGCCAGCACCGCATCGGAGTTCTCGGCGTAGGTCGAGCGGATTCGCCCGTCCAAGTCCGGATATGAAACGTTGTCGTTGTTATCGTTCTCGCTTCGCTGACCCACTGAATACGGCGGGTTGCCGATGATGACCCGGATATCCAGCTTCTTCTGCCGTTTGCGCCGCGCGCTGTTGTCCACCAGCAGCGCGTCCACCAGATCTTCTTTCTCGTACATCTGGAAGGTGTCGGTCAGGCAGATGCCTTCGAAGGGCTGGTAGTTGCCGCCCACGATGCTGTGGTAGACCGCCTCGATGTTGATGGCTGCGATGTAGTAGGCCAGCAGCACCAGCTCGTTGGCATGGATTTCGTGTTTGTACTTGTGAGGCAGGTGCTCGGGCGCGATCAGGCCGCTCTGCAGCAGCCGGGTGATGAAGGTGCCGGTCCCGGTGAAGGGGTCGATGATGTGGACGCCCTTGCTACCAAGGGTCTGGCCGAACTCGGTCTCCAGAATGTGGGCGACGCTGTGGATGATGAAGTCCACCACCTCGACCGGCGTGTAGACAATGCCCAGCCGCTCAGTCATCTTGGGGAAGGCGTTGCGGAAGAACTTGTCGTAGAGCTCGACGACGATCTTTTGCTTGCCGGCCGCGTTGTCGATGCCTTGGGCGCGCATCTTCACGCTTTCGTAGAACCGCTGGAGGGTGTCCGCCTCTTTGTCCAGCCGGTGCTCCTGCAGCACGTCGAGCACACCCTGCATGGCCAGCGACATGGGGTTGTGCTGGGCAAAGCTGTAGTCTTCGAACAGGGCGTCAAACACCGGCTTGGTGATGAGGTGCTGGGCCAGCATCTCAATGACCTCGCCATCGCTGATGCTGCCGTTGAGGTCGTCGCGCAGTTCTCCTGCGAAGGTGTTGAAGGCCGCGCGCTCCTTTGCGTTGGCCGGGTCACCCACGATGCCGGTGATGCGGTCGATGTGGGTTCGGGCGATCTTGGCGATGTCGTTGGCCCAGTCTTCCCAGTGGTGGCGGTTGCCGACCTTCTGCACCAGCTTGGCGTAGATGGCCTTTTCAATTTCGCCGATTTCAAACGGCAGGGCGGTCTGGTCGTCCTTTCCGTAGCGCTTGGGTTCCGGCTCACCGATGGTGAAGCCGCCCTTGCCAGCGTTCTTGTTCTTCTGCCCCTTGGTCTTCTCCGACTTCTTCTGAATCTTGTCGGTGATGGCGATGACCTCCATCTTGCTGGTATCTCTGCCGATGAGGTCCAGTTTGTTGACCATCGCGTCGAAGCGGTCGTCGTGCGAACGAAGCGCCTGCAACACCTGCCACACCACGGCATAGGTTTTGTTGTCGCTCAGCGCATCGTGCGGCTCAACGCCGGCTGGGATGACGACAGGCAAGACGACGTAGCCACGCTTCTTGCCCGGGGCGTTGCGCATGACCCGGCCAACCGACTGCACCACGTCCACCTGCGAGTTGCGAGGGGTCAGGAACAGCACGGCATCCAGCGCTGGCACATCCACCCCTTCAGACAAACAGCGCACGTTGCTCAGAATGCGGCAGGTGTCGTCGGCTGCGTCGGCCTTGAGCCAAGCCAGCTTGGCTTCTTTTTCGCTGGCGTTCATGCTGCCGTCCACATGGTCGGCTTCACAGGCCAGCGACGATGCTGCTTCATCGTCTTCTGAGGCTTGGTAGGCCTCGACCACCGCCTGGAACATGCCCGCGATGTTCTTGGAGCTGACCTTGTGGGTCTTCGCGCCTTTGCTCACCTCGATGACCTGGCAGAAGGCCACGGCGCGCTTCATAGCCTCGTGGTCGCCGTTCAACTCCTCGGTGAGACCTTGCTTGGCCAGGGCCTTCCAGCAGCCAATGATCTTGGCGGCGTCGTCCACCTTGAGTTGGTTGTTCTCGTCCTTGAGCAGGGACTGGATGCGGCGGCTGACGTGGCTCTCTTCCACAGACAGAACGATGACCTTGTAGTCCACCAGCAGGCCGCGCCGGACGGCCTCGGAGAACGTGATCACGTGGAGTTCCGTGCCATACAGGGCTTCGTCATCCATTGAGCACAGCGCCACGCTGCCTTGCTCGGCCTTCGCCTTGGCGCTGTCGCCATAGATGCGAGGCGTGGCCGTCATGTAGATGCGCTTGGCTGAGCGGATGAAGGCTGCGTCATGCACCTTGACGAAGCTGCTTTCGTCGTCGTCGCCGAAGGTGGCGCCAGTGGTGCGGTGGGCTTCGTCGCAGACGATGAGGTCGAAGTCAGCGAGCCCATGGCCGTGCTGGGCACGACTGATGACTTCGATGGAGTGGTAGGTGCTGAAGACCACGCTCATGTGCGCGGCGTCGTGTCGCTTGGCCATTTCGGTGGCCAGGCGGGATGGCTCGGTCGTGGCCGGGTAGCGCAGCTCGTGGGTGAAGGTCTGGACGCTGTCGTCGTCTTTTTGGCGTTTCTTGCCGACGTCGCTGTCTGAGCAGACGGCGAAGCAGTGCATTGGAATGGTGCTTTCTTGGGTCCATTCGGTCAGGGTCTGAGACAGCAAGGACAGGCTGGGCACCAGGAACAGAACGCGTTTGCCCCTGCCGGCCAGGGCTTCGGCGATCTTCAGGCTGGTGAAGGTTTTGCCGGTGCCGCAGGCCATGATGAGCTTGCCCCTGTTGGCAGTTTGCAACCCAGACGTGGCCGCGTCCAACGCCTGCTGCTGGTGCAGTCGCAGCTGCTTCTTGACTTTCAGGACCGGGGCTGCCTTGGGCTGGTATTTGGCCCAGTCGATCTGGCTGTTCTCCAGGTCGTTCAGATCGATCTTGCTGACGGGTGGCTGCTGATCGCGAAGGGCGTCTTCGGCGTGGGTGCTCCAGTGGTTTGTGGTGCTGACGATGACGCGGTGGGTGAAGGGCTTCTTGCCTGAGGCGGTGAAGAAGCTGTCGATGTCGCTCTTTTGTAGGCGGTAGTCTTCGGCGTACAGCTTGCACTGGATCGCGTGGATTTCGCCGGTGCCCTGGGTCTTGGCCACCAGGTCAATGCCCGCGTCGCGCTTGTCCAGCCCTTGAAGCGCGGCCCATTCGCCGTAGGTCCAGACCTCACTGTAGAGGTCGCGGTACGTCGCTTCGTTGCGCAGGTAGCAGAGCATGAGCTCTTCGAAGTACGTGCCCTTTTCGCGTTCTGACAGGGAGGATTGACGGTAGTGGTCGAGCAGCGAGGAAAGAGCGGTCATATCGGTCAGCGGGAACTTGTTCTGTATCGGCGGGGAATTCTTCAATCTTGGCCTGCGTTGCCTTGACCTTGAGCGACTTGTCGGCTTTCACACCCGGATGAGATGGCTGGCTTAACCATGTTTGTATTGTGCAGTAGAAATCCAGGGATTTGATATCAATAGTGATAAACTGATCTCATTGCATTCAATTTGACCAGGAGGCCAGCATGGCAAACGTCACCGTCAGAAACCTGCCTGATGCGGTGCATCGGGCGTTACGCGTGCGTGCTGCAACGCATGGACGCAGCACAGAAGCGGAGATCCGCGACATCCTGGAGGTGGTCACGCGACCAGCGCAGCGTGTCAAGCTGGGCTCCTTGCTGTCGCAGATCGGGCGAGAGGTCGGGCTGACAGACAAAGATTGCATCGTCTTCGACCAGGTGCGCGACAAAACCCCCAGTGATCCGGTGAGCTTTGAATGATCCTGCTTGATACGAATGTGATTTCAGAACCGTTGAAACCAGGCAGCGACCCCAACGTACTTGCATGGATCGACGCGCAGACTGTGGAGACGCTGTTCGTATCGACCATCACATTGGCTGAGCTTCGCTTTGGTATTGCGGTAATGCCCGACGGCAAGCGCAAGTCTGTTTTGCAGCGGCGACTTGAGGAGGAGGTCATCCCTCTTTTTGAAGGGCGCGTTCTGTCGTTTGATGACGGTGCTTCGAAGGCGTATGCCGAGGTTCGTGCACGTGCCCGCGCTGCGGGAAAAGCCATCGGGACAGCCGATGCGTACATCGCGGCCGTGGCGGTTGCTCAAGGCTTTTCGGTGGCAACCAGAGACACCAGCCCGTTTGAAGCCGCCGGCTGTGAGTTCATCAACCCCTGGGAGGTTGGACGTGAACACCAGTGAGTTGAGAGCGCCACAGGGCAACGTGGAGGGCGAGCTGGGCATGGCCTGGTGGAATGCGCTAACCGAGGGTGACCGACGATACTGGTGCTTTGCCGCGATGACGGTGGTTCCGGCAGAGGCTTGGCGGTATTTCAAAAGCGTCACGCGCGACGAGGAGAAGAGTAAAGTCGTCTGCGTGGAATGAACTGCGATAGGGGAGGAACAACGATGGACATCCTGAAATTCATTTTCAAGCTGCTCAAACACGGCGGCATTTTCTTGCTGCGGGTTGTCGGAATTTTGACGCCTGCTGTCGTGGACGCTGCATTTGCCTCCGCGCCACGACGCAAGGAAGCTTCGGATGAGGTGGATCAATATGAAGACTTTCCAGATGCAGGAGATGTAACTCACCTGAACTGGGATGCCACGTACGGTCATTCGACAAAACGGTAGGTCATCTGCGCCCGCCCGCTCTTGATGAGTTGGTTGCGTTCGTTGCAGTCGAGTCAGCTGATTTGAGCAGTCCCGTTAGGGACGAATTCACATTGATTCCAATCCAAGCCATCATGCCGGTCCACAACAGTGGAAGCCCGATGAACATCGTCATCATGAGCATGGCCATCAGGGTCAGCTTGTAGTCGTTGCCCGTGGACCGGATGAAGTCGGTGACCTTGAAGCCTTCTGGGTACATCGCATTGACCAGGTGAGCATCCATCCACACGGTGAATGACCACAGGATGGCCCAGAACTTCACCGTGAAAATCCCCACCGCACCGTAGAGCATCACCTTCAGGTTGTAGCCTGAGAGGAAGGTGATCAGCGGCAGGAACATGTACATGCCCATCAGGATGATCGCCTGCATCATGAGCAAACCGTTGAGCAGCGGATTGATCGTCACGTAGGAGAACAACTGGGTCAGGAACACCCCGATGGTGGACACCGCGCCACCCACGTTCTGTTGGATGGAGGCATCGAAGCCCAATGCGCGTGTCGTGTCCACGAACGAGGGGTTGGCCAGGTGCTCGGCGAGCATGGCGAGTTGGTCCTTGGCCCTGTCCGGGTCGGTGAAAACCAGGGCAATCCGGTTCGACAGGTTCTGCCAGCGATCACTCTGCCTGATCATGGCTTCACGCACCCCTGCGGCATCCTCCCACCACTCTTTGCAGGTCGGGCGACCCCAGTCGGGGTTCACATAGCCCTCATAGGGCGGTGGCGCACCGGCAGCAGGGTTGTAGTAGTCCCCATCCCGCGCGAAGTTGATGGGAAACCCCTGCACGGGGTTGGCCGCGCGCATGTCGGCGTAGAAGCCTGGCTCCGTGCGGAACAACTGACTGCCCATCCATCCCACATCGTTGGGACCGTAGTTGGTGTTGGTGGTCGCCAGGATGGCCTGTCCCGACGCAGAAATGTCCGTCCTGACGGTGTTGATGTACCGACTTTGGGCAGGCTTGAAACACTCGCTGTAGAAGCGCTGAACCGAATGCAAAAGGGCCGGGTCTTCGATTGTGGCGATCCTGGCCAGCTCCTCGATGGCGCGGATCTCGCTCTCGCTGTTGTTGATGCCGGCGCGCAGCGCCGTGTTCATGCCCGCAGAGATCGACATGACGGTGAACCACCAGGCGGGCACGTTGGACAACGATCCACCGGCACCGCTCATGCTGCCGTCGATGGCATCGACCATGGCGGTGTCAAAGGTGGACCCCGTGCCCCCGTCCCGGGTCACTGGTGCCGGGTTCGGGTCTGTAGCAGTCGGCCGCGGCTTGTACGACAGGCTGATCGAGTGCAACGAAGTAACCGGGAGCGTGGCAAAACAGACCGAGAACACGAACAGTGCCGCGATCAGCTGTGTGCCGATTCGGTCGATGACACCGAACACACCAACGGATTCCGCGCCTTGCTCTTTGGCCTCGCGCCAGGCGTTGAAGACGATCAGCATAAAGGGGATCACCACCAGTCCGGTGCCAGTGATGATCTCGCCAAAGATGTTGGCGAACGCCCAGCCGTACATCGTCGTGAAAATTTCGAGGTAGCTGTCGAGCTGCATGTGTGGCTCCAGGAGCGCAATGGGTGGGGGTGTCGGGATCGAGCGGTCAGATCAGGCCCAGAAGCCTGAAGAGCGTTTGTGGGCCGATGGGGATCAGCACCAGGTAGGCGCACAAGAAAACCATCGCCTTGGGCCGGAATGCCATTGCACGCTCCACCTCGTGAGGTTGCACCATGTTGCGACGTTGACCCCAGCGCACCAGCGCACGCCAGCGCATGCCGATCAGGGCCACGAACAGCACCTGGAGCGCGACACCCACCCAACGCAGCTGGGAGACAACCGACTGGACCTTGAAGATGTCCAGACCACTGTTGACCAGCGCAACGACACCCAGGACCATCGAAGCTAGGGCAAGCGTCCCCCAAAGGGCAGTCGTTAGAAGGCCACGCCAACGGCCCTTGGGCTTCGGGGACGTGGTGCCGGTGGCTACCGGGCTGGTGACCATCGTGGAACCCACATCGGTGGTCATGGCCTGACCCGTCCTTCTTCCACGGGCGTTGACTCTCCGCGCTGCGTCCTGCTAAGGCGTGCTGCCTGGCTGTCGCGCTGGGTGGCGTCTTCCATGATGGTGAGCGCGGTGTTCGAGGTCATTTCCTTGCGGACGCGGTGCTCGAACATCAGGTCTTCGATCAGCTGGGTGAGCCGGTCCACCTTCTCCTGCATGTCCTTTGAGACCTTGCCAGCGGCCGTCACCTCCGGCAGGCTCAGACCGGACTGCAACACATTGCGCGCCACCAACGCTTTGTCGATCACCCGTTGCATCGCCAGCTCGTGGGCAAGGCGTCCCATGGCCAGCGCCTGGCTGTCTGGTGGCATGGTGCGAAGTGCCTGCAGGAGCTGGGGCGTGATCGCCAGGCCAGGCGCAGCGATCTCGCTCAAGGCCACCGCATTGTTGGTGGCGGTGCCAGCGACCAGGGCGACGAGTCTGGGACGGATGATGTCCAGCTCGGCGTCCAGCCGTGGGCCCAGGCCAGAGGCGGTAGAGGTGGAAGTGGCCGCAGGGCAATTGACGATGCCCTCGCAGAGGTAGATTTGCTGGTCACCCAGCACCTTGGTGGTCCACTCCGCCAGTGTCTCTGGTGTCGCGAAGGCGTTCGTCAGTCGAATGCCGGCAGGGCCTCCCGACCCGGCACCCGACGTCGTGGGTCGGTTCAACGTGACGTTGTAGCCCGCCACCGACAGGTCTCGAACCGGTCGCAGCGGCTGGGTGCCCACACCACCGGCTTTGGCACCACCAAAGATCCACGACACCCCGTTCCTTTGAGCCTCTTCATTCCTGTTGATGTCGGTCTTGGCCTGAACCACATCGCCCTGGAGCGATGCCTTTGCGCGCCAAGTCTCACCCTTGGCGTTGTTCACCCAGTCTTCGTAGGGGTTGCCACCGGCCTTGATCTGCGCTTCCATCTCTTCGCAGGTCTTCAGTGAAGCTTCAATGATGGCGTCGGCCTTGGCCGAGTAGGTCTGAAAGAGCTGATACAGCCCAGGCTGCGCCCGTTGGAAGATGTACATGGGCAGCGATGCGATGCCCGCTCTGAGCGCGTTGGAGAACGTCTGACCCAGGTTGCGTACGTTGTTCATCAGCGTGGTCCAGGACAGACCGAGATCGAACTTGCCACAGGAGTAGTTCAGGCGCAGATCGGCAGCCAGGCCGATCTGGATGGGGATCGTGGACTTGTAGTTGGCCAACCCACCCGGTGAGCTTCCGCCCATCTGGTAGTACAGCGCCGAACTGCGGGTTTGAGCCTGCACTGGCTGGGCGGTGGCCATCAATGTAGCCACGACCAGCACCACAGCGAATGCCGTGGCTTTCCGGGAGGAGGGGGAGGGTGGGCAAGGAAGGTGCTTCATGGGTGGCTCCACGTTCAGGGAACAGCGAACAGGAAAATCTCGGTTTTGCGTTTGCAGCATTCGTAGCGGGTCCACATGTTCCAGACATGCCCGTTGGTGGGTGTCGTGCGGCCGTCGCCGTAGGAGACCAGGCTCACGCTGTCGTTTTCACCGAAGGTCGTGCATCCCGAGGGCAGGGGATAGACCATGGAAAACTTCGGGTCGGCCACCTGAGCGAACCACACGTAGGAGCGCGGGCTCTTGCCTCTCAGGCGCGAATAGATGTGTGGCTGGGCAGGATTCAGAATGATGGTGGAGACGCGCTTGGCAAACACCGCCGACGCCTTCACAGGGTGCTGTTGAACAAGTTGGCCCTGGCGCGGGTAGATGCTGCCCCAGGTGGTGAGCCCACCCGTCTGAGACACCTCCCTGTAGCCGGGCAACCATGATCCGACGTACAGCAGATCGAGCGGGATCATCGAACGCCAGAAGTAGCTGTCGGCATCGCTCTGGAAGTACACACCGAATGCATCGGCGGAACTCGGGCACAGCAGGTCGTTGTCGCCCCCTGAAGCAGCCGCACCATCGAGCATGGTCTTGAATTGCTGGAGCTGGCCCTGGAACGAGGACTGATTCCCGGTGCTGCTCGCGGTGGGTGACATCGAGCCGATGTCGGGCATCATCCCGCCGACCAGGTTGCTCGCACCGGTGACGGTGTTGAGCAAGGTGCTCGGGTTGGTCATCCAGCCCACCACTTCGCTGGGCACGTTCGTGATCAGCGATGCGGGCGCGGTGGCCCACTCCCGCATGATCTGCGGCAAGGTGGACGGGAAGTTCATCAACTCGGAGACACCGGGCACCACCAGGTTGGTCCCGACGTTGTTCACCAAGACCACCGGATTCCCGATGGCGTCTGCATTTTTATTGGTGGTGGGTTCCGCCGTGGATTGCTTGGCTTCACCCGTGTTGCCCGAGGCATCCAGCGGCGTGCTGAGCATGGCGCTGCCGATCCTGTCCCCGATGGTCGAGACTGCGCCACCCACATCGCGCCACGGGTGGATGTACTGGTCGTTGAAGGTGCTGACCACAACGTCGGGCATGTAGTGGCTCACGCGGATGCTGGTCTCCACCGTGCAGCCAAAGGGCGTGCAGCGCAGGAAAAAGCAAACGCCAGTCACCCTGTACGAGATGCAGCTCGGCGCCGAGGCCAGGGTTGCCGACACCACACCCATGGTGTTGGTTTGGGCGCTGGCATGGCCTGAGGCCCATGCCAGCGCCAGAGCAGCGAGGAATCTGGCCAGGTGGACGGTAGCTGCTCTCATGTCAGCGTCCCCGGTGCTTTTGCACCATCGCAATGGCCTGATCGACGTTCGTCACGCCGTAGATCACAGAAGCGCCATCGACCACGATGGCCGGAATGCGTTCCAGCTTGTAGTGCCGCGCCAGCGCAATCCCGTTGGCACCGTTGAGCACGGCGGGCGTGATCCGTTTCTTGATCTCTGCCTGGTTCGCCGCGAAGTAGGCCCGCGCAGCGGCCTCTGTTTTGGGGATGTTCTGGTTGATGGCTGCCTCGACGTTCTTGAGGGCGTCAAGGCGATAGATCACCAACTGGTAGCGATCAGCCTGGATCGGGGTGATCACCATGGCGGAATTGGCAAACACCTCGACCTTGGTGATGCCTTGGTACAGATCCTGTGCCTGAGCCAGGGCCGGCAACGCAGCGACCGCGAAGCCCAGCAGCACCAGGTAGCGCCTGCCCAATGTCGGGTTGCTCATGCGCAGATCCTCTTCATGCGCGCGTCAGCACTGGCGTAGTCCCAACGCTCAGCCTGAGCGATGGCCTTCGCACGGAAGTCCTCTGGCAGTTCTTTGACCCTGGCGTCAATGAGGTCGCTGAACCTCTGGACGTAAAGATCGTGGGACGTGCCGCAGCTTCGGGCCGCTTGTGCGGCCAAGGTGACGCACATGTCACTCCAACGACCTTCTGAAAAGCTCACCAGTTCGCTGCTCATCGCGTGGCCTCTTTCTTCTTTTCAGGCCTGGAGCGACAGGCGTTCAGCTCGTGCGCGACCAGCTGAGCGGCTTCCATTTCGGTGCAACCGTGCTTGTCCATCAGGCGGCGGCGATGGGCTTTTTCATGGCCTTCGGTCATGGCCAGGGCAATCGGCAGTGCCGGTGGCACGTTGCGGAACAGCATCTGGTCTGACGCCGAGATCAGCACGCCCTCGGTGTACTGGCCGGGCGATTTGCGGGCCGATTCCATCATGGCGCGCTGCTCGGGCGTGAGACTCCTAAAACGCGCCACCTCCTCGATCTCCGAGCGGTCCATGGTCAGCAGCATCCAGTACTCGCACATGGACAGCACGCGGCTCATCGAATCCGGGAAGTCCTTCAAGTTCTGGGTGGCCAGCCAGAACCAGATGTTCAGCTTTCGCCACATCTTGGTGCCCTTGGCGATCTTTGGCCCCAGCAGCTCGTTGGTGGTGATCAAGTGACCTTCGTCGGTCAACATGATCAGTGGCCTGTCCTCGGCCTGGAATCGTTCACCACGCGACTGCACCGAGTCGATCAGGCTGGTGTAGGCCACGGCCAGCGCATCGCCGTAGCCGTCCTGGGTCAGTGTGCCCATTTCCACCAGGGTGACGTCGGCATCGGGCCAGTCCACGCCTTCTCGGTTGAAGAGCTTGCCGCGCAGGCCCTGGCAGAAGGTCATCATCGACTGCCCCATCTCTTCGGCCCGCACCTGGCGGGCGGGGGAGAGCGTGCCTTCGCTGTGCATGCCCATCAACTCGATGGCCACGTCGTGGGTCAAGGGATGCTTGCGGCCTTCGGCCATGGACTTGGAGGCCGCGCGGATGATGGCGTTGGTGACCAGGTAGCGGTCGGCCCTCGACATGCGCTGCACTTCCTGCGTTTCGCCACCCGTGATCATCATCACGGCCGCGATCAGCATTTCACCCAGCAGATCGCGCTTTTCTGTACCGTCTTCGTCGTCCATGTCGGCGGTGTCGGCCCCTTCGCCGTCGGCTTTGGCCTTCGCATTGGATTCACCTCCTAGCAGGGCGTCCAGGCTGGCGTCTTCGGGTAGGCCCGCATTCATGCGCGCTTGCCGGTCTGCCGCACGGTAAGAGGACATCACGTCCTCGTCCTGCAGCAACCGGTGGGCATGGAAGAAAGGCGGCAAGGAAACGTCGGCCTCGGCGGTCAGCGATACGCTGTACGTGCTCAGGCCCATGAGCTTGAAATAGTCCAGCAGCAGCGCAAACGACTTTCCGGCATCGGCAATGACCAGGCGCGGCCTGTGAACCGCCATCGTCAACAAGGAGATGTAGTTCAGCGTGGCGCTCTTGCCCGCGCCCGTGGGGCCGAGCACCAGCATGTGGGCGTTCTTCTTTCGGTCGTCCTTGTTCAGCGGGTCCAGCCACATGGGCTCACCGCCACGGTTCCAGAACCACATGCCCGGGTTGGGTGTGCCGCGCGAGCGCCCGTAGGTGGGGAGCAGTGCGGCAATCTGGGAGGCAAAGGTCAGGCGGCTGCGCCGCAGGGCTTTGGCGTCGAAAGCAGTATCAAAGTTGAACGGCAACCCACGCATGAAGGAATCCAGGGGAACCAGATCCTGACGGGTGTCGATGAAGCGCAGTCCCGACGGGACCAACAGGGCATTGACCTGAGAAATCGAGGCGCTGAGTTCCTCCCGGTTCGGTGCGGTGACGTACAAGGTCATCAACATGGGGAACAGCTTGTCGTTGTTCAACATGCGCTTGAGCACCATGTTGCATTCGTTGAATGTCTCCCGCGCTGCCGGCGTGCGCGCCCGCGACGCATCCCGGATGCGCGTGATGTGGTTCTCCAGCTTGTACTGGGACTCCACCGTCATGGTGATGGACAACATGCAACCGGCTGGCAGGCGGTCAAATCGTGCGAACGATTCTTTGCCGCTGGTGCGCTCGGCCGAGAAGTGGCCGATGTTGGGCTGGGTGCGCAGGCTCTGCAAGGTCAGAGCCTTGACCGGCACGCCGTCGAACTCGAACAGCCCGGCCTCCACGTCAGAGACGGGCGGCGTCATGTTGAGCATGTCCGACATGTCCCAGCCGAAGATCGGCGCGCAATCGCGCCCATCGGCATCCTTCAGAGGGGATACATCGCCTGGATAGGGCATCTGGGCCAGCAGATCGCCCGAGTGCTTGCTTGCCCACGGCACGGCTCGGTTGAAGAATGGCAGCATCCACTCGTAGAACTCGATGGAGGTGCAGCGCTTGGCCGAGACACCGGCCTCGACGAAGGTGGCCATGAGCGTGATGGCCACGGCCTCCATCTGGTCGCGTGCTGGTGCTGAGTTGTCGGCCAGACCCGCAAAGCGCTTGTAGATGGCACAACGCACACGGCGCTGTTGCCCGCGCCATTCCTGACCGCTGACCAAGGTGTCCACGAACAACCCTTCGGGACGAGACACCAGGGCCAGGTGCTCCTCGAACTGCTTGAGCACCGCCTGGGTGTAGGGCGAGTTCAGGATGGCGTCTCGGCGCTCGGGGTACTTCGCGTGTTGTTTGGCGATGTAGTCAGCCAGGTAGCCGTTCAGGCTGCTGATGTCCCGGTCGTCGGAGAGAAAGAACTGGACGATCCAGGGGGAACCCTCGGACTCGGGAATCGCCTGCAGGGCCTCCTGGACCTTTCTGGCGCGCTCGGCCAGGTAGGCCGGGGCCTGGGCCTCGGTGGGCACAGGGCCGAGTTCAAACAAGGCGCCCAGCGTGGTCCCGTCTTTGAGCACGAACACTTTGTCCTCGGGTGCATAGGCGACGTAGGGCAGCATGTCCGTGAACGAGGGAGGGCGATGCGCCATGCGCTGGCGCTCGCCTTTGGTCTGACCACCCGCCTTGCCCGTCTTGGCTTGTCCACCCGAGCCATCGGGTGCCAAGCCCAGCTTTTCGCCCAGAAAGCCCAAGCCCAGTTTGTTCATCCACATGGTTGTGTTCTCTTGCTCTGCGTCGATTGAAGATGTGAAAGGCGGTTCGAGTGGGCGATCAACGGGTGGCCGTCTTGCCCGGGGGAACGGACATGTAGCGCTCGCGCGCCTCGCCGTCTTCCTGCTCGACTTCCCCAGGGAGGGCGTACTGCGTTTGCTCGTACATCGGGAACACCGTCACATAACCCGGCACCGGGTACTTGCCACGGGAAAGGTGGGGATAGACCACCATCACCATGTCCGGGTTGGGCACGCGGGAGAAACGCTGCTGCATCGGTTGCAGAGGGGTCCAGTACGGGCTTTGCTGCGCGTCCAGCTGCCCGACAGGTCGCGCGCGTCCGCTGACGTTGAACCGCTCTCTGGCGCGGTTGTTGTCCGTCTGCGCACCATCGGTGCCACGAAAGACTTCCGACACCGTGGGACTGCCCGCTGTGACCTCATTGAGGGGGGACTCGCGCGGTCCGCTGACCGAGCACGCCGTGAGGGACAGAAGGGACAGAACACATGCCGCAACGGATGCAATGCGGCTCAGGTGGGTGACGTTATTCGAGGCCATAGAGTGCTCCACGGGTAGACGTTTGTGAGGCTTGTTGACGGTGGGTCAATTTCCGGGCGTTGACCAACTTGTCCAGTCGAAGCTCCTGATCCAGATGGACGACCAGCTCGTGACCCGATGGCGTGACCACGGCATCGAAGCTGTTCTTGAGGCGGCTGAGCAACCAGGTCGTGAACTCGTCGCTGGCACCCGATACGGCTTGGCCCAGGACGTACCGGTTGGTGTCGGTGATCTGAGTGGTGGTGGAACCCGTGGAGCTGTTCTGAGTGACCAACTTGGCGGCGTCTGCGAACGCTGAGGCTGCGACACCCAAGGTGCGTGCACCGACGATGTCGGTCAGGTAGGCAGGAGCATTGGTCACGAACTTGCCGGCGATGCAGGGATTGCCGTGTGGGTCGCTGATGAAGCCCAGGTCACCGGATATCCCGCTCCCGCCACCAGACCCTGCGCGAGCGCGCGAGGAGACGGTGCGGATCGTGCCGTCGTTGAACACGAAGGTGGCCGAACGGATCTTTCCCTCTGAGCAGGACAGTGCCATGTCGCCGATGGCCACACCGGTCACGATCATGCCGGCGAGGTCGTCGGGCAACTCCCACCCGTTGGCAGCGAGGTTCTCGCGACCGACGACAGCTTTGAACTGCATCGGATCGGTGACGCGACCATCAATCGGCACCCGGCCGATGATGCTGGTCATGGCCTTCACGCCCACCAGCGTGGCGTTCTCTGGGATGGTGAAGTAAGCCTCGTCCACGGGTTCGCTGGCGCGAGCCTGCGCCGCACCGCGCCCTGCGCCTGCCTGCATGGCGGCACCATCCGCACCGCCCGATGTGGCCATGGTGCGGACGTACTGGGTCTGTACCGGTCCCTGTTTGCGGTTTCGGGTGTCTTCATAGGCGGCAAACCCGAGCGGAATCTTCTTTTGGTAGGCCACTGCACCAGGCATGCCCTCAGCGGGATCGAGCGCCATGTCGCCAACGATGGGCGCTGCGTTGATCACCCGGCCCACCTGCGAACCGGGCAGATTCTTTGGCGCAGGGCCGTTGAAGGAAGGCATGCCGTTGAGCAGGTTGTCGGCGGCACGCCCTGCAGCGTCCATCGTCAATTCACCGGTGCCTGATTCGGCAGCGCTTTTGGTCACCGCATGCCCCGTGGCAGCGCCTTTCTCCAGTTCTTCGTTGCGCTTGAGGATCGCCTGGACCTCCTTGCGCAAGCCTTCATTGCTGGCCACCACCGACTTGAGGGTTTCGGTGGGGTTGTCCCCATCGGCACCTTTTTCAGCAGGCAATGGCGCAGGCTTGGGAACTTGAGCGATGGGGTCGCCCGGCTTCTCAGCGCCGTCAGAGGTGAATTGCTGGTACAGGATGGTGCCCACGATCACCAGGCCCAAAACGCCCAGAACCGGAAGCAATGTGTTTTGTTTGACTGCCATGGTGTGTTCCTCAGAGGCAGGCGTCAAACGCCCGGTCGCAGATCAGGTAGAGAGCGCTGGTGTCGGCCTCGCTGCCGGCCGCGCCCAACCGTCCGTGCTGGGCGGTGACAGCGATCCATTTGCCACGCAGGTTGTCCAACGGGATCTCCAAGGGCTGCTTGGACTTGTTGGTGATGCGAACGGCTGTGACATACAGACCTGCCGAGCGCCACTGGCCCATCGGTACGGTTTCGACGAGTGCGCCGCGCACCAGGCCTACAACTGGGCGGTTGCTCACCTGAACCTGGCTGACGCCCGGTTGGCCCACGGCGAGACGCCGGGGTGCGTACAACATGCGCGAAGCAAACCGGGTCAGTTCCACCATGTCCGCAGCCGGAGCCTCATCAGCGGTGGCCGCTGCCTGAGCCTCATCAGAAGTGCCCCGGCCGCGTTCAATGAAAATCTCCAGCTCCTGGCTGGCTGAGGCGGTTTGTGCGTTGGCCACCAGGTCCAACGGTATCTGCTGACCGCCTTCGATCAGCTCGGCCACGATGCGAATGGAGGTGAACGGGACCAGTGCCGTGACATAGATTGTTCGGTCGATGGCCTCCACGCGGGCCACGGCCTCGATGTCGCTGGGCACATGCAGCACGGCGGGAGACGGAAGGGTGATCAGGCGTTCACGCTTCACCGGCAGACCCACCCGCACCGGCAAGCGGGCGAAGACGGCGCGTTCAACGCCCTCGCGGTGGGCGGGCAAGGCATTGATCACCGGCTTTTTGCGCGCATTGGGTGAAGCCGAACGGCCCTGTTCGGCTTCTTGAGCGGCCTTGCGGGCGACTCCGGGTACGGCTGTGGCGGGTGCTTTCCCGGATGCCCCTTCACCCATGTTCTGCCCAAGGTCGAGATCGCCCACCAAGGGCGCGGACTTGGCCGATGCGGCTGCGGGTGCCGTTGCGACCATGGGTGGATTCACCGGCGCGTTACCGATCAGTTCAGGGGCGGCGCCGACGGTGCCCAGATCATGAACCTGTGCATAGGCGGAGAAGGCGATACAGCTCACCAGGCCCATGGCCATGGCGCGTGCTGTTTGGCCTGGACGCTGGATCAGACGGAAGCGTGATGGTTGTGTCATGTTCAGAGTCCTTCATCAAGGTTTCAAGAGCGCGCCGGCTGCAGGCATGGCCACTGGAGCAGCGGTCGTGGACGGCACAGTCGGGCTCGCGGGACTGGCTGCAGCGGCTGGGGGCACAGCGACCGCAGGCACGTCCCGGTTCTGTGAACCCAGGGCCGAGGCCGGTTGATCGCTCAGGCCGGGCAGCAAGGCAGGGGCCACGCTGGCTGCGGTCGAACCGCTGACGGCGCTGTCCTTCACGTCGATGCGAGCGGGCTTGTTGCTGCCAAAGCAGTCCAAAGCCAGGCGGAATGGGTTGCGCTCGCGGTCCACATCGAAGCGCACCACCCGAACGGGATAGCGAACAAAGGTGTCCTTGACAGCCTGGCCTCGGAAGGTTTCCATCACCTGCATGTCCAGCAGCACGTTCCATGCGGCAGGGCCTTCGCTGAGGACGCGGTTGTCCTGAAAACCGAGACCCGGTATTTCTGTGATCTGGCGCGTGCGCATGCGCAGCTCACCGCTGCGACTGCGCGCCTCCATGTCACCCTGGAGCTGGGCCTGACAACGGGGTGTCAGGTAGGACTGGAAGTTGTAGATCTGGGTGCCGTAATCGGCGCCACCATCGGTTTGCCAGCGGTTGACCTGCTGCCACACGTAGTAGGCGAAGCTGTACACGTTGGGGTTGGGCACGGGCGCCGTTCCGTTCGAGACGGTCACCTGCTCACCTGCACGCAGGTCCGGGTTGATGTGCAGGTCGATCTGTTTGGGTTTGGCCCACAGGAGCGCCATGCCGACCACCGAAACGATGGTCAGACCCAGAAACAAGCGCCGTGTGTTGGCGTGACTCGCGCGCTCATTGGCGAGGGCGTCCAGGGATTGTTGGCTGCTCATGGTGTCTTGCGTTGAGTGGTGGTGTGCGTCTTGGCCGAGGTCTCTTTCAACTCATACGGATGAGCGAGATTGAGGTCCAAGGAACGTCCGAGATCCCACTGGCCGTTGTGGGAGAGAAACTTGTTGGTGACCAAGCCACGCTTGGCCAGCCACAGGTGGATGGCCTGGGTGTAGTACCCGTCCGGGCGACCGCGCTTGGCCTTTTGCAGGTACGCCGAGGCGTACCAGAGAGACACCAAGGGGCCTGCGACGCCGAGGACCAGGATGAACTGCCAGAAGCCGGTGATCAGCAACAAGATGACACCGAGCAGGAGGAACAGCGGAACAGTCACCCAGGAAATGACCTTGGCCTCCGTCACGGTCATTCCGCGAATGATCGCGGGCTCGACGTTCACACGGTCGGTGACCGGCGCACGAAAGCGCGTCGGGTCGGCCTCCTGCTGAGCGTTGCGTTCTGATTCGGCTTCTGCGTTCATGCTGGTTCTCGCACAGCGCAGATCAGGTCTGACCGATTGTCTGGAACGCATAGGTCACCATCAGGATGGCGAAGCCCACCACGATGATGCCCATGATCAGGTATTCCTTCAGGTCACCGATGTCCGCGCGCCCCTTGGTGTACTCACCCCACTTGGTGACGGCGCCACCGACGACCTTGAAGAACATGAAGGCCAGCAACACCAGGCCCAGAATCGCGAGACCGGCCTTGAACCAGGCGCTCATGGAGCCCATCCAGTCACCGGCTGCGACCGCGTTGCCGTTCATATCGGTTCCCGGTGTGGGCATGGTGGGCAGCGCGGCGAACACCGGGCTGCACATGAAGGCAACGCCGGGGACAAGTGCCCACTGGCTGAGCTTGCTGCGCGCAGCACGCACCTTGTTGACGAGGGGATGAGGTGACATGGACATTTCTCCTGGTTAAAAAATCAAATGAGCGAGTTGAGGAACAGGGCACCGAGATGGCGACTTGCGTCACCAGAAAATCACCGTGACCAACAAGCACAAAATCACGGTGGCTTTGAGGGAACTTGTGACCGCCTCAGAGACCGTTGCACGGTCGCTCTGATAGGCGCTAAAAATCAGGGACATGACCCAGGCAAACACGAGGAAGATCACGCCCATGGCGATCAGCTGAATCGAGACCCTCAGTGCGCAGGGGTCCACCCCCGAGCCCATCTCGAAGGCGGTGGCCATGGTGGGATTCATCGTGAGATCTCCCGTGGCCTTACTGGCGGTAGTCGCCGCGCAGCGGCGGCACAGGACGCGGCTGGCGCGGTGCGTCTACGTGGTCCGCCACGCCTTTGCGCAGCAACTGCAGGTCATGGAGCAACCAGTCGTAGCGGAACTTGACGCGCTGACCACTCGGCGCGCGGTCTGCGGCTTCCTTCACCATCACTTGCACCCGCTCCAGCTCCGAATCAATGCGCGCGAGGTTCTCGCGCTCGGCGTCGGTGTCGCCCGCTGCGGCCTGTGCCAACGGGGCCGCGCTGGCGCAGGCGATCAGCATGGCGATCAACCACGCGCGGTGCGCCTTGGGTTGTTCGGTGGGCTGCACCACATGCGGCGCGGCCTGGACTTGCTTGTGGGACATAGAGGCTCCAGTGGGTTGATGGGTTGGTTCAGACATGTCAGACATATTTCTTGAAGGCGGCGACTGCTGTGGACATCGTGAAAGCGACGAGCATCGTGAAAACGAACACCATGTAGGCCGGGTTGAAGCCGCCAAACGGCCAGGCCAGGTACAGGCCGAATCCACCCGTGAGTGCCCATTGCGTGTAGCGTTTGGCGTGGTGGTAGACGAAGGAGCTTTCTCGACCACCGCCCCAGCGCCGCAGGTCTCGGCGTACCAGGCCATCGACGATGCCGACCATGCAGGCGAGGACAAAAGCGGGCAGGGCGAAAGCTGCCACGCTCAATCGCAACAGCACGTCTTGCGCGACGTACATTGACATCAGCACCCACTTGCTCAGGTTGTGCTGCAGGGAGGCATTGGCCTTGCCCACGCGCTGGCTCAGGATCGACTGTTGGGCCGAGGGCTGCGACAGCGCGGCCGCGTTCTCTCCGTGCAAACGCTCGTACCAGCGCTTGAGGCCCACCCGTTCGTAAGGCAGCTCGACCCAGCCCACCACGCGGTGGGACCATTCAACGGTGTCCCGCACCAGCAAGCTGCGCGGCGCAATGGCGATGTACTCCAGATCCTGGGCGACGATCTCCTGGGAGTGAAGCTCACCATCCTCCCGCCACAGCGTGTACGAGCCCACGATCTCGATCAGGACGCCGATGAACCAGGCAAAGAGGGTGACGAACAACAAGCCGAAAGCCACTTCCAGGCCCAGCTCGACCGGTCCCCGGGTGCGGGCACGGGCAGGCCCTTTGCTCGGTGCCGCGCTCATCCCAGACCTCCAGCCATTTCGGTGAAGGCCGTGTTGGCTTCAACGGTTTGTGCAGCGCTGCGTGCTTCCGTCCCAGCATGCGCGGCTTCGCTGCTCTCAGCCTCGGATTCATCTTCCTCGCCGAAGGCCAGGTTGGTGTCGATCACGCCTGTGGCATTGGCACCCAAAGGTTGATTGCCCAGCCAATCGGTTTCGCGAGCCCACTGCTCGGAGGTCCGATAGCGCGCCTTCATGTCCGTCGCGACCTTCTTGAGCGACTCGGGCACAAACGGATCGTTGGCGGTGTCGGCCAACGGAATGCGCAGCTTGAATCGCCGGTTGCCTTCAAGCAGGGCAAACGCTTGGCCTTGCGGTAGCTCCAGCACATCGGCAGCTTCGATCATGGCGACCTTGGTGGTGGTCACGATGTCGTTGTTGCGGCTGGTGAAGTCCACGCCAGTGCCTTCGGCAGCGGTGTCGCTGACGCCGCTCATTGGGGTCAGGTGCACAACATCCACCTGCGGCACCTGTTCGGCCAACAGGTTGGCCGTGGTGACCGAGCGGACCCGGAGCATCACCAGGTGGTTGAAGTTGTCCAGAATCTGGCCCGCTTTGGCCTTGTCGCCGACCTTGGCCTCGATGTCGAACATCGACTGGGTATAGGCCGTGATCCGAAACCCGGAGCCGCCCAGCTTGTTGACCATGGGCACGAACTCGGGACCACAGATTTCGTTCACCTCATCGAAATGGCAGCACACCGTTGGCAAGATGATCTTGCCCTCAGGGTGGTGCGGATCGAGCCCAGACTTGTAGAGCTTACCGCCCACGGACACCAGGTCGGCCAGCATGCTGTTGCCGACCGCTGAAGACACCACCGCATCGGACAAGGCGTCAAGGCCGACGTAGACGATGCCTCCTTGGCGCATCACCGTCATCCAGTCGAAGATCGGGCGCTTGTCGTCGGGATCGAAGTAGTCTGGCGAGATCAGCTTGCCCACCGCGCCGGAGGTGAGTTTCTCCAGGAACGGCCCCAGGCTGGCGATGATCTTTTCGTAAAAGCTGCGTTCATACGAGAAGGCAGCGGCCAGACCCGTCAACACCTTGTCAACGATCCGGGCTTCCTTGATGAGCAGGAACATGGCGACCAGCTCGACCGGTCGGTCGGCCAGGCTGCGAGGGACGGGCGCCTTCTTTTTCTCAATCAGGCCAGCGAGGTGCTCCAGTCGGTCCTGGAAGTCGGTGAACTGGCCTTCTGCGGACTTGGCCCGAAAAATCATCATGGCGTAGTCCATGAACAGCGGATCGATGCCCGTCACGTCAGCCAGCAGCGTCTCGTAGGTCGGCACGCGACCCAGCGCAACCTGAGCCTGCGCCACGATGTTCGTGAAGCGCCAGGAGAACTCCTTGAAGGCGGCACTGTTGCCCGACGAGGGCAGGGCGTTGGTGGCGCGGCCTGCCACCTCGGTGATGCGGCTGAAGTTGCCGATGCCGTTGTAGCGAGCGGAAATGTCCGGGTAGCCCAGGTGAAACAGGTAGAACTGATCGGCGCGCCCAGCGCGCTGCGCCTCGGCATACAGGCGCAGCATGAGGTCTGCATCGCCCTTTGGGTCGATGACGATGGTCACGTGGCCCGCGTGGATGTCCTGGGTGGCCAGCATCTCCAGCATGCGCGTCTTGCCCACCCGTGTGGTGCCCAGCACGATCATGTGACCCGTGCGGGAGGACTGGCGCATGGTGATGGGCCGCTCGGCCAGCGCGCCGACACCGTGAAGGATGGGAGAACCGCCCAGATCGGCATGGGCCTGGAACGGGTTGATCCAGCTGTCGTAGTTCGCGATCACACCAGCGACCTTTTTCACGGCCTTGAGCTTTGCAGGCAGTTCAGGGGCCGATGTAGCCCACTCCCTAAGCTGCACGCCCATCTTGCGCAAGGCTAGTTCGCGCGGCTGCGGCCTGACAAATCGCTCCGCATCCGTTCGCGTGGCATCGCGCTTGCGCTGCGTGTGCTGCTGCGTCCACTCGAACCCTTGCCCCAAGTAGTATTCGCCCGCTCCCACGGGAATCTTGTGTGGGGCCACCTTGGTGACCTTGTAATACTTCATCCCGTGTTGGTAGCGCAGGATCTCAATGGCCTGTTTGCAGCGAACCCAGCCGAAGTAGCCAGCCAGAATGGCGATGGCCCAGCCGAGCACGGGCGGCATCATCAAGGCCCAGGGTGCTGCGATGGCAACCAACGCCACACCCCATGCCATGGCCGTGCTCCACAGCTCGACCGGAGGGCGCAAGAGCGCTTCGAGTGCGTTGTCGTTCTTCATTGCACACCCCGCGCTGATGGGCTGTTGGGGGCGTTGGTGATGAAGCCATCAGGCATCACCACCAGTGGGTAGACCGTGATGCCTGCGGACATGAGCTTTTGCTCCAGCCAATCACCCCGCACGGGTGCCAACGACAAGCCTCCCGCAAACGCCTGCAGGTCTTTGAAGTCGGTTTCAGAACCGGCCTCGATCACCAGCCCTGATGCGCCCAGTTCCGTCAATTTCTGGCGATGCAGCTGCAACCATTTAAAGCTCAAGATGTCGGTGCCCAGCACAAAGATCGGGTGTGCCAGCCAATGGGCTTCAAACAGACCCTTGCCCACTTTGTCGTTTGCCAACTGCCCGGGTTGGAGCCGTGAAACCAGGGGGAACTTCGTTCCGGGCAACACGCCAGGCTGGTCAACACCGGCAACCAGGTGGCCGTAATAGGTACCCAGTGGCACACTGCCCGCGCCGTCGTGGATCACGGTCAGATCGGCGCAGGGCGCGGCCAAGGGCAGGGCGGTCAGCGCCACGAGCGACAGCCGAACGAGCATGCGGGTGAACCACAGAAAGTGCAGGGCGTTCATGACTGCACCTCCTGCAAGGTCTGGCGCTGCCGGTAGCTGCGGGCCAGCGACATCACCCGCTGGACGTAGGCCCTTGTTTCAGCGTAGGGCGGCACCTTGTTGCCGGCCTTGATCACGGCACCCGGGCCGGCGTTGTAGGCAGCCACGGCCAGCTCGACATTGCCGCCAAAACGCTCAAGCTGTTCGGCCAGGTATTTGGTGCCCACCACGATGCTCACTCGCGGATCGGTGAGCAACTGCTCGACCGATGCGGTGGGTTGGGCCGACAAGCCCAGATCGCGCGCCGTACCCGGCAACACCTGCATCAGCCCAATGGCGTTCTTGGGACTGCGGGCACGCGGATTGAAGGCTGACTCAGCGTGAATCACCGCCTTGATCAGGTAGGCATCGACCTGGAACCGCTCAGCCGCTTGAACCAGCGTCTTGAGCATCAAGGGTGTGGCCTTGGACGAGCGCGTGCCGGCCACTGGTCTGGGCACTGAGGATGCCTCGAATGCCTGAGGCAGCAAGCGACGGGCGACGGTGGCTTTTTCTGTCTCGCTCAGTGCCTTGGGCCAGATCACCTTGGTGTCGGTGTCTGTGTCTGTGTCAGGACCGAACATCACCACGGAGGTGAGTGTGCGGTGCACCGTGCCGGATGCGGCAGGGTAGATGGTCTTGGTGTGCATCCCTGGGTCAATCCAGGACGTTCCATCACCCTGGGCATGCGCTGACAAACCATGCACTGAGACAGCCACCAGCACGGCAAGCGTGCGCGACACCCGCCACAGGCGAAGTGCCTGGCAAGTGTTGGGCATGTTGGACTGCTGCGACATGACTGGATCAGCGCTTTTTGGCGGGCACTGCGCGAGCTGGCGACGAGGGGTCGCTGATCAGCGTGCGTGGCACACCTAGCATGTCGGCGGTGGCGGTTGGCGCTGCCACGGGCTCTTGTCCCGAGTAGTCCATCACCGACTGATTCGGGAACAAGCGACCTTGGACCTCCATGAAGGTCCGGTTCCACGCCAGGCTGCGTTCCACATCGGCCTGCAGCGCACGGGCGAACATTTCCGCGTACTTCGTGCGCTCTTTTTCGTCGCGTGCGTGGATGCCCAGCGCCTCGACAGGCGAGAGGTTTTCCACCGAGAACGACGCACGCGGCCCTTTGAGCAGCACCTTGGCGCGGACCATCTCCTCGGTGCTCAGGCCCCAGATTTGGGCCACAAGGAGGTCGTTGGCGTCCAGTTGGGAGTGCAGGCGCGCCACACGCTGTTGGGACGACTCACCCGTCTGTGTTTGCTGCTCCTGAGTTTGGTTCAGCACGCGCGACTGCGCCAGTGCTCCGCTGCACAGAACCGCGCTGATCAGCGTGATCGCTATGGCCTGGGCCGTTCTGATGCCTTGGTGTTTCATGGCGCGGCTTAGTTGGAAACGTCCAAGGAGATGGAGCGCGCGCCATCGGTGAAGGTCGCCCGTTGGCCTTCGACATCTACCGTGTTCAGCGTGATGCCGTTGAAGGTGTCGCCTTGCTGGAGAACCTTGACCTGAGGGTTCTTTGCATCGCCATTCCCGACCACCACCGAAGGACGGCCATCCCACATGTCAACAGACAGCAGTTGTTGCCGTGTGATTGCAGGCAGTGACTTGACCACCCGCACTGGTGGATTCGGCTTTCTTACAGGAGCACGGCGGACGGGCGTTGCCACCGTCGGTACGACCTGGCGCGGTGCAAAGGCCGTGGTGGGCAGCGGTGCTCTGTTCGCACCAGCGTCTCCAATGATGTAGCCCTGGGCGCGCAAGCCTTCGATGACATCGGTCATGCGCGCCTCCATGCGATCCAGCCTCGCATTGAGTTCGACTTGCTCAGGTGTTGGCCCTGCTGGCTCCACCGGTGCCACCACCTGGATGGGAACGCCCACGGTCGCTGGCAACGGTGCGGCGGCGAGGACGGGTGGGAGCGCGAGTGCGGCTGATGCGCCTGCTGTCTCAGCACCCGCATTCATTTCCGTGGCATGGCGTTTCTGCCACATGCGATACCCCTGGTATCCCAGGGCGCCGAGCACCAAAAGGCACAGCAGCCACAGCATGGCCATGCTGCGCTTCTTCTGAGCGGGCCGAGACACGGATTGGGCCGGAAAGGTGGAGGCATCCTCAGCGCTGTGATCAATCGGATCGTGGCGGAGGTCTTCATGCGCAGGTCGTGAGGTCATGTCGGGAGAAGCGTCGTTGTTGGGAGTGGAGAGGTCGCGCGGGCGAAGGTGTCGAGAGCGCGTGGCGTCCCGTTGCTTTTCGTCCCAGAATTCGTCGTCTTCCTGGCGGCGCTGGTGTTCCTGAAGGTCGTCCATGTCGCTGCTCCCGCTCATTTCCGATACAAGAGCTTTGCTTCGCGCTTCGCGTCGGCGTCACCTGTATTGATCGGCTCAGCCTGCGACACTTTTGGCTCCTGAATGACCGTTCGCGCTACCGTGGGTGCGCTCGCGGCGGTCGCCGTGCCAGCCAGCTCGAACCACACCTGTCGGCTGATCGCGTCCGTCTTGAGCGTCCATGTCTGGCTCAGCAAGGTCTGGAGAATGGTTCTGACGGAATACGGTCCCATGCGCCGCTGTGACTCAGGCAGCGGCAGATTGAGGAAGCTGCGCGCCTGGTCGCTCAGCACCATCGGGTCCACCATCCGGTAGCCCGTGCGGATCAGCGTGTAGTCCAGCGCCTGCCCAACGGTCGAGACCGACTGGCGCGGGAAATTGAGCTGTGCGTTGACCGACAGCGGCTCCGCGAGTTCGGCGGTCGGTTGCGCCGATTGGGTGGTGTATCGACCCACCTGGACCTGATCAGTGCCAGCGGTTTCGCGCGTCTGCGCCCACACCGACGGCACCATCATCACCATGGCGATCAAGCCGAAGAAGAAGCCCTGTTTCATCGAGACACCTTGCATAAAGGACGCCCTGCGCATCGCTTCTGAAGACGAGGGTTAGGGCAAAAGTGACGCGTCCTTGAGATGCGCCGCCAGTGCATGCAGTGTCAGATTCGGGGTTGAAGAACTCCACCGGAAACCTGCCTTTTCGCGGGCAGGTTTCGGCTTGACGGTGTAGTTGAAATGATGTAACGAACAGAAAGGTGCTCTCACCATTCGAAGCATTCCGTGTGCGTTCCACGCTGTTGCGCAGGCGGGTTGCCCGGAGGGCCGGGCAACGACGGGGAAATGGTTCTCTACCGGTTAATGGCCTTATCCAAAGGGCGCCACCTCCAAGGTTCCGGTGGCAAAGGGCTTACTGGAACGGGGGGTTCGGGAGATACAGGCAAGGGGAGTGCGCCTCAATGGCGGGGCATCGAGGCGCACTCAACGCGCTAGCAAAACAACCCACCTGCGTCAAGCGGAAACCTGCCTGAGCGAAAACCGGTTTCCGGTTGTGCGAAAGGGTTTGCCTGCCTAGAGTCGTGACGTCAAAAACACAGGGAAGTCCGACATGTCGCATGCGTATCCAGAGCGCGAACAGTTGCCATCAAGCTTGGATCTGGCGTATGGACGGCACATCCTGGATCAGCAGCACGGACCGTATCTGGTGGCCCTGTACCTGGAGCAGCTCGGTCTCGCAGACTGGACGTGCCGCGTCATGGGCTACCTGCGCATGTACGACGGCATCGAGTCCTGGCTTGAGCCGGGTGACATCGAAGCGGTCGATTTTGTTCGGCAGTTGCTGTTCAAAGAAGTGCAACGGAAAGCCAAGGATGACGTGAGCGCGTTGCGCTTTCGGCTGGCGGTGTCCATGGCCAATGCACCCGTCGCCAGCTATGGAGCTGCTTTCAAAATTCAGCGCAACCTGGATGATCGGATGAAGTCGATCTGGTGGAACCCACTGGAACAATCCTGGCTGTCCTTTCTTGCAAAGCGTGAAACGCTACCCGACTACACACGCCTGTATCTCTCTGGCCCCTGCGAGTACCGCGCTTCTGCGCAGAGCTTGATCGAATACCTGATGGAGCGCTGAGACACCCATGTTCGGTCAGTGCATGCGTTGGATCAAGCGGCTGGACCCCAGGTCACCCAGGCCCTCGCCGTTGGCTGCGCCTGCAGGCACGTCCGCTGCGGGCAGTGCTTCGGACTCACCGGTAGAAGCTCCCAGGAAGCCGATTGAATGTCGTGGACACGCCGACGGCTGGTTGCGAATCCTGAGCGCCGTAGACCTGTTGGAGCTGGTGCAAAGCTCCAGAGCCATGGAGGCGATGTGGCGGCAGTCACGCTTGTCCTCACAGGTCTGGCGCCGCGATCTGCAGCCCGCTGTGCAGCGCTACGCAGAGTATGTGCAGCTCATGCCCGCATCAGAGAGCCACCACCACGCTCACGTCGGTGGCCTGCTGGCACACACCCTGGAAATGACGCTCGCGGCCATGACCTGGCGCAACGGGCATTTCTTCCCTGAGGGTGCGCCTGTTGAAGAAATGGACGCACAGCGCGATGAATGGACCTACGTGGTCTTTTTCGCGGCCCTGCTCCACGATGTCGGCAAGATCATGACCGACCTTCGGGTTTCCTGGATCTGCGGCGACATGGATTCACCGTTGCGGTGGGTGCCCATGACTGGCCCGCTCACTGAGATGGCGCAGCACCGCATAGGCGGCGAGTACCTGGTCGAGTTCACCCCGATATCAGCACGCGACTACCAGGCCCACTCCAAGCTCTCCATGGGGTTGTTGCAGCAGATTGCACCGCCATCGGCCTTGAGCTTTCTGGCTCGCCGCCCGCTTGCCTTCGATTCGCTGGCGCAGTACCTGTCTGGAGGCGACAAGACCAGTTTGCTGGCCACCCTCATCCGCAAAGCGGATCAGATCTCCACCCAACAAGCCTTGACCAGCGGCAGCCGTGCCCGCTTCGCATCTTCAACCAGCGTGCCCTTGATCGACTTGCTGATGCAATCCATCAAGGACATGCTCAGCAGCGGTACGGCGCTACCACTCAACCGCAGTGGCGCGGCCGGCTGGGTCTACGACGGCGCCATTTGGTTTGTGGCGAAGCGCCTGGCCGATAGCGTGCGGCAACATATCAAGCAGCAGCACCCCGAAGAAGCCATACCTGGTGAGAACAAAAACGACCGACTTTTTGACACTTGGCAGGAATACGGCTGCATCCAGCTGAATCCTCAATCGGGGCAAGCTGTCTGGTATGTGCAAGTGCATGGCGAATCCTCAACTGGCGCATCTGTTGGTGGATTGCAGGGTCACGACCAGGAAGACCAGCAGGAAGAGGGCGGGGCAACCTATTCCCACTCGCTCACCATGTTGCGCTTTCCGCTGGACAAGCTGTTTCCTGACGCAGCCCAGTACCCACCAGTCATGGTGGGGCGTATCGAGATCCAGCAAAAGCGTGTCGCAACCTCGACCGAACAAGCTGCTGGCGCAATCCTTCAACCGCAGGCTCACGAGAACCCAGATTCAGCGCCCACACCCGCCCCTGGCGACAGCAGACCTCAAGCTGGGCCAAAGCCTGTTGTTGAACACACTGGCGCAGCTACAGCAACCACCACAGGCTCCAAAGGCTTTCGCGACAAATCTGAACCAGCCCTGCGCGCTCCTGTGTTTAATCGGACCAAAACTGTCGCAACCAAACTGCCCAAGGTTGATGTCAACACGAAGGAGGCAACCCACCACAAGGTTGTCACAGCACCTCCATCTCAGCCTGTTGCAACGGATTCTGAACCGCTGCAGATGGGTGGACCGGATGGTTTCAATTCAAAGAGCAAGTGGTTGGACTTCGAGGACGATGCAGCGCTGTTCAAAGAGGCACCCAAGGCCCCTCAAAGAGCCGAGGCGCCTCAGGCCAGCGCAAACACATTAGCGGCCAAGACGACTGCGCCAATCGTTCCCATCGCACCCAAACCTGCGACAACCACGCCACCCAAACCGCAGGTGAAGGCAGAAAGCACCAGGGCCGAGCTGCCGCCGATGCCGGAGCCACCCGATCACCGTCCGTTGCTGTCACAGACCGGGCGTCCTTCCATGACAGCCAGATCGGACACGACTTCTGCACCGCGCATGCAACACGCGCCCGTGGTCCTGACACCTTTCTTGCCCGAACTGCCACATGAGTCGGCGGGCAAGCAAGTTGAACCCACCACCGTAGCCTTGGCGTTTGTGACCTGGCTACAGCAGGGGTTGGCCAGCCGTGGCCTGAAGTACAACGAAACGGGCGCAATGATCCACTTCACGGCCGAGGGGATGGCCTTGGTATCGCCGCTGGTTTTCAAAGCCTACGTGGCTGATCACGAGTCGGTGAACGACTCCGAAGCCGAAGCCAAGGCGCTGCAGGTGCAGCGCGAGGTCATCAAGGCAGGCTGGCACTTGTTGGGGCCAGGCAAGTCAAACATCCTTAAATATCATGTGCTCGGTCGCGGTGGCGTGCCAGTCGGAAAGCTCAGCTCGGTCGTCCTGATCAGGCCGGAGCGCTGGGTCATGCCAGTACCACCCAGCAACCCAGTTCTACAAATTGCATGACTTGACAGGAGATGCGAAGCCAAGTTTGACAGCTGGCTGCAGTATGGATACATTGCACTCGTGCATCAGGCGGGATCGGCATTGATCATCGCGCTTCAGACATAGTCGTGGAAAACACTTGCAGGCTCAACGCCTGCTTTTTTAGATGTTTTTGACATTCCACGATGTATATTATGTATAGTTAATATCCAGCAGAAAAGAATCTCTCTTCGGCCCAGATATTGCATACAAGCTTTCAGGTGTCGCCAATGCGGGGAAACACCTGCTGGCGATGCCCCGAAATTGGACTGCCCAGACCTACAATTGGTGCGCCCGTCAGGAGGCCAATCCTGTCGATCCACATGCTTGATGACC
>Ga0209343_10001078_pt1 | contig 37670 bp, 35 predicted proteins | sample RifCSPlowO2_02_FD_184026 | JGI IMG/M metagenome (GOLD analysis project Ga0209343, IMG submission 184026) | Groundwater microbial communities from Rifle, Colorado - Rifle CSP2_plank lowO2_0.2 (SPAdes) (version 2) | ecosystem: Environmental > Aquatic > Deep subsurface > Groundwater | place...
CGCCACCGCCATGAACGGCCGACCCGGCCCGGTGGTGCTGGTGCTGCCCGAAGACATGCTGACCCAAACCGTGGACGCCGAACCCTTGCCACGCGTGGAGCCGGTGCAGGCCTGGAGCGACCCGGGCGCTCTGCGCACCCTGCGCGAGCTGCTGCTGCTGGCCAAAGCCCCGCTGGTGATCGCCGGCGGCGGTGGCTGGACGCCGCAGGCCGCCGCCGCCTTGCAACGCTTCGCCGAAAACTGGCAACTGCCGGTGGCCAACGCCTTTCGCTTCCAGGACTGTTTCGACAACCACCACCCCAACTACGCGGGCGACGTGGGGCTGGGCATCAACCCGGCACTGGCCGCGCGCGTGCGCGAGAGCGATCTGCTGATCGCCATCGGCCCGCGCCTGGGCGAAGCCACCACCGGCGGCTACGCGCTGATCGAAGCGCCGGCGCCAAAACAGAAGCTGGTGCACATCCACGCCAGCGCGGAAGAGTTGAACCGCGTCTACCAGGCCACGCTCGCCATCAACGCCAGCATGAACGCCGCCGCGCGCAGCCTGGAGGTCTTGACCGCGCCCCCCGGAGTGGCCTGGGGCCAGTGGACCCAGGCCTGCCACGCCGACTACCTCGCCAACATCGACCCGGCCAACGGCGGTACCGTGCTGCCCGGCAGCATCGACATGCCGGCCCTCATCGCCACGCTGCAGCGGCATCTGCCGGCCGACGCCGTGCTCACCAACGGCGCGGGCAACTTCGCGTCGTGGCTGCACCGCTTCTACCGCTACCACGGCCTGGCCAAAGGCCACAAGACCCAGCTCGCGCCCACCAACGGTGCCATGGGCTACGGCGTGCCCGCCGGCATCGGTGCGGCCATCCTCACCGGGCGCACCGCCTTCACCATCGCGGGTGACGGCGACTTCCTCATGAACGGCCAGGAGCTCGCTACCGCGGTGCAGCACGGCGCCAAGAGCATCGTGCTGCTGCTCAACAACGGCACCTACGGCACCATCCGCATGCACCAGGAGCGCGAGTACCCGGCCCACGTGAGCGGGTCGGACCTGCACAACCCCGATTTCTGCGCGCTCGCCCATGCCTATGGCTATGCGGCCGAGCACATCACCCACACGGCCGAGTTCGAGCCCGCGCTGCTGCGGGCCTTGGCCGCGCCCACAGGGACGGTGATCGAGGTGGCGCTTGATCCCGAAGTGATCACCACCCGGGGCACGCTCTCGGCGATCCGCCAGTCCGCCCAGACATCCCGCCGGGCCTGAGGCGGGGCGCTGTTACAAGGCGTGAATAAGTCACACAAAACAGGGCAACTGGCCGCTCGTGTTGCTTGGCCCGCGTTCGTAAGCTTCCTCCATCGACACGACGGAGGAAACTCAAATGTGGCAAGCCAACGAACAACTCTCGAACCGTGGTTTTTTTCAGACGATAGCGCCCGCGGCGCGGGACGATCTGGCGCAGTCGCTGCTGCTGCGCGTGCTTGACGAGGTGGACTACGGTCTGCTGGTGATCGACGGGTCCGGCCGCATCCGCCACGCCAACCACCTGGCCCGCCATGAGATGGCCAGCGGGCGGGCCATCATGACGCACGGCAACGTCCTGCTGGGCCGCACGACCGAGTTCACCGCGCAGATCCAGCAGGCCATCGAACAGGCCCTGCGGGGGCAGCGCCGGCTGGTCTCGCTCAACCTGGGAGGGAGGGACTTCTCCATGGCGTTCGTGCCCCTGAGCCACCCGCTGGAGACCGACGCGCCGTGTGTGCTGGTGTCGCTCTCGCGCCAGGGTGCCTGCGAAAACCTGGCCGTGCGCATGTACGCCCGCTCGCAGAACCTGAGCCCGAGCGAAGAGTCGGTGCTCTTGGGGCTGTGCCGGGGCCTGTCCATCCCCGACATCGCGCGCCAGCACGGGGTGGCGCAGTCCACGGTGCGCAGCCAGATCAAGGCCCTGCGCGAGAAAACGGGCTGTGGCAGCATCCGTGAGCTGTTGCAGCTCGTCAACAGCCTGCCCGCGGTCGTGCCCGCCTTGCGCATCGTCTCGCCCATGCCTCACAATGCCACGGAGTACGCACAACCATGACCCCGGATGCCCGCCTCCGCCGCCCAACCTGCTCACACCCCACCCAGCACCCACGTTGAAGCGCTGGCGGCGCTTGGCGTGCAGCGCCGTTACCGGCGCGGCGCCCTGTTGATCCAGGAAGGCGACACCGGCGACACCCTCTACATCGTTCTGCAAGGCCGCCTGCGGGCCTTTCTGGCCGACGCCGGCGGCAAGGAACTCACGCTGGGCACCTACGGCCCGCTGGAGTACGTGGGCGAGATGTCGCTCGACGGCGGGCCCCGTTCGGCCAACGTCGAAGCCATGGAAGCGAGTACCTGTTCGGTGGTCTCGCGCGCCACACTGCTGGACTACATCGCCGTCCACCCCGAATTCGCCCTCGAACTCATGTCCCGGCTGATCCGCCGCGCCCGCCTGGCCACCGAGAGCGCACGCAGCGTGGCCCTGATCGACGTCTATGGCCGCCTGGCGCGCCTGCTGGGCGAGCTGGCCCGCGAGCCCGATGAGCACGGTGAGCGCCCCCTGAAAGAGCGCCTGACCCACCAGCAGATGGCCCAGTACCTGGCCTGTTCGCGCGAGATGGTCAGCCGCCTGCTCAAAGACCTGGAGATCGGCGGCTACATCGCCGTGCGCGAGCGCTGGATCTGGCTGCTCAAACCGCTACCGGCGCGCTGGTAGACGCTCCCCCCGAAGCGCCTTCGGTGCCTCCCCCCAGGGGGCAACACCAGCCGCCCGGCAAACCGGTTCCGCGGTGTTCCCGGGTGGCCTTTGTTGCACCGGGTGGGGTTCGCAGCCGGGTGATCGGGCATTCAGGGCCCGTTGAGCAGGGCGCGGGCTTCCAGCGGCGCGGCCGAACTGGTGCCGACCAGGCGCACCGTGCTGCCGCTGCGGCTGCCCGTGGCGCGCACACCCCACAACGCCACGTTGTCATCGCTCACCTGCAGCGTGTCGGGCACCTTCTTCACGCCGGGGCGCTGGGGCCGGCTCGCGTCCGGGTCGGGTTTGCGCGGGGAGTACAGCGCAAAGTGCCCGCTGGGCGATGCGTCGCGGCGGATGCCACCCACGCTCACCGTGTTCTGGCCGGTCGAGAGGCTGTTGAAGGTGCCGCTGCGCCGGATCGGCGTGGGATCGTTCTTGTGGTCCACGTAGGCACCGATGTTCCCGCTGGTGTCGTAGTCGGCGTCTTCAAAATACGACTGCCGCGCGCCCGTGTTCTGGCCGATGGCCACATCGTCGCGTTCGATGTAGGCATCGAACGTGATGTCGCTGTTTCCCGTGTTGGTGAGCGTGACCTGCCAGACCCCAAACGGCGCGGTGGCCGCAGATCGCTTGCGGCTGAAAGTGGGTTCGAGTGCCAGCAGAATGCAGGTGCCCTGGCTGCCCAGGGCGGAGGTGGTGGGGTAGATCAGCCCGCACAAGGGAGCCGATCCGTCCCCGGTCCACACGCCCGACTGGCCCATGCACCGGGCTGGCAGGGGCTCGGTTTGCCCAGGAGGCGTCACGCAGACCTGCACGGCCTGCGCGCCATCGGGCAACCAGATTTCCAGAAAACTCTGGGTGCGGTCGTCGGGCTGCACGCGCCAGTGCAGCGGCAAGGTCTGGTTCGGCTGCAGCGTCGCGTTGGCGTGGGTGCGGCTTTGGTAGGCGTTGCCCGCGGGCACGGCGATCTGCAGCCGCCCGCCATAGAGCGCGATCAACTGGTCCATGGCCGCTTCCAGGATGGAGCTGCCGTCGTGCGGCCCCGCCAGGGTGCCCCAGCTGATGTTCACCACCACCTGCGCGCTCGGCGCGCAGCGCGCCAGGATGTACATCAAGCCGTCGAGCACGCTCACGTTCATGGCGCCGCCCGAGGTGTCGAGCACGTTCGACCAATCGAGCTGCACGGCCACCAGGTTGGCGCGGCTGGCGTCGTCGTGGATCGGATGCAACGGATTGCCCGGCCCGCAGGCCAGACTCATCACGTGGGTGCCGTGGTTGACGGGTTTGCTCAGGTCCCAGAGCTGCAGGTATTGGTAGAGCGCGTCTTCGTCGACCTGACCCTGCCGGGTGTAAGCCGCCATGGCCGCGTCAATGGCCGCGCCCGAGAGTTCGTGGCCGTAGCCCATGTCGTGCGGTGTGGGGCCGGCGCGCGCCGGGTCCAGCGGTTCGCGGTGGCGCGGCTGGTTGCCGGGCCAGTTGCCGTTCTGGTAGGCGTCCTGTCGCCAGAAATGCCGGATGCGCGTGTGACCGTGTTGGTCGAGGAAGGCGCTGTTGGCCAGGGCCAGGCCACCGTCGATCAACCCAAGCACCTTGCCGCCAAGCAGGCCGCTGGCCGGGGTGGGTTGGCTGTTGGGCGCGCAGGGGTCGATGAGCGCATGCGTGTGCGGCTCCACCGGCAGGCCAAGCTCGAAGCGCTGGATCAGGCTGCGCAAATGCGGGTCGTTGCGCAGCTTGTCGAAGAAGCGCGGCTTCACCCGTGCGCTGCAAAAGCGCAGGTTCGGCACGTTCAGGTACACCCTGGGAATCTGCAGCCAGGTGGTGCGGGAGGCGGCCACCAGCGCGGGCACGTCAGCCCCTGCCGAGAGCTCGATCACGATGGGCAGCCACTTCGGTGGCTTCTTGTCGGAGCCTCGCCGGTAGCCCGCGAAGTGGTCGGCCTCGGCCCAGATCAGGTAAGGGTCCTGCCCATCAATGGCGCCGGGCACGCTCCAGTCGGTGCCGGTGAATTCGCCCTGTGGCAGGGGCGACCAGGTTGGCGCGCTCATGCCAACACCTCTGTGCCGCGCACGGCGGAGCGAGCCCCCTTCAGAACGGCCGGGCGGCGGTTCATGCCCACTCCTTGATCGCTTCCTCCCAGAGCCAGGCGAGCAGTGGGGCGTTGCCCACGCCCGTGCTGGCGGCCGAGCGTGTGTAGGCCGCCTGCCTCTCGGGGCCTTCCATCTTCTGGTGCAGGCTGAAGTCCAGCGCCTCGCCGTTCGTGCCTTCGAACAGGCGGCCGTCAAAGCCACGTTCGTGCACCCGCGTGCCGGTGGCGCGTGCCACCAGGAACTCGGCCAGCGCCGTGCCGAGCAGGCGGCCAGCCGCGCTGTCCACCGGGAAGTGCACGCCGGCCACGGTGCGGTTCACGGCGATGCGCGCGGCCAGGCGCTGCAACTGTTCGTGGCTGGCCGTGCCGTTGGGCGTGGCGACACCTTCGGGCGAGGCGGCGTTGAGCAGCGCTTCCAGCAATACCGCCGAGGCGAATGCTTCGGTGGCGTGGCCGCTGGGCCAGCTGCCGTGTCCCGGCGTCTGGATCATGGGCTGGATTTGCGGAGAAAACGCCTCGGGCCGTAGGCTGGCGAAGATGTGCTTGAAGCGCATCTCGACATGCACGCAGAGCGTAAAAACCAGGTCCAGCAACTGCAGGGTCTTCTTGTGGCGGTGCGCCGTCAGCCCGACCATGGACGACCAGAACGCCAGCGGCGGCGTCAGCTGCGCCACCACCTCGGCCGCGCGATCGGCGCGCAGATCGGCGTAAGCGGCCACCAGATCCAGCTGCTTCTTGAACTGCGCCTTGGTGGGCGCGCGCAGGCGCACCAGCGGTTTGCGCTGGATGTTGCTGGACTGCAGGTTGGCGAACTCGAGCGCCGCTTCTTTCGGGCCGTTGCGGGTCTTGAACAGCAGACCTTCGACGAGCTCCGTGAAACAGGCCTCGACACGCGGCCCGTCGGCCCAGAGTTTGAGGTTCGACGGCTCGTCGAAGCCGGGTTCGGTGACGTGCAAGGACGCGCCTGTGAACGGGCCAACGATGGCCGCTCGGCTGAGGATCAGGGCGTCGGAGGAGACGATGGCGGCGCTGACGCCGCCACTCACCCCACCGCTGACGCCGCCACTGACACCGCCACTCACCCCACCACTTACTCCACCGCTGACACCACCACTTACTCCACCGCTCATGATTTCCTCCTTGATTGACTTAGTGATTGGGTAAACCCAGGCCTGCAAGGGCCCTTGCTCCTCGCTGCCGAACTGGGCTTTGGCTTCCGGATGCCAAGTATTTGGCGACCGTCAAATCAGGCTGGAGTGCCCGCACCAGCTCGAGTGTTTTGCGCGCTTCAGCTATCTCGCCGATTTCATATTGGCAGATGAGCAGTGCTCGGATAGTGGGTAAGTGATAGCGGTTCTTCTGCAACGAAGAACGGCACATCTCAATAGCTTGTTGCAAGCGCCCGAGTGCTAGGTAGCTATTGGCCAGCATCATCTCGAAGTAGTACTTCTGCGGGTCCAGCGGAGAGAGGTGCAACGCGCTCTCGGCCTCAGTCATAGAGTCTTCCGGGGTGCCCCACATCTGAGACCACACGCTGTTGTACAGCCAGGCCATGGGATCGTTCGGGTTGCTGTGGGTGGCTTCCTGCAGCAGGCGGTGCGAGGCGTCCACGTCTTCGCCCAGGTGGCACAACGCGTGGCCCTTGATGGCCATGGCGAGCGAGCTGGAGGGCTCCAGGTCGAGCGCGCGATCGGCGGTGTCGATGGCGCGCTGGAAGTCTTTGGCCGGTTCGCCCGAGAGGCCTTGCACCACCTGCATGATGTGCCACTTGGCCAGCCAGGCCCAGGGCGTGGCCACGCGCCGGTGCCGCGCCACCACGGCTTCGAGCAACTGGTGGCTGCGCTGCAGATCGCGCGGCGTGGATCGGTGCATGAGCGTGATGCCGCCGAGCATGAGCGCGTTGCTGTCGAGCTGGGGCACGGGCAGTACCAGGGTGCGCTGCACCAGGTCGTTGAGCAGGGCCTTGGCGCAGGCGGCGCTCAGCGCATCGAGCAGGCCGCTCTGGGCTTCCAGCAGATCGTGGGTGTCGCCGGTGAGCCGTTCGGCCCAGATCACTTCGCCGCGCTTGTTGTCGGACAGCTCGGCCATGATGACGACCTTGTCGCCCAGGGTCACGTAGCTGCCACCCAGCACGAAGGCCGCGTCGAGCCGCTGGCCGATCTCTTCGGTGGTGCTCTGGCGCCCACGGAAGGCGGTGGTGGACAGGCGGGAGATCACGCGCAGGTCCTGGCTGCGCGAGAGCTGGGCGATCACGCCGTCGGCGATCAGCTCGCCGATGACGAACTGCTCGCTCGCGTGGCTGCGCGTTTCGAACGGCACCACGGCGATCGACGGGCGAAAGTCGGTCGGCACCCCTTCGGGAACGCGTGGGCGCGCCGCGGCCGAGCCGTGGCTGACGGGGAACAGCCGCCAGGTGCGCACCGGCTCGGGCCAGTGTTTGAGGTAGCTCTCGCCACAGTCTTCCACCTCGGCGTCGACGCCGATCACGATGCCGTCGAACACGCTGGCGGTGACCAGGGTGTCGCCGGGCGAGGCCAGATCGGTGATGCGCGCGGCGAGGTTCACGCCGTGGCCGTAGACGTCGTTTTCGTCCGCGTAGAGATCGGTGGCGTTGATGCCGGCGCGCAGGTGCAGCTGCTGGCTCTGGGGCAGGCGGCGGTTGATGGGCGCGAAGTACTGGTGCAGCGCCAGCGCGGCCCGCACGGCATCGGTGGGGTGTTCGAATTCGACCAGCAGGCCGTCGCCCAGGCTCTTGACCAGACGCCCCTGGCACGCGGGCAGCACCTGGGTGGCGGCGTGCTGCATGAAGCCGCGCCACTGGCTCACGACCTCGGCTTCGTTGTCGGCCATGAGCCGGACCGATTCAACCAGGTCCATCACCAGCACCACCTTGTGCTGCTGCTCGGGCAGCGGCGGCGGTGGCGCGCACGCCTCCTCGTCTTCGACAAGGTGCGTGGGGCGAATCGGTTGCGGGCTCTCGGTCATGCCTGTGGAGGTCTTGGAATCTTGTTGCAGTTTCTCACAGCTGCGCACAGATGCCATGGCTGTGGGGCCCAAAAAACAGCAAAGCCGGCTTGGCGCCGGCTTTGCAGGGACTCACGGCACCATGACGGTGCGATGTGGGTGGATCACTTCAGGTGTTCGTTGATCATCTTGGTCATTTCGAACATGGACGCCTGGGCCTTCTTGAAGATTTCCTTCAGCTTGGCGTCGGCGTTGATCATGCGGCGATTGACTTCGTCCTGCAGCTTGTTCTTCTTGATGTAGGCCCAGACCTGCTTGGTCACTTCGGTGCGGGGCAGCGGGCTGTTGCCAACGATGGCGGCCAGCGCGGCGCTGGGCGTCATGGCCTTCATGAAGGCGGCGTTGGGGGTGCGCTTCTTGGCCGGTGCGGCCTTCTTGGCGGGAGCGGCTTTCTTCGCCGGAGCTGCCTTCTTGGCAGGGGCGGCTTTCTTCGCCGGAGCGGCGGCTACTTTCTTGGCCGGTGCGGCTTTCTTCGCCGGAGCTGCAGCCTTCTTGGCCGGGGCCGCTTTTTTCGCGGGAGCTTTTTTTGCAGTTGCCATGATTGAATTTCCTTCTAGAAGTGAAACATTGACCAGCAGGAAACGCGCTTCCTCGCTGGTGTCTCGCATGCTAATGGAGTTGTTTGTGCATTCCAAGGTGGGCGGCCTGGTTTTTTGCGGGTTTTCATAGGGGAGACGCCGCTTTTTGGCCCGGAAAACAACACTTCAACATCACGCGACTGCAAGCGCTCTGTCAGAGCCGTTCGGCATGCTGAAAATCCGCAGTGCCATGCCCCTTCAACCGAACCTGAGAAAGCGCCATGTCTTCGACCCCAACTCTTGCCACTTGCGATCTGTGTGACGCCCACAAAAACGACGGCTCGGGCGGCTTTCGTGTGTTGCCGCCGGTGTTGCGCGACTTCGGTGCCGTGCGCCGATTCTCTGGCCCGGTGGTCACGGTCAAGTGCTTTGAAGACAACACGCCGGTGAAGGTCGCGGTGGAGAGCCCGGGCGAGGGCCGGGTGCTGGTGGTCGATGGGGGAGCCTCGCTGCGCCGCGCGCTGCTGGGCGGCAACCTCGGCGCCGCGGCCGCGCGCAACGGTTGGGCCGGCGTGGTGATCGATGGTTGCGTGCGCGACGTGGCCGAGCTGGCCGTGTGCAACGTGGGCATCCGCGCGCTGGCTTCGATGCCGCTGTCGACCGAACGGCGCAACGAGGGCCAGCGCGATCTGGCGGTGCAGATACAAGGTGTGTGGGTGCGGCCCGGCGACTGGCTCTACGCCGACGAGGACGGCGTGGTGGTGTCGGACCGCGCGCTGACGGTGTGACTCCCCGGCACCTGGTTCGCCCAGCGGCAAACGTTCAGATGCTCAGGCCTTTGTAGAGCATGTAGGCCGCGAGCAGGTACAGGATGCCGGCGAACACCCGCTTGAGCGATTGGACGGGTAGGGCGTGCGCGGCTTTCACGCCCAGTGGCGCCATGAGCACGCTGGCGATGGCGATCACCAGCAGCGCCGGTGTGTACACATAACCCAACGAGCCTGCGGGCAAGTCCGCCACGCCCTGGCCCGCGACGATGTAGCCCAGCGCGTTGGCCAGCGCGATCGGGAAACCCAGCGCCGCGCTGGTGGCCACGGCGTTGTGGATGGCGACGTTGCACCAGGTCATGAACGGCACGCTGACAAAGCCACCGCCCGCGCCGACCAGCCCCGACAGAAAGCCGATGACCGAGCCAGCGCCGAGCTGGCCCGCCGTGCCTGGCAGGGTGCGCGTGGGCTTGGGTTTCTTGTTCAGCAGCATCTGCGTGGCCGAGAAGCCGACGAAGGCGGCGAACACGATGGCGAGCCACGCGCCCTTGAGCAGGGCGAACACGCCCAGGCTGGCGAGCGCCGCGCCGAGCACGATGCCGGGCGCGAGGCGCTGGACGATGTCCCAGCGCACAGCGCCGCGCCGGTGGTGCGCGCGTACGCTGGAGACCGAGGTGAAGATGATGGTGGCCATGGACGTGGCGATGGCCATCTTGACGGCGAGATCGAGGGCGACGCCGCGCGCGCTCAGGATGGCGCTGATGAAAGGCACCATGAGCATGCCGCCACCAATGCCCAGCAGGCCAGCCAGGAAGCCCGTGCACAGGCCCAGAGCAACCAGTTCGGCAATGAGCAGAGGTTCAAGCATCATGAAGAGATCGTGACCCAACGCCGAAAGCACGCGCAGGAGGAGGGGGAGCCACCCAGAGCAGCCGTGGAACCGGCTCTGCCGGGCCACAGGCTGCGTCCCCCATCCCGCAGGAGAGGGGGGAAGCCGCGAAGCGGCGCAGGGGGGTGTATCGAATAAGGTGCCTGCAAGTGCCGCCGGACCGTCATCCTGAACCGGGGTTCAGGTGGGCCAGGGCAGCGTGACTTCGGGTTCATCTGACGCGAGATGCTCACACCCATCAGGCAATGTACCTAGTCCGTGCTCAATGAGCATTGGTTCAAGGAAATATAAAGCCCGGCGCGCACTGCAGACGGTTCAAATTGTAGGCGCTGCGGTGGCCTCATGTGGACCGCTGGTCCAGAAAAAAAGCAGATCGACCGACGGGCTGCGTGCCCGCTGACTCAGATCAACTGGCCGTCGCGTCCGAGCGTGTGGTCCAGGCGGCGGATCAGTTCGTCCATGCGGGCCTGGGCCGCCGGGTCCGGCGGTTCGGCCGCCGACGCTTCCGCGGTGTCCGGGCCTGGTTCGGTGTGGTCGAAGGACGAGGCCTGGTAGCTCTGGGATTCTTTCTGCGAGAGCTCGAACGCGAGGTTGAGCGAGGCCAGCACCGCGATGCGGTCGCGCGCTTTCACCTTGCCTGCGTCGCGGATGCGGCACATGGCCGTGTCGACCCGTTCGACCGCGTCGAGCAGCGCGGATTCGCCACCGATCGGGCACGCGAGCAGGTAGCTCTGCCCCATGATCTGGACTTCGACCTGTTTGCTCGCGGGCTTGTTCATTCGCTGTCCTTGCGATGGGCCTCGGGGGCGTCGGCCTCCGGCAGGCGTTCGAGCAGCGCTTCGATGCGCGCACGCGCCGTGTTCAGGCGCGATTTGAGCAGGTCGCGCTCGGCCTGCAATGCCAGCACCTGGTCCATCAACAAGGCGTTGGTGCGCTGGAGTTCCTCATGGCGCAACAGCAGGCGCTCCACGCGTTCGGTGATCTGGTCAAGGTACTTGGGATCGGCCATGGTGACGAATTGTTGCTGAGACATTGTAGGGTTGCCGCGAAAACCCGGGGCTTACAATGCCGCTTGTTGGTGCTCGCGGTGTGGTTCACACGCCGCAGTTCAACGGGAAGCAGGAGGGAATGTTCACGCCGAACGGACCTAACCTGCGCTGCCCCCGCAACGGTAAGCAGACGAGCCACCTGATGCTCTCAGGTCGCTCCGCGTTCATCCCACAGCCACTGGAGAACTGGTTCAGGCCAGATCACCGGGAAGGCGATGAAGGTCGATCTGCCAGCCCGGATACCGGCCAACGAGGTGGTGGTGCGTTCATGAAGGGCGCGCCGCCGTGACGCTCAGGCACCGTCGGGGAAGGCGGTGAGGGCACATCAGCTCCCTTGTTTCTCATGAAAAACCGTTTCTCGCGCGCTCCCACGGCGGCGCTGCCTTTGGCCATCCTCGTCTCATCCTTGTCCCACGCCCAGACCACACCGGCGCCGGATCTGCCCGAGGTCGTGGTCACGGCCACCCGCTCCGACACCCGTGCCGACATCCTGCTCAGCGACGTGGTGGTGATCGAATCCGAGGCGATCCGGCAGGCGTCGGGCCGCACGCTGTCCGAGCTGCTGACCCGAAACGCCGGCCTGCAGATGTCGTCCAACGGAGGCCTGGGCAAACAGTCGGGGCTTTTCGTCCGCGGTACGGAAACCCGCCACGTGCTGTTGTTGATCGATGGCGTGCGCTACGGTTCGTCCACCTCGGGCGCGGCCTCGTGGGACAACATCCCGCTGAGCGCCATCGAGCGCATCGAAGTGCTCAAGGGCCCGGCCTCGGCGCTGTACGGCAGCGACGCGGTGGGCGGTGTGGTGCAGATCTTCACGCGGCGCGGCGAGCCCGGCTTTCACCCCAACGCCAGCGTCACGCTGGGCAGCTACGGGCACCGCAGCGCCAGCGCCGGCCTGAGCGGCGGCAGCGAAACCTTCACCTATTCGCTCAACGCCGGCACCTTGCGCGAGACCGGGTTCTCCGCCACCAACCCGGACGTGGCCTTTGGCGGCCACAACCCCGACAACGACGGGTTCGATCAGGACAGCGCCTCGGGCTCGATGCGCTGGACCCTGGCCCCCGGTTGGACCACGGATGCGCATTTCAGCCAGGCCAACGGAAGCTCCGGGTTTGACCGCGGGCCGGGCGACTTCGACGTGCACACGGACGTGGTGACCCGCGTGCTTGGCTGGGGTCTGGAGCGCCAATGGTCGCCCCAGGCGCGCACGCAGCTGAAGCTCTCGCGCAGCGACGACCGCTCCACCTCTTTTGAGGAACTGTCCACCTCGCGTTTCGACACCGCGCAGACCCAGTTGACGCTGCAGAACGACTGGAAGACCGCGCTGGGCAACGCCATCGTGGGCTTCGACGCCGTGAAGGAGTCGGTGGACAGCACGCAGGCCTACGCGGTCAACTCGCGCACCACCCGGGCGCTGTTCGCCGGCCTGCAGGGCGAGGCCGGGCGCCATCTCTGGCAGGCCAACCTGCGGCGCGATCAGAGCTCGCAGTTCGGGGGCGCCACCACCGGCGTCGCGAGCTATGGCTTCCAGCTCACGCCCCACTGGCGTCCGCACCTGGCCTACGGCACCTCGTTCAAGACGCCGTCGTTCAACACCCTGTACTGGGTGTCGCCCTTCTTCGTGGGCAACCCGAGCACCCAGCCCGAGCGGGGCAAGAACCGCGAGTTCGGCCTGACCTACAACCGCGATGCGCACGAAGTCAAGCTGACCCGTTTCGACAACCGCGTGCGCGGCTTCATCACCACCCAGCCGGTGGTGGAAAACGTGCCGCAGGCGCGCATCGAAGGCTGGTCGCTGGCGTACGCGGCATCGGCCGGGGCGTGGTCGTGGAGCACGCAGCTGGAGCTGCTGGACGCTCGCAACCTGGCCAACGGGCGCAAGCTGCGACGGCGCGCCGATGAAACCCTGACCGCCAGTCTGGACCACCAGCTCGGCGCCTGGACCTGGGGCGCGTCCCTGCTGGCCATGTCGGGCCGTTTCGACGACGCGGCCAACACCGTGCCGCTGGCCGGCTTCGCCACGCTGGACCTGCACACGCGCTACCGGCTGGACCCGAACTGGTCGCTGAACCTGCGCCTGAACAACCTGGCCGACAAGGCCTACGAGACGGCGCGGGGCTACAACCAGCCCGGCCGGGCCGCCTACGTGACCGTGGACTGGAGGCGGCAGCGGTGAAGACCACCTGCCCGGCCATCCTGGTGGCGGCCCCGGCCTCGGGCCAGGGCAAGACCACCGTGACGGCGGCGCTGGCTCGCCTGCACGCGCGCGCCGGGCGGCGGGTGAGGGCGTTCAAGTGCGGGCCCGATTTTCTGGACCCGATGTGGCTGGAGCTGGCCACCGGCCACCCGGTGCACAACATGGACCTGTGGATGACCGGCGAGGCGGACGTGCGGGCGCGTCTGCACGCGGCCGCGCAGGAGGCCGACCTGATCATCGTCGAAGGGGTCATGGGCCTGTTCGACGGCGAACCGAGCGCGGCCGATCTGGCGCGGCGCTTCGGCCTGCACGTGCTGGCGGTGATCGACGCGTCGGCCATGGCCGGCACGTTCGGCGCGCTGGCCTTTGGCCTGCAGCACTACCGCCCGGGTCTGCCCTGGGCGGGCGTGCTGGCCAACCGCGTGGCCAGCGAGCGGCACGCGCAGATGCTGCGCGACGCGCTGCCCGCGCAGGGCGGCGCGGCGCCGTCGGGCTGGCTGGGCGCGGTGATGCGCAACCCGGCGTTCACGCTGCCCGAGCGCCACCTGGGCCTGACCGTGGCCACCGAGCTGCCCGACGCGCTGGCCCGGCTCGACGCCGCGGCCGATGCGCTGCTGGACACGCCGCTGGGCCAGATGGACACGGCCGCGCTGGCGCGCTGGTCGGTGGCATTCGAGGCGCCCGCCGACCCGGCCCCCACGGTGCCGCTGCTGGCGGGCAAGGTCGTGGCCGTGGCGCGCGACGCGGCGTTCTGTTTTATCTATGCGGCGAACCTGGAGAGCTTGCGCGCCCTGGGCGCGCAGTTGGTGTTTTTCTCGCCGCTGGCGAACGAGCCACTGCCCGCGTGCGACGCGGTCTGGCTGCCCGGCGGCTACCCGGAGCTGCACGCCGAGGCCTTGTCCGCCAGCCAGGTGAGCCGCGACAGTCTGGCCGCGCATGTGGCTGCCGGGCGCCCGGTGTGGGCCGAATGCGGCGGGATGATGGCCCTGTTCGATGACCTCGTGGACCCGCAGGGCCAGTGCCATGCCCTGTGGGGCCTGTTGCCCGGCGTGGTGCGCATGCAGCCGCGCCTGGCCGCGCTGGGGCCGCAGAAGCTCGCGCTGGCGCAGGGCGAACTGCGGGGCCACACCTTCCACTATTCGCGCTGCGAGACGGCGCTGGAGCCGGTGCTGCACACCGCCTCGGCGCGCGCAGGCGCGGCCGGTGCGGGCGAGGCGGTGTACCAGCGCGGCGCGCTGCGCGCCAGCTATTTCCACGCCTGGATGGCCTCCAGCCCGGCGGCCACGGCGGCGCTGTTTCTGCCCGAAGGAGCCACCGCGTGAACACCCGCCTGGGCCCGCAGCGCATCGTCTGCCTGACCGAAGAGACCACCGAGTGGCTCTACCTGCTGGGGCAGGAGCACCGCATCGTGGGCATCTCGGGCTACACGGTGCGCCCGCGCCGCGCGCGCGAGGAAAAGCCCAAGGTGAGCGCGTTTCTCAACGCGAAGATCGACAAGATTCTGGAGCTGCGGCCCGACTGCGTGTTCGGTTTCTCCGACCTGCAGGCCGACATCGCCGCGGCGCTGATCCGCGCTGGTGTGCAGGTCACGGTGTTCAACCAGCGCAGCGTGGACGAGATCTTTTCCATGCTGTACCAGGTGGCGGCCATGGTGGGGTGTGCCGAAGAAGGGCTGGCCTGGATCGCCGCCACGCGCACCCGGCTCGACGCCATCTGCCAGTCGGTGCGGGTGCTCGAAGCGTTCGGCAAGCGCCGCCCGCGGGTGTTCTTCGAAGAGTGGGACGAGCCGCACATCAGCGGCATCCGCTGGGTGTCCGAGTTGCTGGGCATCGCCGGGGGCGACGACGTGTTTCCCGAACTGGCGCGTGAGTCCCTGGGCAAGAACCGCATCATCGCCGACCCAGCCGAGATCGTGCGCCGCAACCCCGACATCGTCATCGGCTCCTGGTGTGGCAAGAAGTTTCGGCCCGAAAAAGTGGCCGCGCGCGCCGGCTGGCAGGAGGTGGCGGCGGTGAAGACCGGGCAGCTGTTCGAGATCAAGTCGGCCGACATCCTGCAGCCCGGCCCGGCCGCGCTCACCGACGGCGTGGCGCAGATGCAGCGCATCGTCCTGCAATGGATGGAACAGCATGGTTGACGTGGCGCGCAGCGAGTTCATCCTGGGCGGCCAGAAGAGCGGCAAGTCGCGCCGCGCGGAAATGCTGGCGCGGCAGTGGCTGGGCGCTGGGACGGCACACCGCGCGGTGTTGATCGCCACCGGCCAGGCCTGGGACGATGAGATGCGCGAGCGCATCGCGCGCCACCAGCGCGATCGCGCGCAGCGCGTGCCGGGCATGGCGACGGTGGAGGAGCCACTGGCGCTGGCCGAGGCCCTGCGCCAGCACAGTGCGCCGCACACGCTGGTGGTGGTGGACTGCCTCACGCTGTGGCTGACGAACCTGCTGATGCCGATGGATGGCGTGAGCGTCGAGACCGCTGAACCGGCCAGGGCCCTGTGCGGCGCCATCGAGCAGGCCACCGGCCCGGTGGTGCTGGTGGGCAATGAAATCGGTCTGGGCGTGATCCCGATGGGGCGCGAGGTGCGCGCCTTCGTGGACGCGCTCGGCGGCCTGAACCAGGCCGTGGCCGCCGCCTGCGAACGCGTCACGCTGATGGCGGCGGGCCTGCCACTGAGATTGAAGGGACATCATGTCTATGAATAACCCCTTGAAGTACCTTGGGCGCCTCCTGCCGGGGGCCCGCAGCGGCGGCCGGGCGCAACCGGCTTCGCGGCATTCCGCGGCCGGGGCCGGCTGGCGGTGCTTGTTCGTGACCGGGCTGCTGGCCTGGGCGGGCGCGCTGCGGGCCGCGGGCATCGAGGTGGTGGACGACCGCGGTGTGACCGTGCGTTGGGACGCGCCGCCGCAGCGCATCGTGACGCTGCTGCCCTCGCTCACCGAAACCGTGTGCGAGCTCGGCCAGTGCGCGCGGCTGGTGGGCGTGGACCGCTATTCCAACTGGCCCGCATCGCTGGACAAGCTGCCGCGCGTGGGCGGCGGCATCGACCCCAACGTGGAGGCCATCGTGGCGCTGCGGCCCGATGCGGTGCTGCTGGCGCAGTCTTCGCGGGTGATCGATCGGCTGGAGGGGCTGGGTTTGAAGGTGGTGGCGCTGGAGCCCAAGAGCCATGCCGACGTGCAGCGCGTGCTGGGCAAGGTGGGGCAGGTGCTGGGCGTGGACGCCGCGCAGAGCCAGCGCGTGTGGCGCCACATCGATGCGGCGGTGTCGGCGGCGGCACAGTCGCTGCCGGCGCGTGTGAAGAACACGCGGGTGTATTTCGAGGTGAACCGCGCGCCCTACGGCGCGGGCACCTCGTCGTTCATCGGCGAGACGCTCACGCGCCTGGGCGTGCAGAACATCGTGCCCGCGCACCTGGGGCCGTTCCCCAAGCTCAACCCTGAATTCGTGGTGCGCGCCAACCCGGACCTGATCATGGTGGGCGACCGCAACTTCGAGGGCATGACGCAGCGGCCCGGCTGGCGCGGCATCCGCGCCGTGCGCGAAGACCGCCTGTGCGTGTTCCCCGACGCCGAATCCGATGTGCTGGTGCGACCCGGCCCGCGCATGGCCGAAGCGGCTCGCCTCATGGCGCGCTGCCTGCAGGACAAAGCCCCATGAGCCCAGGCAACAGCGCCGCCGCACACCCCGCCGCCATGGCCCCCATGCCCCGCCCCGTCACCCGCGCGCTGAGCCTGGCCGTGGGGCTGGTGTTGCTCGGTGGGGTGCTCGGGGTACTGGGCCTGGGGGTGGGCAGCACCGGTCTGGAAGCGGTGTGGACCATGCTGGCCGACCCGGTGGCCGCGCAGATCGTCTGGGACATCCGCGCGCCGCGCACCGTGGGCGCCTTCGCGGCCGGGGCTCTGCTGGGCTTGGCCGGCGCGGTGGCGCAGGGGCTGTTTCGCAACCCGCTGGCCGATCCGTTTCTGCTGGGCAGCGCTTCGGGCGCGTCGCTGGGCGTGGCGCTCGCGCTGGCGGGCCTGGGCGTCTCACCGTTTGCCACGCAGTGGGTGGTGCGCCTGGGCCTGACCGGCGCGGCCTTCGTGGGCGCGGTGCTCGCGGTGCTGCTCACGCTGGCGCTGGCGCGCGGTGTGCAGCACACGCTGCGCCTGCTGCTCGCGGGGGTGGTGGTGGGGGTGGTGCTGGGCGCCATCACCTCGCTGGTCACGCTCAGCGTGCCCGAAATCCTGCAGGCCATGCAGGCCTTCATGCTGGGCTCCACCGGTTTCGTGGGCTGGGCGTCTTGCCTGCTCATGGGCGGCATCGGCTTCGTGTGCCTGCTGCTGGCCTGGGGCCTGTCGCGCGTGCTCGACGGCCTGGCGCTGGGCGAGGCCACGGCGCTCAGCCTGGGCCTGCCGCTGGTGCCGCTGCGTGCCGCGCTGGTGGGGGTGCTCGCGCTGGCCACCGGCACGGCCGTGGCGCAGACCGGGCTGATCGCCTTCGTGGGCCTGGCCGCGCCGCACCTGGTGCGCGCCGTGGTCAAGACCACCCACGCCTGGCTGGTGCTGCTCGCCAGCCTCATGGGCGGCGTGCTGCTGATGCTGGCCGACACCCTGGCGCGTGGCCTCATGGCGCCGCAGGAGCTGCCCGTGGGCGTGCTCACCGCCGTGCTGGGCGGCGGCTACCTGCTCTGGCTGATGCGCCGGCGGGTGGGGTAGGGCAAAGGAAGACCCGATGGACATCTGCATGGAACAAGCCACCGCACTGCAGGCGCTGAACCTGAGCGCCAGCCTGGGCCACGGCGCCGCGCACCGGCTGGTGTTGCACGGCATCGATGTGTCGTTCGCGGCGGGCCGCTGGACCAGCATCGTCGGCCCCAACGGCGCGGGCAAGTCGACCCTGCTGCGCGCGCTGGCCGGTGTGTTGCCGCACGGTGGCGAGGTCCTGCTGCACGGCGAGTCCATGCCCGGCATGGCGCCGCGCGAACGGGCCCGTGCCCTGGCCTGGCTGGCGCAGAGCGGCGCGGGCGAGGCCAGCGCCGACGACCTCACCGTGCACGACGTGGCGCTGCTCGGGCGCCTGCCGCACCAGGCCTGGCTGGCCCCGCCGGGCGAGGCCGACCACGCGGCGGTGGAGCGCGCGCTGCGCCAGACCCAGGCTTGGGAATGGCGCGCGCGGCCGCTGGGTTCGCTCTCCGGCGGTGAGCGCCAGCGCGTGCTGCTGGCGCGCCTGCTCGCGGTCGAGGCCGGCGTGATGCTGATGGACGAACCGCTGGCCAACCTCGACCCGCCGCACCAGGCCGACTGGATCGCGCTGGTGCGCGAACTGGTGGGGCAGGGTCGCACGGTGGTGAGCGTGTTGCACGAGATCACGCTGGCGCTGCTGGCCGACGACATCGTGGTGATGCAGCAGGGCCATGTGCGCCACACCGGGCCCTGTGCCGAACCCGCGGCGCACCGCGCGCTCGAAGCCGTGTTCGACCACCGCATCGCCATCCACCCCCTGGGCGCGCACTTCGTCGCGCTGCCCCAATAGACGACAAGGAACCCCATGCAGATCGAAACCCCACCCACCGAGAAACGCTATGAAAAGCCCGAGGGCGAACGCCGGGGCCTCGTGATCGTGCACACCGGCGACGGCAAGGGCAAGAGCACGGCCGCTTTTGGCCTGGCGATGCGCGCGCTGGGCCGCGCGCACGTGCACGGCAAACAGGTGAAGATCTTCCAGTTCATGAAGGTGCCCAGCGCGCGCTTTGGGGAGCACCGCGTGTTCGAGCAACTGGGTTTGCCCATTGAAGGACTCGGAGACGGGTTCAGCTGGAAAAGCCAGGATCTCGAACACTCCGCCCAGCTCGCGCGCGACGGCTGGCAGAAGGCGAAGGCGGCGATCCTCGGTGGTGAACACTTCATGGTCACGCTCGACGAGCTGACCTACCCGCTGATCTACGGCTGGCTGCCGCTGGACGATGTGCTGCAGACGCTGCGCGAGCGCCCACGCGACGTGCACGTGGTCATCACCGGGCGGCGCTGCCCACCCGAGATCATCGAGCTGGCCGACACCGTGACCGAGATGACCCTGGTGAAACACGCGTTCAAGGCGGGCATTCCCGCGCAGCGTGGCATCGAGGACTGAAGCTCCCCATGCCCCATTCGCCCACCCCCAGCCAGGCCTTCTCCCCGGCCGAACGCGATGCCGTGTACCGCGCCATCTTCGAGCGGCGCGACATGCGCCACTTCGCGGGCGGGGCGGTGGCTCCGGAGGTGATGCAACGCCTGCTCACCGCCGCGCACCATGCGCCCAGCGTCGGGTTCATGCAGCCCTGGCGCTTCCTGCGCGTGGCGTCGCCGGCGTTGCGGTGCGCGCTGCAGGCGCTGGTGGAGCAGGAACGGGTGTTGACCGGGCATGCGCTGGGCCAGCGCGAAGACGCGTTCATGCGGCTCAAGGTGGAGGGCCTGATGGACGCGGCGGAAGTCTGGGTGGTGGCGCTGGCCGACGGGCGCGAGCGGCATGTGTTTGGCCGCAGAACCCTGCCGCAGATGGACCTGGCCTCGGTCGCCTGCGCCATTCAGAACCTCTGGCTCGCCGCGCGCGCCGAGGGGCTGGGCATGGGCTGGGTTTCGATGTTTGACCCGGTGGCCGTGGCCTCGCTGCTGGGCATGCCCGCCGGGGCCGAGCCCGTTGCCTTGCTGTGCATCGGGCCGGTGCACCATTTTTACGAGGAACCGATGCTCCAGCAGCAGCGCTGGGCCCAGCGCTGCGCATTGGACAATATGCTGTTTGAAGACGCCTGGGGCCAGCCCCTGGGCCAATGCGAAACGGTGGCGGGGTGACCCCCCGTTGCTTGAACTCTAGGAGACCTACCGATGACCACGACCACCCTTCCTGCCGCCGGGCAGCCCCTGCATTTCCATGCCCCGCGCAAAGCACCGGCTCCCGCGGTCGACACCGGCCGGCGGGTCTGGGCGGTGGACGAGGTCCAGGCGCTGTTCGACCTGCCGTTCTCCGATCTCATGTACCGCGCGCAGACCGTGCACCGCGAGCACTTCGACCCGACCGAGGTGGAACTGGCCACGCTGTTGTCGGTGAAGACCGGCGGCTGCCCTGAAGACTGTGGCTACTGCCCGCAGTCGGTGCATTTCGACACCGGCGTTGAGGCCGGCAAGCTCATGGGCGTGGACGCGGTGCGCGAGGCCGCCCAGCGCGCCCGGCAGGCCGGGGCCACGCGCTTTTGCATGGGGGCGGCCTGGCGCGCGCCCAAGGACCGCGATGTGCAGGCCGTGGCCGAGCTGGTGCGCGCCGTGAAAGAGGAGGGCCTGGAGGCCTGCGCCACCCTGGGCATGTTGTCGGAGGGCCATGCCGAAACCCTGCGCGACGCCGGCCTGGACTACTACAACCACAACCTGGACAGCGCGCCCGACTTCTACGGCGAGGTGATCACCACGCGCGACTACCAGGACCGCCTGGACACGCTGGAGCGCGTGCGCGGCGCGGGCGTGAAGGTGTGCTGCGGCGGCATCGTGGGCATGGGCGAGTCGCGCCTGCAGCGCGCCGCGCTGGTGGCCCAGCTCGCCAACCTCTCGCCCGACTATCCCGAGTCGGTGCCCATCAACCACCTGGTGAAGGTGGCGGGCACGCCGCTGGCCGACCAGCCCGACCTGGACCCGCTGGAATTCGTGCGCACCATCGCCGTGGCGCGCATCACCATGCCGCGCGCGCGGGTGCGCCTGTCGGCCGGGCGCCAGCAGATGAGCGACGCGGTGCAGGCCCTGTGTTTCGTGGCCGGTGCCAACTCCATCTTCTACGGCGACAAGCTGCTGACCACCGGCAACCCCGACGTGGACCGCGACCGCGAACTGCTGGGGCGCCTGGGCCTGAAAACCCGCCACACGTTCGGCGGTTGACGCCGATGAGCGGCGTGTCGCCCAACGAAGCCTGGCGCCAGCGCAGCCTGGCCGCCGTGTGGCACCCCTGCACCCAGATGAAGCTGCACGCGCCCGACGGCGCCGCGCTGCCGCTGATCCCGGTGGCGCGGGCCGAAGGCGTGTGGCTGCACGACCACGAAGGCCGGCGCTATCTGGACGCGATCAGCTCCTGGTGGGTCAACCTGTTCGGCCACAACCACCCCGCGATCCGCGCCGCGCTCATTGACCAGCTCAACACGCTGGACCACGTGATGCTGGCCGGCTTTACCCACGCGCCGGTGGTTGAACTCTCCGAGCGCCTGGCCGCGCTCACCGGCCTGGGCCACGCCTTCTACGGCAGCGACGGCGCCAGCGCCACCGAGATCGCGCTGAAGATGAGCGCGCACCACTGGCGCAACGCGGGCAAGGCAGAGAAGTGCCGTTTTGTCGGCGTGGCCGGGGGTTACCACGGCGAGACCGTCGGGGCGCTGGCCGTGACCGACATCGCGCTGTTCCGCGAAGCCTATGCGCCGCTGGTGCGCCTGGCCGCCACCGTGCCCAGCCCCGACGCCCGCGGCGCGGCACCGGGCGAGTCGCCCGCCGATGTGGCCGAGCACGCGGCCGCGGCGCTGGGTGACTGGCTGGCCGAACACCACGAAGAAACCGCGGCCGTCATCATCGAACCGCTGATCCAGTGTGCCGCCGGCATGGCCATGCACGACCCCGTGTACCTGCGGCGCGTGCGCGAGCTCTGCGATCGCTACCAGGTGCACCTGGTGCTGGACGAGATCGCGGTCGGCTTTGGCCGCACCGGCACCCTGTTTGCGCACGAGCAGGCGGGCATACGGCCCGACTTCCTGTGCCTCTCCAAAGGGCTCACCGGTGGCACGCTGCCGCTGTCGGTGGTGCTCACCACCGACGCGGTGTACGCCGCCTTCTACGACGACGAGGTGGCGCGCGGCTTCCTGCACTCGCACAGCTACACCGGCAACCCGCTGGCCTGTCGCGCGGCGCTGGCCACGCTGGACCTGTTTGACCAGACCGACGCCCTGCGCCAGAACGTGGTCACCAGCCAGCGGCTCGCCGCGCAGTTCGCGCCGATCTCCAGCCACCCGCGGGTGCGCCACGCGCGCCAGCGCGGCATGGTCTTCGCATGGGACGTGGGGAGCAGCCTGCCCGACTTCGGCCGCCGCTACGCCCGCCACGCACTGGCGCAGGGGCTGCTGCTGCGCCCCATCGGCCACACGCTCTACGCCATGCCGCCCTATGTGATCGACGAGGCAGAGGGTGAGCTGCTGGCGCGGGGCGCGCTGGCCGCGCTCGACGCCACGCTGGCCGAAGAAACCGGCCCGGCGCCGGTGAGCGGGGTGCCCGATGGCGTTTGACGGCTGCTTCGTCACCGGCACCGACACCGGCGTGGGCAAGACGCTGGTGAGCGCGACGCTGCTGCACACGCTGGCGCGCCACCACCCGCGTGTGGTTGGCATGAAGCCGGTGGCGGCGGGCCTGGTGCAGCAGGGTGGCGAGTGGGTGGCGGAAGACGCGATGGCCCTGCGCGCCGCGTCCACCGTGGCCGTGCCGCCCGAACTGGACTGCCCTGTGGCGCTGCCCGAGCCGCTGTCGCCGCACCTCGCGGCCGCGCGCGCGGGCCGGCGCGTGGGCGTGGCCGAGCTGGTGGCCGCGCACCGCAAGCTGCGGAGCCTGGCCGACGTGGTGCTGGTGGAGGGCTCGGGGGGCTGGCGCGTGCCGCTGAACGAAGACGAGACCCTGGCCGACCTGGCGGTGGCACTGGCCCGGCCGGTGGTGCTGGTGGTGGGCCTGCGGCTGGGTTGCCTGAACCACGCGCTGCTGACGGCCGAGGCCATCCGCGCCGATGGCCTGCACCTGGCCGGCTGGGTGGCCAATGCGATCGACCCCGGCATGGCTTGCCGCGACGAAAACATGGACACGCTGCGCCACTGGCTGCCAGCGCCGCTGCTGGGCGTCGTGCCCTGGCACCCCCAAACCCCCGACGCACGCCAGATCGTGCTGGACCTGCCCGACACCTGGCAATGAAGGATCTGCAAATGAGCTGGTTGAACGAATTCGATGACCGCCTGGCCGCGCTGGACGCGCAGTCGCTGCGCCGCGTGCGCCGAGCCGTGGTGCCCGAGCAGGGCGCCCGGCTCAACGTGGACGGCGTGTCCCTGCTGGCCTTCTGCAGCAACGACTACCTGGGCCTCGCGCAAGACCCGCTGCTGCGCCAGGCGGTGCACGCCGCCGTGGACCGCTACGGCGTGGGCTCCGGGGCCTCGCCCATGGTCAGTGGCCACAGCGTGGCCAACGCGGCGCTGGAGCGCGAGCTGGCCGAGGCCGTGGGCCTGCCGCGCGCGCTGTATTTCTACGCCGGCTACGCCACCAACGCGAGCATCGTGCCCGCGCTGGTGGGCGAGGGCGACGCGCTGTTTTCCGACGCGCTGAACCACGCCTGCCTGATCGACGGCGCGCGCCTGTCCAAGGCCACGGTGCACCGCTTCCCCCACGGCGATCTGGCCCGGCTCGACGCGCTGCTGGCCGCCAGCTCGGCGCGGCGCAAGCTGGTGATCAGCGACGCGGTGTTCAGCATGGATGGCGACGTGGCCGACATCACCGGCCTGCACGCGCTGTGCGAGCGGCACGACGCGCTGCTGCTGCTCGACGACGCGCACGGCTTTGGCGTGCTGGGGCCGCAGGGCCGTGGCGCGCTGGCCGCCGCCGGCCTCACCGGGCCGGGTGCTTCGCCGCGCGTGCTCTACATGGCCACGCTGGGCAAGGCCCTGGGCGTGGCGGGCGCTTTCGTGGCCGGGCCCGAGCCCCTGGTGGAGTGGCTGCTGCAGAAGACCCGCAGCTACACCTACGCCACCGCCGCGCCGGCCTTGCTGGCCGAGGCCGTGCGCGCCGGCCTGCGCTGTGTGCTTGGCGCCGACGGCGAGCAGCGGCGCCAGCACCTGGCCGCGCTGATTGCCCAACTGCGCGCGGGCCTCGCGCCCGGCGCCAACGCCGCGGTGGACGCCGCCGGCTGGACCCTGATGCCCTCGGACACCGCGATCCAGCCGCTGGTGATCGGCGACAACGAAGCCGCGCTGACCGTGATGGCCGCGCTGCGCGAGCAGGGCATCTGGGTGCCCGCGATCCGCCCGCCCACGGTGCCGGCGGGCACCGCTAGGCTGCGCATCGCGCTGTCGGCCGCGCACCAGGCCGAGGACGTGGACGCCTTGCTGGGCGCGCTGCGGGCTGCTGCCGCCGGCTTAAGCGCGGGCCGCGCTGAAGAGCCGGGCCAGCTGGCTGTGGCAGCGGCCACGCAGGACGCCTGAACACCATGGCCGAGTTGGCAGCGCTGCCGACCTGGACCGTGATGGCCTTCGCCGTCTGGGTGGCGCTGTTCATCGACCGCTGCTGGGGCGAGCCGCCGCCCCGCTGGCACCCGGTGGTGTGGATGGGCCACTACCTCGGGGTGCTGGGTCGGCGCATCGCGCCGGTGATGGGCGGGCCGGCGGCCGGTGCGGCGCGGCCGTTCGTGGCGGGCGCGCTGGCCTGGGCCTTCGGGGCGCTGCTGGTGGTGGTGATCGCGTTCGCGGCGACCCGGGCCGTGAGCGGAGGGCCGACCTGGCTGCAGGCGCTGGCGCTGGGGGTGCTGCTCAAGCCGATGCTGGCCTGGCGCATGCTGCGCGACGAGGTGCGCGCGGTGGAGACGGCGCTGGGCGAGTCCACCGAGGCGGGGCGCGCGCGCCTGGCTTGGCTGGTCAGCCGCGACGTGCGGCGCTTAAGCGAGCGCGAGGTGCGCGAAAGTGCCATCGAGACCCTGGCGGAAAACCTCAACGACTCGGTCGTGGCGCCGTTGTTCTGGTTCGCCATGGCCGGCCTGCCGGGCGCCGCGCTGTACCGCTTCGCCAACACGGCCGACGCCATGTGGGGCTACCGGGGGGAACGCCAGGGTCGCGACTGGACCTGGGCCGGCAAGTGGGCGGCTCGGGCGGACGACGTGTTGTCCTGGCTGCCCGCGCGGCTCACGGCGGCACTGCTGGGCCTGCTGGGCGCTGCGAGCAGACTGCGGCAGTTGCCGGCGCAGGCGGGCCTGACGCCTTCGCCCAACAGTGGCTGGCCCATGGCCGCCATGGCGCTGGCACTGGACGTGCGCCTGGGCAAACCCGGCGTCTATACCTTGCATCCCCACGGGCGCGGCGCACTGCCGGCCGATACCGCCCAGGCCTTGCGGCTGGCGGGTCGTGTGGTGTTCACTTGTGCCCTGTTGGCCGCGGCGTGGGCGGCGGCGGGTTTCTGGAGCCTGTTCCGATGACACATCCACACGGTGGCCCCGACGCGATGGGCGTGCCCCGCTGGGACTTTTCCACCAACGCCAACGCCTGCGGGCCAAGCCCCATGGCGCTGGCCGCTGTGCGGCAGGCCGACGCGGCGCATTACCCCGACCCGCAGCACACGGCGCTGCGCGAGGCGCTGGCCGGGTTCCACGGCGTCGCGGTCGAACGCATCGTGATCGCGGCCAGCGCCAGTGAGTTCATCGCGCGCATCAGCGCCAGTGTGGCCCGCGCGGGCGGGCAGCGCGCCTGGTGGCCTGCGCTCGCTTACGGCGACTACGCGCATGCCGCGCAGGCCTGGGGTCTGCAGCGGGTGAACGATCCCGCGCAGGCCGACCTGCTGTGGCTGTGCGAACCGTCGAGCCCGCTAGGCAGCGCCGAAGCCATGGCGAGCGCCGTGGCGCAGCAGGGCGGTGTGATCGTGATCGATCGCGCCTACGAGCCGCTGCGCCTGTCCGGCCGCTGCAGCCTGGGCGCCGAGGCGCTGGATCGCCTCTGGCAGCTCTGGACGCCCAACAAGGCGCTGGGTCTGACGGGGGTGCGCGGCGCCTACGCCATCGCGCCGGTGCAGAGCCAGGAGCCGGCGCGCGCGCTGGAGCGGCTGGCGCCGTCCTGGCCGCTGGGCGCGCATGGCGTGGCGATGCTGCGGGCGTGGGTGCGGGCCGATACACAGCAATGGCTGACCGAGAGCCTGGAGCGCCTGCGCGACTGGAAAGCGCAGCAGATGGCCCTGTTGGCCGGGCTGGGCTGGACCTGCCTGCCTAGCGAGGCCAACTACTTCTGCGCCCGCGCACCCGTAGCCCTGGATACACCGGCCCTGCGTGCCCAGGGCATCAAGTTGCGCGACACGACCTCGCTCGGCCTGCCCGGCCACTGGCGTCTGGGTGTGCGGTCGCCCGCCGCGCAGGCGGCCCTGCGCGATGCCTTGCAGCGCGCCACGCTGCGCTGCGTGGAGGTGTCCGCATGACCGCCGTCTGCGTGATGGTGCTCGGCACCACCAGCGGCGCGGGCAAGAGCTGGCTGACCACGGCGCTGTGCCGCCACTACGCGCGCCAGGGGCTGAAAGTTGCCCCGTTCAAGGCACAGAACATGAGCAACAACGCGCGGGTGGTGCTGGGGCCCCAAGCTGAAACAGCCCCCTCGGGGGGCAGCGACCCGCGTGAGCGGTGGAGCGTGGGGGCAGAAATCGGTTCTGCGCAGTACTTTCAGGCCCTGGCCGCGCGGGCCGAACCCGACGTGCGCATGAACCCGCTGCTGCTCAAGCCCGAGGCCGATACGCACAGCCAGGTGGTGCTGATGGGGCAGGTGAGCCAGGCGCTGTCGGAGATGCCGTGGCGCGGTCGCAGTCTGCACGTCTGGCCCCAGATCGCCGCCGCGCTGGATGCGCTGCGTGCCGAGAACGACGTGGTGGTGATCGAGGGTGCGGGCTCGCCGGCCGAGATCAACCTGCACGGCAGCGACATCGTGAACATGCGCGTGGCCCTGCACGCGCAGGCGCGCTGCCTGCTGGTGACCGACATCGACCGGGGCGGTGCCTTCGCCCACCTCTACGGCACCTGGGCGCTGCTGCCGCCCGACGAGCAGGCGCTGATCCGGGGCTTCGTGCTCAACAAGTTCCGGGGCGACGCCACGCTGCTCGCGCCCGCACCGCAGATGCTGCAGGACCTGACCAGTGTGCCGGTGGTCGCCACGCTGCCGATGTGGTGGCAGCACGGCTTGCCCGAGGAAGATGGCGTTTTCGACGACAAAACGCGGGCCAACGGCGCCGTGCAAAAGACCATCGCCGTGATCGCCTGGCCACGCATCAGCAACCTCGACGAGTTCCAGCCGCTGAAGAACGTGCCCGGCCTGCGCCTGGTCTGGGCGCGCACGCCGGCCGATTGCGTGGGCGCCGACTGGATCGTGCTGCCGGGCTCCAAGTCCACGGCGGCCGATCTGGCCTGGCTGCGCGCGCAGGGGCTGGACCGCGCCGTGGCCGCGCACGCCGCGTTGGGCGGGGCGGTGCTGGGCGTGTGCGGTGGGTTGCAGGTGCTGGGCGAGGCGCTGATCGACCCGCACGGCATCGACGGCAACGCGCCCGGCCTGGGCCTGCTGCCGCTGGTGACGCGCTTTGACCTGCAAAAAACCGTGCGCCACACCGAGTCCCGGTTTGGCGCGCTCACCGGCCCCTGGGCCCCGCTTTCGGGCGTGACCGCGGCGGGCTACGAAATCCACCACGGGCAGACCACCCAACACCCGGCCATGGCCGCCAAGGGCGACGTGGCGCGCGAGGTGTTGCCCGGCCTGGGCTGGCAGAACGCCGCCGGCAACGTGCTGGGCGTGTACCTGCACGGCCTGTTCGAAGACCCGCGCGTGCTGCACGCGCTGTTTGGGGCCACCGCGCCCACGCTGGAGACCGTGTTCGACGGCCTGGCCGATTTCATTGAATCCCATTTCGAGCCCGGCGTGCTCGACCAACTCATCCAACCCTGAACCCCTGGAGCCTGCCATGTCCTACACACCACCCGCCATCGCCGACATCGCGCAAACCGCGCTCGCCGAGCGCCTGCAGCACAAGCTGGACAACAAGACCAAGCCGCTGGGCTCGCTCGGCCGCATCGAGGCCCTGGCCCAGCGCATCGGCCTGATCCTCGGCACGGAAACGCCCGAGCTCCAGAGCCCGCAACTCGTGGTGTTCGCTGGCGACCACGGTCTGGCCGCGCGCGGCGTCTCGGCTTTCCCGAGCGACGTGACCTGGCAGATGGTGGAGAACTTCCTGGCCGGCGGTGCCGCGGTGAGCGTGCTCGCGCGGCAACACGGCATCGGCCTCACGGTGGTGGACTGCGGCGTGCGGCACGACTTCGCGCCGCGGCCCGGGCTGGTGAACTGCAAGGTCGCACCGGGCACCGCCGACGCGCTCGAAGGCCCGGCCATGAGCGCCGATCAGTGCCAGGCCGCCCTGGCCAACGGCGCGGCGCTGGTGCGCGATCTGCCGGGCAACGCGCTGCTGCTGGGCGAGATGGGCATCGGCAACACCTCGGCCGCCTCGATGCTGCTGGCGCGCCTGGCCGGCCTGGCCGTGGCCGATTGCACCGGCGCCGGCACCGGCCTGGACGCCGAGGCCGTGCAGCGCAAGATCGGCATCCTGCGCCAGGTGCTGGAGCGCCACCCCGATGCCAAGGACCCGCTGGCCGCGCTGGCCGCGTTCGGCGGCTTCGAGATCGCCACCATGATGGGCGCCGTGTTGCAGGCGGCCAGCGAGCGCCGCGTGATCGTGGTGGACGGCTTCATCGCCAGCGCCGCCGTGCTCGTGGCCAGCCATGTGCAGCCCAACGTGCTGCAGCGCTGCGTGTTCGCGCACCGCTCGGGCGAACGGGGCCACGCGCTCATGCTCTCGCACCTGCGCGCCGAGCCGCTGCTCGATCTGGGCCTGCGCCTGGGCGAAGGCTCGGGCGCCGCCATGGCCTGGCCGCTGCTGCTAAGCGCCTGCGCCGTCCTGTGCGAGATGGCGAGCTTCGAGTCGGCCGGTGTGTCGCGGCAGGACGAAGCCCCGGCCGACGCCACACCCGCCGCCTGAGACACAGAGGAACGCCGTGGAGCAGGCCCCTATCCCCAAGAGCGGCCGTGGAACCGGCTTCGCCGGGCCACAGGCTGCGTCCCCCCTCCCGCAGGAGAGGGGGGAAGACGCGCAGCGGCGCAGGGGGGTGTCCATGCCGCTTCGCCACTTTTTGCTTGCGTTGCAGTTCTTCACCCGCATCCCGGTCACGGGGCGCCTGGCCGACTGGGTGGGCTTTTCGCCCGCCATGTTGCGCGCGAGCGCCGCGCATTTTCCGGGCGTGGGCTGGGTGGTGGGCGGGCTCACGGCGGTGGTGTTCTACGGACTGCTGATGCTGCTGCCCGCCCAATCCGCGGCGCCCTGGGTCGCGGCCGTCGCCTGCACCGTCTTCAGCGTGCTGCTCACCGGTGCATTCCATGAAGACGGGCTGGCCGACACCGCCGATGGCCTGGGCGGCAGCCCGAGCCGCGAGCGCGCGCTGGAGATCATGAAAGACTCGCGCATCGGCAGCTACGGCGCGGTGGCGCTGGTGCTGGCCTTTCTGAGCAAGGTGGCGCTGCTGGCGTTGCTGGCGCAGGCGGGCGGCACGCTGCTGGCGACGGCTGGCCTGTTCGCGGCGCACGTCAGCTCGCGCCTCATGCCGCTGTTCATCATCCGCACGCTGCCGCACGTGGGCGATACGCCCACCTCCAAGTCCAAGCCGCTGGCCGAGAGCATCGGCAACGCCGGTCTGGCCACTGGCCTGCTCTGGTGGGCGCTGGCCATGGCGCTGGTGGGCTGGGCACTGCCGGGCGCGCCCTGGCCGCAGGCGGTGCTGGGCGCTTTGCTGGGCCTGGCCTGGATGTGGCGCCTGCTGCGCCGGCGGCTGCAGGGTTTCACCGGCGACGGTCTGGGCGCCACGCAGCAGGTGAGCGAGCTCGGGTTCTACCTCGGGCTGGCGCTGTGCCTGCCCGCCACGCCATGAGGGCGCGCGCGTGACGCTCTGGCTGTTGCGCCACGCGCCGGTGGTGCTCGACGCCGGGCGCTGCTACGGCGCCACCGACGTGCCCGCGAACCCGGCGCTCACGAGCCAGGCCGCGCGGTCGATGGCGGCGCTGCTGCCCGAGGGCGCGCCGCTGTGGGTGTCGGGTCTGCAGCGCGCGCAGCAGCTCGCGCGCGAGCTGCACACACTGCGGCCCGACCTGGGCGCACCCGTTACCGACGCACGGTTGAACGAAATGGACTTCGGCCGCTGGGAGCTCAAGCGCTGGGACGCCATCCCGCGCAAGGCCTTTGACGTCTGGTTGTCCGATTTCGCGCACCACCCCTTTGGCGGCGCCGAGAGCGTGCAGCAACTGATCGACCGGGTGGCCGTGGCGCTGGCGGTGGTGCGCCTGAAACAGCAGGGCCAGGCCGTCTGGGTGACCCACGCGGGCGTGATCCGCGCCGTGCAGTACCTGGTGGCCCACGGCAGCGCGCCGATCACCGACGTGGACCAATGGCCCCGCGAGGCGCCGGAGCCTGGGGGGCATCTGTGCCTGACGCTGTGATGCGGTTTTGCCTTCAAACGTATCACTGCGTTGGTTCGCCTTGTTCCACGCTTGAATGCAAAACCGCATGTGCCGCCTCCAGCGTGCACACTGGCGCCCATGAACAGCCCGTCGCCACGCCCTCCCGCCAGTCTGGCCCGCATGAAAGCGCTGGCCCTGGGCCTGCTGCTGTTGGCCGCCCTGGTGTACGTGCTGGCCACGCTGCTGGGGCCGCGCCACCTGGCCTGGGGCTACGTGGCGGCCGCGGCCGAGGCCGCCATGGTGGGGGCGCTGGCCGACTGGTTCGCGGTGGTCGCGCTGTTCCGCCACCCGCTGGGTCTGCCCATTCCCCACACGGCCATCATCGCCGCCAACAAGGACCGCCTGGGCGGGCAGCTGGCGCGTTTTCTGGGCGAACATTTCCTGACCGCCGAACACGTGCGGCCCACGCTGGCGCGCTGGGACCTGAGCCTGGAGGCCGGCCAGTGGCTGACCCGGCCCGAGTCGGCGCAACGCGTGGGCGAGTGGCTGCGGCAGGCCACGCCGGCCATCCTGTCCGCGCTCGACCAGGCGCCCGTGCGCCAATGGGTGGCGCGGCTCGCGCAGCGCCTGCTGCGCGAGGTGGACCTGTCGGCGCTCGGTGGCCAGGCGCTGGGCGCGCTCACCGAACACGGCCACCACCAGCAGTGGCTCAACGGCCTGCTCCAGCAGCTCTCGGGCTGGGCCGGGCAGGATGCCGTGCAGGAGCGGCTCACGGACGCCATCGCGCGCGAACTCAAGGAGCTCAAATACGTCGGGCTCGACCAGGTGGCCGCGCGCCTGGCCACGCGCAAGCTGGTGGCTGCGCTCACCCGCACGCTCGCCGAGGTGGCGCAGGACCCCGATCACGAGCTGCGCCACCGCTTCGACGGCTGGATGGCCGACGCCATCGAGCGCCTGCAGCACGACGCCGACTGGCGTGCCCGTGTGGCGCTCTGGCGCGACGCATGGCTGGCACAGCCGGCCTGGAGCGCGCCCATCGAAGCCTGGTGGCGCGCGCTCCTGGGCCACCTGAGCGAAGAGGCCATGAAGCCCGAGACCGCGCTGGCCGAGCGCATCGCCGGCGTGGTGCAGACCGTGGGCCAGCAGTTGCTGGCCGACGAGGCGCTGCGTGGCTGGATCAACGCCCAGGCACAACACGTCTTGCTGCGAGCGCTGGACGGCAGCCGCGACAGCATCGTCGGCTTCGTGGCGCAGCGGGTGCAGGCCTGGGACGCTCAGGAGATGAGCCGCGTGCTCGAAAACAACATCGGCCGCGATCTGCAGTTCATCCGCATCAACGGCACGCTCGTGGGCGCGCTGGTCGGGCTGGTGCTGCACGCGCTCACGCAGCTGGTGTTGTAAGCCCGGTGGGTTGTGCTATCGCCGTGTGGTGCGACTCACGAGCAGCACCCGGCTGTCTCGGTCGACGATGACAGGCCTTGGCGAAGGTCGGTCAGGATGGTGCAGTCGGGCGCGGGGCCGCCGGCACAGCCTTCGCTGCAGGCCCGGACATAACGCGACAGACTTCGCTCCAGGCGGCGCAACTCCGCCATCTTGGCCCGCACGGCCGTGAGATGCCCCTGGGCAATCGCGCGGGCCTCCACGCAGTCGCGTTCGGCACTGGTCGACAGCGTGACGAGCTCGCGGGTCTCATCGATGGAAAAGCCCAGGTCGCGGCAGTGCCGGATGAGGATGAGCACGTCTTGCACCGACTCCGGGTAGACACGATGACCGCTCTCGCGGCGCATGGCGGCGGGTATCAGGCCCACTTCCTCGTAGTACCGCAGGGCCGATACGGCGAAGCCGACCCGCTTGGCCAGGGTGCCAATGGTCAGCAGTTCGGGTGAAGGTTCTGCGGTGGTTGCGGGTTTTTTCACTGCGGGCCTTGTATCTCAAGTTGCTTGAGATTTTACAGTTGGCCCACGGGAATCGACCCGCATGGATCAACTGGAGAAGACGCGTGAAAAAACCTGTATTGACAGCGCTGGGCGTGGCCGGAGCGTGTGTGGCCTGCTGCACCATCCCCTTGGCGATGCCGCTGTTTGGGGGAGCGGCTGTGCTTGGGCTGACGTCCTGGCTGGGCGTGCATTTCCAGATCGGTCTGGAGTGGCTGGTGCTGGTGGTGATGGCGTCCGTGGCGGCGCTGGTCTGGGGCACCATGGTCTTGGTCCGTCGCAGGCGCGCCAGGACATGCAAAAGTGAGCCATCCAGTGGAAGTGAGTGTGCGGTGAGCCCCGGCGCCGAGGGATGCGGCTGCGCCCCTCGGTAGGAACGGTCGGTATCAGCCCAGCGTCTTCGGCTTGAAATCGCAGTACGCCGACACCACGCATTTGTGGCACAGCGGCTTGCGCGCCTGGCACACATAGCGCCCGAGCAGGATCAGCCAGTGGTGCGAGTCCACCGCGTAGGCGGGCGGCACGCGCTTCATCAACTGCTGTTCCACCGCCAGCGGCGTCTTGCCCGGGGCCAGGCCGGTGCGGTTGCTGACGCGGAAGATGTGCGTATCCACGGCCATGGTGGGCTGGCCGAAGGCCACGTTGAGCACCACGTTGGCGGTCTTGCGGCCCACGCCGGGCAGGGCCTCCAGCGCCTCCCGCGTGCGAGGCACCTCGCCACCGTGGCGCTCCACCAGGATGCGGCAGGTTTCCATCAGGTGCTTGGCCTTGCTGCGGTACAGGCCGATGGTCTTGATGTAGCTCTCCAACCCGTCCTGTCCCAGCGCCAGGATCTTCTGCGGCGTGTTCGCCACCGGGAAGAGCTTGCGCGTCGCCTTGTTCACGCCCACGTCGGTGGCCTGGGCCGAGAGCAGCACCGCGGTCAGCAGTTCGAACACGCTGGTGTATTCGAGCTCGGTGACGGGGTGCGGGTTGGCGGCCTGGAGGGTGGCGAAGAAGGCTTCGATGGCGGCGGGTTTCATGCCGCGCAGTGTAGCGGGGCAGGGCGCGAGGAAGGCCCCGCGCCAGGCTTCAAGCACTCGCCTGCTTCAGGTCTTTCAGCATGCCCTGGATCGCGGTCTCCACCGTCTTGGCGCGCTCCGCGAGCTCCTTGCCGCGCAACTCCAGCGCCTTGGTGGTCAGCGCGGCCTGTTCTTTCAGTTCGGGCGATTTTTCCAGGGCGCGGTTGAAGGCGTCGCTGCGGATCAGGGCGCTGTGTTCCTTGTTGTCGGCCAGGCCCTGCTGGGTGCGCAGGGCCAGTTGTTTGCCGTAGCTCGTGAGCGCCTCGCCGATCTCGCTGGCAACCTGGGCCGGTGGGTCGTCCACCGCGCGGCGGGTCTTGGGCCGCAGCTCCGGGATGTCGGGCACCTTGAGCACGGCGCCCTTGGGCAGGGTGCTCAGGTCGCTCAGCCGCGGGTTGGCTTTCAGGATGGCGGCCTCGGCCTTTTCGCGCTGCTTGGGCGTGAGGCGTTCGAACATGACGTCGGCGATCTCGGCCACGGATTTTTCGCCTCGGAAGCTGGTGATCGGCATGGCAAGACTCCTTCAGAGACCGATGACGTTGGTCAGGTTGATGTCGGCCGGGGTGGACGTGCCCCCTTGCACCACGATCGGGCCGGTGCTGGTGTTGCCCATCACGATGGCGCGCTTCAACTCGGGGAACAGGAAGAGGGTCTGCAGGTCTCCCAGGCCGATCAGCCGGTTGTTGCTTGCGTTGAGCGTGCGCGCCCCGAGCTGGCCGATCACCGGTTGCGCGCTGCTCTCGCCCACCGCTTCGCAGTGGTTGGTGTTGAACAGGCAGTCGACCACGCCGGTGCAGCGGTTCAGCGGCACCGAAGACTGGTGGCCGCGCAGCCGGTTGCCGCGGATGGACAGGATGCCCGTGCGCGCGGGCACCGCCGCCGCCAGACTTTCGGTCAGCAGGAAGCCCGCTTCGCCCGCCGAGACGAAGCTGGCCATGGCGAAGTGGGTGAAGCGCACACCGCTGCCGGGCGCGATGTTGATCGCCCGCCAGGCCAGCGGCTCGGGTTTCTGGCCGTCGTCGCCGATGCGCTCCACCTGGTTGTCGTCGATCGCGCAGTGTTCAAACGGCGGCGGCACGTGCAGGCCGCTGATCTGGCCGCTGCCGCGGTCCGGGCCGATGCCGAAGCAGCGGTTGCCCGCGATGCGCAACTGCCCCATGGCCAGCGCACGCACCGCGTCGACCGCGGGCGAGCCGGTGGCCGTGCGCGCGACCCGGCCCAGGCTGTTGTCGAGCAGGTCGGCGCGCTCCACGCGGACCAGCTGGATCGCGGCGAAGGCGGTGTTCTCCACGTTCGCGGCCTGGCCGATGTCGTGGCACTGGTTGCCCGAAAAGCGCAGCACGCCGGCTGAGGCGCTGCGCGCCATCACCAGCGCGCCCAGCCCCAGTTGCTCGAAATGGTTGTCGCTGATCACCGCGTGCTCGACGCGGTGGTTGATCACCACGCCGTTGCCCCGCAGCGCGCGCAGGCGGTTGCCGCCGATGCGCGCGCGATCCAGCGCCACCGGGTCCAGGCCCTCTTCGAGCACGATGCCGTCGCCGCTGCGCTCGGTGGAGCCGGAGATCTCGTTGCCCTCGATGCACAGGCCATCGACCCCGGCCCGGATGCCGTCGCCTGCGGTGTAGATGACGTTGCTGGCAATGTCCATGGGCGAGCCGGGCAGGGTGGCGCCGGTGGTGACCACGGCGGCCTGGTTGCCCACCAGCATCAGGTTGTCCACGATGCGCGTGCTGCCGAAATGCAGGCTCATGCCGTCGAGGTTGACCGCGCGCTGGCTGCAGAACATCAGGTTGCGTGCGATCCGCAGCTCGGCGGTGAGCAGGTGCTTGCGCTCGCGGTCGGTCACCGCCGCGACGCCGCGTTCGGCCACCAGCGCGCACTGCTCGATCTTCGCGCCGAGCACGTTGCCGGCCAACCCGATGGCCACGCTGGTGCCGTCGCCCACCGACAGGCAGAGCACGTTGATGTGCTGCGCGAGCAGGTCGATCACCTGGGTGGCCAGCAGCATGGCGGTGGTGCCCGAGGTGCGCGCTGCGCCCAGCAGGCTGAGGTTTTCCAGCGCCACGCCGTTGCTGTCGTTGATGTTCACCACGGTGCCGGGCTCGGCGCCCTGCAGCACGGTGGCCCAGCCCTGGCCGCGGATGCGCAGCGAGCGCGCGCCCTCGATGTTCAGCGGCGCCGACAGGTTGTAGCTGCCGATGCCCAGGCAGACCGTGCCGCCGGTGGCCTTGAGGCTGTCCACCGCCTGTTGCAGCGTGGCGCTGCCGTTGTTGTGGTTTTCCGCGCTGACGCAGACCGAGCAATCGCAGCCATGGCCCTCGGGCATGGGCGGCCACAGCGTGCGGCAGTCGGTCTCGGCGTCGGGGAAGTTGACCACGGCGAGCCGGGCGTGGTGGTGGTGGATGCCCAGCGGCGGGGCGCGGTCCAGCTCTTCGATCTTGGCGTTGGTGCTGCGCGCGGCGAACACCCAGTGGTCGCCGCTGTGGAACAGGCCGCCGACCGGGTCGAGGCTGAGTTCAACCAGGATGCCGTGCTCCAGGAACAGGCGCGTGCCCAGTGGCGGGATCAGGATCGCGCCGGTGCTGGCGGGCGCGTCCAGGTCCTGGCCGGCCACCGCGCTGCCGTCTTCGCGGCGCACCTGGCCCGACTGGTCCCAGCGCCGCACCCGGGTGTTGCGCAGCGGGTCGGTGGCCTGCTGCGCATCGGTGGGGAACAGGCCGGCGCTCAGCGGCTGGTCAAAGGTCAGCGTGCGCGCGATCGGGTCCACCCCGCTGGCCGCGCGGATGCGGCGCAGCTCGCCGGGCAGGCCGTGCAGCTCGCGGTGGTCGTCGGTGACTTCGACCCAGTCGCCGTCGTTGAAGCGCAGCACATCGTCGCGCCCGATGCTCTCCACCGTGACGCGGTCGCGCGCCGGGTTGATGTGGGTCGCGCGCGAGGCCACGCTGGCGTTGTCGCGCGACCACTTGAAGGTGGCCGTGCCGAGCGCGCCGCCCTGGTGCACCTCCACCCGGTAGAGCTGGTTTTCCAGCCCGCGGTAGCCTGCGGCCGGCGGCACGCTGCAGGGGTTGGGCTCGAAGCCGGGGTCGCCGGTGGCGGTGGACAGGCGCGCGGCCGACGGCGCGGTGGCGTCTACCCAGGCGGGGATGTCCTCGTCGGGCGTGGCGCAGCTGATCGCGCCGTCGATGGGCAACAGCTTCACCTGCCACACCGTCTGGCGCCGGCCGGTGGTGTCCACGCCGACGGTCGGCTCGATCAGCCCGGGCACCTGCAGCGCGGTCACGTCGCGTTGCCACACGTCCAGGTACACCAGGTGCGGCCCGGCGGCGGGCAGCGCGGGCGGGTCGGGGTAGTAGGGCTGGTCCAGGTAGTCCAGCGCGGTGGTGCCGGCGAGCTCGGCCAGGTGCGGGTCCCAGGCGTCGGGTGTGCCGCCGTGGTTCTCGGCCAGCAGGCCATCCACGTACATGCGCCCCGGGCCGATGCTCAGGGCACCCGCGGTCGCCTCGATGCGAAAACCATCGGGCGTGGTGCGCGGCACCACACTGCCGTTGAAGGTGTCCCAGCTGCCGGCCTGCAGGCGCCGGCCGAGCTGGGCCACCCATTCGTTCCAGTCCGCATCCAGCTGGACGCGGCCCTGTTGCATGACCACGCCCAGGAAGTCCTGGCGGGCGTCAAAGCGCACGCGGCTCAGATCGAAACTCATGGTGCTCCCTCCTTCAGGATTCGTAGAAGATGCCGGCCCGCAACCCGACCCGCAGGTACTCCGCGAGGCGGATGCGCAGGTTGGCTTCGCGCTGCGCGCCGTGCAGGTGGTGAAAGACGCCCATCTCGCTTTCGTCGTCGGCGCCGCGCAGAACTTCGGGCGGTGTGGAGCGGGCGAGCTGGGCGTAGGCCGGCGTGCCATAGACCAGCGAACTGAAGCGCGGCGTGATGTGCTGCGCGTCGGCCGTGGAGCCGGGCTGGCAGCGGAAGCGCGTGGGCACGATGGCGCTCAGTGGCAGCCAGGAGAAGCGCACGCAGCCCACCTGTTTGCGCGCGGCGCGCACCGGCACGGCCCAGCTGTCGCCCTCGGCCAGGGCCGCGAGCAGGATGCTGTTGGACACGCTCATCTGCGCCGCGTGCAGCTTGCCCACCACGGTGCAGGCCTCCAGCGTCAGCGCCGCGC
>Ga0209343_10001079_pt1 | contig 37666 bp, 39 predicted proteins | sample RifCSPlowO2_02_FD_184026 | JGI IMG/M metagenome (GOLD analysis project Ga0209343, IMG submission 184026) | Groundwater microbial communities from Rifle, Colorado - Rifle CSP2_plank lowO2_0.2 (SPAdes) (version 2) | ecosystem: Environmental > Aquatic > Deep subsurface > Groundwater | place...
ATGCTTAGCAAGTTTTTAGACCCCAAGAATGACCTGGCTTTTCGGAGGATTTTTGGGACTGAAAAGAATAAGGATATTCTGATCCACTTTTTGAATGATATTTTTGGGCGTACGACAAATCCCATAGAAGGTGTGACGTTTCTTAAAACAGCTCAAGAACCTGAGGTTGCTTCTCAACGGGTCAGCATTGTGGACATTTTGTGTAAAGATACAAAAGGACATCATTTTATTGTTGAAATGCAAGTAGCTCATGAGCCTGGCTTTGAAAAGAGAGCTCAATTTTATGCAGCGAGAGCTTATATTCAGCAAAGAGAAAAAGGAACAGATTATAAAGACTTAAAGGAAGTCACCTTTCTTGCAATTACAGATTACACTCTTTTTCCAGAAGAAGAGGGCTATCTTTCTCATCATCATATATTGAATACCAAGAACCATGAACGACAATTGAAAGACTTTTCCTTTTCGTTTTTAGAGCTGCCCAAGTTTCATAAAACAAAAGAGCAGCTAATTACGATGACAGAGAAGTGGGCTTACTTTTTTAAGTATGCTCCTCAGACGAAGGAAAAAGATCTCAAAAACATCATTGGGAAAGATTTTATTATGAAGAGAGCTTACGAGGAGTTGAATCGGTTTTCATGGACGACGGAAGACTTGTGGAACTATAATTCCGTAGACATGAAGCAATCAGCAGACCGAGCCATTCAAGAAGGCGCCTTTGATCGCGGTAAAGAAGAAGGAAGGGAAGAAGGAAGGGAAGAAGGAAGGGAAGAAGGTAAAAGAGAAAGAGAGTTGGAAATGGCTAGGTCTCTCCTTTTACAAGGCGTGGACATTGATATTATTATATCCACCACCCAGCTTTCTAAAGAAGAGATTGAAAAAATTCAAAACTCATAGGGATCACTTCATTTTTTGATGACATACTTTTTTCTTCTTTTTGAATGCCTATAACATTTTTTTGTGTTAAGACAAGAAATATGCCTTATTATTCTATTCAAGAATTGATTCACTAAAAAGGCGAATATGTGAAGAAAATTTTATATTTTGTTGTTAATGATCATTACTTTTGTTCTCATAGGCTTCATTTGGCAAAGGCGGCCCAAGCAAAAGGTGCAGACATTGTCGTTGTAACGACTGTTTTTAAACATGGGGAATCAATTCAAAAAGCTGGGTTTAAACTTATTCCTCTTCAGTCGTTTCATAAATCTAAAGTGAATTTGCTCAAAGAAGCCGCTGTTTTCAAACAATTATTCTCCATCTTTTTAAAAGAACAGCCAGATATCCTTCATAACATCGGGATGAAACCCATTTTATATGGCGGTCTTGTTGCCAAGTTTACGAAAGTTTCAAAAGTTGTAAACCTTTTTCCAGGACTCGGGTTTTTGTTTACCCATCATACCCAGAAAACAAGGATCTCAAGAAAAGTTGTTGAATTCTTATTCAAGAAAGTGCTTTTTAAAAACGAGAAATCTATCGTGATCGTCCAAAACGCGGATGATCAACAATATTTTCAAAAGACTAACCTGATTGATCCAAAGCGTCTCTATCTTATTAGAGGAAGTGGCGTAGACACAAAAGCTTTTCCCTATTCTCCCGAACCAAAAAGTCCAAAAGAGATTCGTATTGCTTTTGTTTCAAGGATGTTAAAGGATAAAGGAATTCTTGAATTGATTGAGGCCATTCGTCTCTTAAAAGCAAAAGGAGTTAAGGCCCGTTTTCTTTTTTATGGAGATATTGATCCTCAAAATCCCTCTTCTGTTCAATCAAGTGACCTTGAAACATGGCAAAAGGAAGGGCTCATCGCATACCAGGGATTTTGTGAGGATATCCATCAGGTTTATCGACAAGCTCACCTCGCTGTTTTGCCTTCCTATAGGGAAGGATTGCCCAAGAGTCTCCTTGAGGCCGCATCCTGTGGGCGAGCCATTATAGCTACAGATGTACCAGGGTGTCGCGAGATCGTTCGTCCTGACATCAATGGCTTATTGGTGCCATCCCAGAATGTACCTCAGTTAGCAGGGGCCTTAGAAAAGCTTATTGAAAATGAGCCTCTGAGGCAATCCATGGGAAAAGCAGGGCGCCTTTTGGTTGAAGAGCATTTTTCTATCAAGAACGTTGTTTCAGAAACCTTAAAGTGTTATGGCCTTTAAATTTAGTAGATACGCGTGAGCACGAGATAAAATGTGTGGAATTTCAGGAATTTGGAGCCAAAAAAACTCTCAAGAGAATCTCAGGACGCGCCTTAGACAAGCAACCGACTCCATTGCTCACCGAGGCCCAGATAATGAAGGACATTGGTTTGATGAAACATGTGGCCTTGGGCTTGGGCATCGTCGGCTTTCCATCCTTGATTTAAGCCATCATGGCTTTCAGCCTATGTTTTCGCCTTCAAAACGCTATGTCATTGTTTTTAATGGTGAAATTTATAACCACCTCTCCTTAAGAGAAGAGCTGCTTCAGGTCAATTGGCAGGGGACGAGTGATACCGAAACCGTGCTCGCCGCTTTTGAAGCGTGGGGGATTAAAAACACACTCCAGAAACTTTATGGCATGTTTGCTTTTGCTCTATTTGATCGAGAAAAGAGAGCTCTTATTCTTGGGCGTGATCGTATGGGAGAAAAACCACTTTATTATGGGTTTAAAGAGGGAGAGTTTTTATTTGCTTCAGAATTAAAGCCCCTCTTTTCAATGACCCTCTCTCCTTTTACTTTAAATCAAGAAGCTCTCTTTGCCTATTTTAGGTATACCTATGTTCCAACGCCGGGTTCAATTCTTGAAGGTATTTATAAACTCAAGCCCGGTCATATTCTGACTTTAAGAGAGGAAGATTTTAAAAAGAAACGCGAGCCCGAAAGCGAAGCCTATTGGGAGCTTCCAAAGGCAACGGACAATCAAATTTCACTTCAAGACAACAAACAAACATTAGAAATCCTTTTAAAAAGCGTTGTTCAAGATCAAATGCTCTCCGATGTTCCTTTAGGAGTCTTCCTCTCAGGAGGTATTGACTCAAGCCTCATTGTTTCAATTATGCAATCCGTCTCTCAAAGGCCAATCAAAACTTTTTCTATTGGATTTTATCGGAAGGAATTTAATGAAGCTCCTTATGCAAAGGCGGTTGCCAAACATCTTAAAACAGACCATACAGAGCTCTATATTACAGAAAAAGATGCTCAAAACGTTATTCCTACTCTTTCTCAGATTTATGATGAGCCTTTTGCTGATTCTTCTCAAATTCCTACCTTCTTGGTCTCTCAACTTGCGCAAGAGCATGTCACAGTAAGTCTTTCAGGGGATGGTGGAGATGAGCTTTTCGGTGGCTACGATCGTTATATACTTGCAGGAAAATTTTACAAACGTATAAATCCTCTTCCTCAAGCCCTTAAGGGCGCGCTCTCTTTCGGATTACGCTCTCTTCCTTCCTCTTTGCTAAACTCGATAGGATATCATGTTCCAAAATGTCCACAGCAACTTGGGGACAAGCTTTATAGAGCTTCACAAATGTTAAGAAGCACCCCAGAAGCATTTTACGAACGTATGATGTGGGCTTGGGCTTCTCCACCGATGATTGTTTCACATGAAACAATTTCTCAACTTCCGGAGCAAAGTCTCTCCTATGAGACTTTCTGGACGGGCATGATGCAAGCCGACCTTCATCACTACCTTCCGGATGACATTCTCGCAAAGGTTGATCGGGCCGCTATGGCAACAAGTCTTGAGACACGCGTCCCCTTTTTAGATCCACGTATTGTTGAGTTTTCTCAAGCCTTACCTTTTTCTCAGAAATTTTATAAACAAAAGGGCAAACATATCTTAAGGGATATTCTCTATAGCTATGTTCCTCAAAAGTTAGTTGATCGTCCCAAACGAGGGTTTGGCGTGCCCATTGCAGAATGGATGCGAGGTGCTTTACGGGAATGGGGAGCTGATTTATTAAGCGACCTCACTGACCATCCCTACCTTGATACGTCAATGATTTGGAAAACATGGGATGCTCATCAATTACAAAAAACAAATGCTACAACACAACTTTGGTCAACGCTCATGTATCTTTCCTGGTATAAAACATACAAACCATATATAGCGGTGAGATAGGTCTTCTTTTCTAGAAAAAGCTGGGTTTGAAAACCGCCAAAAAAACAATAAAAATGGCTAGTATGAAAGGAAATTCGTTTAAAAGGCGCCATTGGTTAAGCGAAAAGTCAGGATATTCTCCCTTCTCAAAGGCTTTAGCTAGTTTGGAGAGATAGCCATGAAACCCTGCTAAAAAAAGAACAAGTAGAAATTTTACATGAAACCACGGCATGGTCCAAGCACCCGTTTCAAAGGCCAATAAAATCCCAAAAATGAAACTTAACAGAAGGCCAGGAAGCATGATTATTTTTAAGAGCCTTTTTTCCATTCGACAGAATGTCTTATAAGTCTTGGAGCCCACGTCAAATTCACGATGATAGATAAAAAGACGTGGCAGATATAAAAGACCCGCCATCCATGCAATTACGGCAAGAATGTGAAGAGCCTTTAATGTTAAATAATAATCATAAAACATGTGTACCTTCCTTCTGCTGACGTATTAAATTCGCGAGGCCTTTAATAAAAAAAGGGTGTGTTTGGACCGTCTCTACCCGATGAAAGGAAGGACATCCTTCTTGAAGCGCCCTTTCTCGATAAAAAACATCAAGTTCAACAAGGGTTTCAGGGTGCTCTGAAACAAAGGAAATAGGGACAATAACAAGCGGCCTTTTTTCTCGTGAGGCTTTTATAATTTCATCTTGGGTATAAGGACCAAGCCATTTTAAAGGGCCGACACGACTTTGATAGCAAAGAATAAAATCTATACGAGGAATTTGTAAAGCTTTAATAAGACTCGCAGTCGTTTGTTCAACTTGGTGTTGATAGGAATCTCCCTTTCTTATAACTTTCTCTGGCAAACCATGGGCTGTCAGGAGAACCTTGGGGTGACCTGATTTTTTGGCTTTTTCATAGTGAAATAGAGTTCGGTCCCTAAGGGCTTGGATGAGCCCAGTCTCACTTGGGTAAGAGAGAATCAGACGCGTTGGAATTTTTTGTTTTCCCTTTGCGACTTTCTTCCACGCCGTCAAACTAGATCCTGTCGTGGTCGTTGAAAATTGCGGATAGAGGGGCAGAAGAAGAATTTCTTGAGGATTATATTTTTGAATCTCTCTCCAGGCATCTTCTATAAAAGGAGTCGCATGACGCATCGCAATAAAAACCTTATAGTCCTTTCCAAGTTCGCGTTCCAAGGCCAAAGCTTGCATTCTTGTGTTCTGTAAAAGAGGTGAGCCTCCGCCCAAAAAAGAATAGATATGCTTTGCTTCTTTCAAGCGCGCTCTTGTAATTAGTTTAGCTAAAAAAAAGCGCAGAGGATTTGGGAGCGTTAAAATTGAAGGATCGTAAAAGAGACTAAAAAGGAAATCTTTCACCTTGTCTTGGGAGAGGGGGCCTCCAAGGTTAAAAAGAACAATGGCCGTCTTTTTCATAGAGGCTCCTTAACCATTCGAATACAGTCTTCTACATGCGAGGGAAGCGTTTCTGGTAAAATTCCATGCCCAAGGTTAAAGATATAAGATCGCCCCTCCATCTCTTTTTTCAGAAAAGAAATTCCATCTTTAAGAGACTGTCCCCCAGCAACCAAAAGAACTGGATCAAGGTTTCCCTGCAACACAAGAGACGAGGGGAGCTCTTTTTTTGCCCATGAAATTGGAATGCTCGCATCTAAACTTAAGGCAGATATGTTTGTTTGCAACGCATAGTCCTTAAGGTGGGGGCCAATTCCCTTTGGAAAACCAATTATAGGAAGATCGGGAAATATATCCCGAACTTTTGAAACAATGTGTTCTGTGGGGGAGAGAACCCACCGTTCGAAATGTGTGGCGGGGCATAATCCCGCCCAGGTATCAAAAAGCTGAATAGCATCAACTCCAGCCTTTACTTGCTCTATAAGGTGAAGGGAAACAAAATCTGCGAGATAAGTCAAGAGTTCAGAAAACCGCTCTTCATTTTTAAAGGCTTCTTCCTTCGCTTTTGAAAAATCACGACTGGCCCCTCCTCCCATCATATAAAGAGCAAGGGTCCATGGCGCCCCTGCAAACCCTAAAAGAGCCTTTGAGGGGGGGAGTTGTGCTTTTGTAAGAATAATAGTTTCATAAACAGGCGCAATCTTTTCTAAAAACGCATCCGCTGAAAGTTGTTTCTTAAAAAAAGCCAGAGAAAGCGGCTCAAGACGCGGTCCTTTGTTTTCTTCAAAGAAAACTTTTTGGCCAAGAGCATCGGGAACAACAAGAATGTCTGAAAAAAGGATGGCGGCATCAAGGGAAAAACGTTTGAGGGGCTGAAGCGTTATTGTTGTAGCAAGTTGGGGTGTATAGCATAATTCGAGAAAAGTTTGACACTTTTTTCTGATTTCAAGGTATTCTGGTAAATATCGTCCTGCTTGCCGCATAAACCATATGGGCGGAACCTTTTGTTTTTCTCCTTTAAAAAGATTCAAAAACGGAGACATGATCGTATCTTTTTTCCCATCTTTTAATTAATAAAATAGGTTGTAGTTGTTGTATACCCATAGATTGTTGGGGATTATTTTTTCTTCGTCATTTATTCACATACCATTTTTTTCAACAAAACCCAACACCTTAACCCTGTGAATTATGTGGAAAATTCTGAAAAGGAGGGCTACTCTTAGGAATAGAAGGTTCTCATAGAGAGAAAAGATGGAGAAAATTAGGACTGTTTTAGCTAAAGTCTTTTGTCCACACCCCTTGAAAAGCAAAATCACAAGTGGATTTTTTTGGAGATATTCTTTTCTTACCCACAAAAAGGTAGGGCTTGCAGGGGGGGCGTTTCTTTTTACCCAGATAATTCACGAGTTATACACGAAGGAAAAAAAAGCGTGTGGATAATCGGTATTACGGGGAGCATTGGAGCAGGAAAGTCCTTTCTTTCAAAGTCCTTGGAGTCCTTAGGCGTTCCAGTTCATTCCTCAGATAAGTATATCCATGCGCTTTTGAGGGATGATAAGGACATCCAGAAAGAGATAAAAAAACGCTGGCCAAAGGCTGTTGTTAAAGGAAAAGTGGATCGACGAATTTTGGGCGATTGTGTTTTAGAGGCACCTTCAAACCTCAGAATTCTAGAATCTATCCTTTACCCAAAATTACTCATTTCCCAAAAAAAGTTCATAAAAAGAAATCACAAGCTCCGCAAAAAAGCCGTTGCCCTTGATATTCCTTTGCTTTTTGAATTTGGGTTTGAGAGATATTGTGATTGCATCATTCTTGCTGTAACATCCTCTTTTCTAAGGACAAAAAGAGTTTTAAGACGACAAGGAATGAGCCTAAAAAAATTTAAAGCTTTTGAAGCCGAACAAATGAACGACGCAAACAAAGGCAAACTGGCGGACTTTATTGTGTTTTGTGGAGGAGAAAGGGAGAGTGCCTTAAAAAAAATTCGTACTATTCTTTATCACCTTTTTCAAAACCCTATGCCAAAATGGCAAGGAAAATGGCCGTCTCAGGTTAAAAAAATCCCTCTAAAAAAGATCCCCTAAAAATTTTTTCACATATTAATAAAAAATTATCAAATTTTATCTATTATCTTATTAATAAGAACAATAAAAATAAAATGTGATAACTTAACCTATAGGAGGAAACTATGAAGAAGTTAGCAACATTAGCAGTTTTTGCAACACTAGCTTTAACCGTAAGTGCTCAAGCACATTTCGGTTGCGGAGAGTGTTGCGCAAAAAAACCTGTTTGCGACACATGTGCACCAACGATGAGAACTCAACGTATGGAGCAGGTATGTACATCATGTGGGGTTATATGCTGCCCAAGATTAGGTTTTTGGTACAACAACTAACACCAAATCTAGAGCTATTCCAACCGATCTCCTCCAAGGAGATCGGTGAATGGCTTTTCTTATTTTCCTTCCTTCTAAATCCTTTATAGACGCGTGAAATTTGTTAGAGTATGTATTTATAAGGAAAGGAGCTTGTTTTTGGCTAGGGAAATTGTTTTAGATACAGAAACAACGGGGTTTGAGCCCTCTCAAGGCCACCGCCTTGTTGAAATTGGATGTATTGAACTCATTAATTATCTTCCCTCAGGACGGGTGTTCCATACCTATATTAACCCTGAACGAGATGTCCCTGATGATGCTTATAATGTCCATGGACTTTCTTACGAGTTTTTAAAAAATCATCCTCTTTTTCGGGATGTTGGAAGCTCTTTTTTAAATTTTATTGAAGACTCCCCTCTCGTTATTCATAACGCCAAATTTGATATGAAGTTCTTAAACGCTGAATTACAAAACCATAATTTAGCTGAAATTCCTTTTGGACGAGCCATTGATACCCTTATGATGGCGCGGAAAAAATTTCCAGGTTCTCCTGCGAGCCTTGATGCCTTATGTAAACGGTTTGGGGTTGACAATAAGGGGCGGGAAAAGCATGGAGCACTTTTAGATGCTGAGCTTTTAGCCCAAGTTTATCTTGAATTGATTGGAGGAAAGCAACCCTCCTTATCTCTTCATATGTCTTCTAAGGAAAAAGATACCTCTCTTTATCTTGAAAACGAAAGAACCTTTCATCCGCCCCGTTCTTATGCGCCAACACCGGAAGAAAGAGCCCTCCATCAAGAACTTATTGCTAAATTAAATCAATCCCTTTGGCCAACAGCGAGCCATTCGATGGATGAAATTTAAACATACGCAGCTGCTGCCTATAATTAGGGATGAATTAAACTTTCGCATCGTTTTTGATAGTCTGCTATCCAGTTTTTTTCTTTTTCTGTGAGAGCCCCCTCATCAATCAATTTTTTTTCTAAAGGCACGAGGGTAAGGGTCTTAAAGCCCAGAAAGCCCTTTGGATTGAAGAGCTCCATAACCAACACTAAATTTTCAATGCGAATGCCGTAACTCCCCTCTTTATAATAACCAGGTTCGTTGGAAAGGATCATTCCCGGCTCTAAGGGCACATTCATCCCCCTTCTTGAAATGCCTTGAGGACCCTCATGAACGTTGAGGTAGCTTCCCACACCATGCCCCGTGCCATGATCATAGTCTTGTCCAACTTCCCATAAATATTGACGTGCCAAAGCATCAAGTTGAGCTCCTGTGGTTCCTTTTGGAAAGACAGTTGCTGCAAGGGCAATGTGTCCTTTGAGGACCCGGGTATACATGTCTTTTTGTTCAGGGGAAGGCGTGCCAAGACAAAGAGTTCGTGTAACGTCCGTTGTGCCTGTCAAATATTGACCCCCTGAATCAAGAAGATAAAGGTTTGATCGATTTAAAGGGATATCCGATTCAGGTGTCACGTGGTAGTGAGCCAGCGCCCCATGTGGTCCAAAGGAAGAGATTGTTCTGAAACTTAAATCTTCGAAATACTTTCCTTTTTTTCGAAATTCCAAAAGTTTTTGTGCGGCTGTAAACTCAGTAGTCTCTCCCTGAAGAGGTTGTGTCTTAAGCCAGACCAAGAATTGATAAAGAGCACGTCCGTCTTCAATATGAGTTTCAATCGCCCCTTGAATTTCCACAGGGTTTTTAATGGCTTTCGGAAGAACACAAGGATCCTTACCTCTCACAGCTTTTTCTTTCAAGATTTGAAGGAAAAGAATGGGTGTAGAGTTCGGGTCTACTTGGCAAGTTCCCTCGATTTTTTTTAGATGATCAAGGAAATATTTGATGTCAATCGCCTGGCCCATGCCCTGACGAATGTGATTAAAAACTTTTCCCGTTATTTTATTGAGATCAACAAAGAAATCATAGGACCCATCCTTATGCAATAAACAAATACTGTGAACGATAGGCGTATGGGGAACATCGTTCCCCCTGATATTAAGAAGCCAAGCGATAGAATCACAGGAGGTAATTAAGAGGTGATCACTCGTGAGGGTTTCTATAATGCGTTTTCTCTTGTTTTCATCACTTTCGCCAGCAAACTTTAAGGGGTGAAGGCGAATGAAATCTTGGGGCGGACTAGGGCGATCCGTCCATAAAATATCGATTGCGTTTTCCTTGAGGGGAAAGAGGGGATTTTGGAAGGGCTTTAATTGATCTTCTGTAAAGAGGCAGGGATCATACCCAATTTTTGCTTCATTTGGTAGCGTTTCAGAAACCCATTGGGAAATGGTTTTTTGGGCCACATTGTAAATTTCATAAACCTCAGGAATCTCATTTTTGGCTTGTAAGGTATAACGACCATCGGTGAAAAAAGCGGCTTTCTTTGAAGCTACAACAACAAAGCCAGCCGATCCTGTAAAGCCCGTAAGCCACTTCAAACGCTCAGAATAAGGAGCAATGTATTCGCCTTGAAATTCATCAGCCTGCGGAATAAGGAGAGCAGAAAGATCTGCTTCCTTCATAAAGTCTCGCAAAAGCCTCAGTTTATCCACGGTTTTCTTTTCTCATGATGAGAGTGGACCAATCTCCAATAAATAGTTGATCCACAAGTTTAACGCCATGACTTCGATACACATCAATGACGCCTTCGGCTTGCGAATTTAAAAGTCCAGAAAGTATAATAAAGCCATTGAAAGATAAAGCCTTTAACATATCTCCTGCCATTTGACACAAGGGGCGCGCCATAATATTAGCGGTAATTAAATCAAAACTTTGATTCTGAATGATAGAAAAACCCTCACTTAGCAAAGGCTTTACGTAAGCTTCAAGGTGATTTACGTGTGCATTTTGTTGAGTGATGCGCACAGCTTCAATATCATTGTCACAGGCTATCACAGGAACCTTCCATAGGGAGGCCATTGCAAGGGCTAAAATTCCTGACCCACATCCCATATCAAGAGGCTGGCTAAATGTATATTGTTCTGCAAGCTCGGAGAGGGCTCTTAAACAGCCCTCTGTAGATTCATGTTGTCCTGAGCCAAAAGCGGTGGCTGCATTAATACATAAGGGAAGCATATCTTTGGGAAGAGCTTCTTGAATGTGCAATCCGTAAATATAAAATTTTCCTAAATAAAGGGGCGGAAAGTTTTTATAGACATCCAAAAGCCAATCTCTTTCTTGGACGGGGGAGCTATGCAGATCAGCCCATTTAAGTCCATTTTCGTTAAAAAATTTTGAGATTTTATTCTTTAATTTTACCTCCTGGCTCCCCTCAAAAATGAGTTGGGAAATCCACTCCAGTTGTTTGTTTTCATACCAGGAGAAGGCAACAACGTCCTCTTCGAGGAGACATGAGAGCTCATTAGCTAAATCAGGAGAGAGAGGGTACTCCAGTTGAAGTAAAGTCATTTTGCGACTCCTACAAAACTTTTCATGACTTTCTTTAGGCCCGTATGCTCAAACTCAATTTCAAGCTTATCTCCGTCTAAAGAGACAATGCGGCCATAGCCAAATTTCATATGAAACACACGCTCCTGAAGTTGAAAATCCTTTTTTTGTAAAGAACGAGAAGGTTCTTTGAGAGCCTGTAATTTCGGGGGAGAAGAGCGACGAATGAAAGGGTGTCTCCTTCCTAGCATTATCCGCTCTGTATTCTCAAGCGGGAGTTCGTCAATAAAGCGCGAAGGAAGGCTTGACTGCCATTGATTATGAATCCGTCGGTTTGCGGCAAAGGTAATCATGGCTCGTTCCCGTGCACGGGTTAATCCGACGTAAGCCAAGCGGCGTTCTTCTTCAAGTCCAGCATCTCCTCCTTCTCCTAAGGCGCGGGGATGAGGAAACAGGCCTTCTTCCCATCCGGCAAGAAAAACGGAATTAAACTCAAGGCCCTTGGCACTGTGGAGAGTCATAATGTTGACCATATCTGAACGCGTGCCATGCGTATTTTCCATTACAAGGCTCACATGTTCGAGAAAAGTAGATAAGTTTTCAAACTCATCAATGGCATTCACGAATTCCTTTAGATTTTCAAGGCGTCCCGGGGCTTCCGGAGATTTGTCCGCTTGCCACATGCCTGTATATCCCGATTCATCTAGAATCAGGCGAGCCAATTCACCGGGCTCATGAGTTTTAAGCTGATTGCGCCACCGTTCAATATCATAAAGTAGCCCCTGAAGAGCTGTTTTTGCTTTTCCACGAACTTCATCAGTTTCCATAAGACGTGATGTTGCTTCAATAAGAGAAATTTCTTCGAGGCGCGCATATTGATGAAGAATTTGAAGGGTGCTTGTTCCGATGCCACGCCGTGGTGTATTGACGATCCGTTCAAAGGCGAGACTATCATTTGGCTGAACGACAATGCGTATGTAAGCCAAAGCATCGCGAATTTCAAGACGCTCATAAAAACGTGGCCCCCCAATGACACGATAAGGAATGCCAAGAGTAATAAAGCGTTCTTCAAACTCGCGGGTTTGAAAGCCAGCGCGAACAAGGATCGCCATTTGGTTCAAGGATTGGTTTTTTCGCTGAAGAGCTTCCACCTCATCCGCCACAATTCGGGCTTCTTCTTCCCCGTCCCAAGTGCCTTGGATACGGACTTTTTCTCCCCCATTTTGTTCTGTCCAGAGGGTTTTTCCAAAACGCCCCGTGTTTTGGGCAATCAATCCAGAAGCAGCCCCTAAAATATGGGCATTTGAACGATAGTTTTGCTCCAGGCGTATAATGATTGCTCCCGGAAAGTCCTTCTCAAACCGGAGGATATTTCCAATTTCAGCCCCCCTCCACCCATAAATGGATTGATCATCATCTCCTACGCAACAGACGTTTCCTGATCCTTGGGCCAAAAGACGTAACCAGAGATACTGGGCCACGTTTGTATCTTGGTACTCATCAACAAGGATATAGCGAAATTGAGTTGTATAGTGGGCGAGAACATCACTATGGTCCGTAAAAAGCTTTAAACAGTGAAGGATAAGGTCTCCAAAATCTACTGCATTCAAAACCTTCAGGCGATCTTGATAAATTCTATAAATACGAAAAGCTGCCCTTTCAAAATCTGAGGCAGGGTCTGAGATTTTATCTGGGGTAAGGGCTCTGTCCTTCCACAAGCTGATGATAGACGCCAACACGCGGGGAGGAAATTTCTTATCATCAATCTCCTCGGCTTTGATAATTTGCTTGATGAGACGTAATTGGTCATCCGTGTCTAAGATTGTAAAGGAGCTTTGAAGCCCCAAAAGCTCCGCATGACGCCTTAAAATGCGTACACAGATGGAATGGAAGGTTCCAAGCCATAACCCTTCTACAGGGCCTCCAATCAACTCTGTGACGCGGGCAATCATTTCATGAGCGGCTTTGTTGGTAAAGGTCACAGCTAAAATTTGAGAGGGCCATGCTTTACGACTTAAAAGGATGGCAGCAAGGCGCGTTGTAAGAACGCGGGTTTTCCCTGTCCCAGCCCCAGCAAGGACGAGAAGGGGTCCTTCTGTCGACTCAATGGCTTGGCGTTGGGCAGGGTTCAACGTTTTTAGTTGCTCTAGAAAAACAGGATTCGTGATGTTTAAGCCTGTTGTGGACATGTTTTTCAGCTGCGCAAGTGTCATCTTATGGCTTATACCATGGACGCCCAGGTGGGAAAAGACATTTGCGTATCCTCTTTTCAAAAGGCTTAAAACACTCTACTCTTTATTAAAACCTCAATGAAAAGGAGATGATTTATGGCTTTTGAACTTCCCCCTCTCCCTTATGAAGAAGAAGCACTAGAGCCTCATATTTCGGCCCGAACCCTAAGCTTTCATTATGGTAAGCATCATCAGGCTTATGTAACAAACTTAAATAGTCTTATTCAAGATACAGAACTTGCAAAGAAGTCATTAGAAGAAATTATTCGCCTCACTGCACGAGATGAGGAAAAGGTTGGCATTTTTAATAATGCAGCTCAAGTATGGAATCATACCTTTTATTGGCATTCCATGTCCCCTCAAGGAGGAGGCGAACCCAAAGGGGCACTTGCTGAAAAGATCAAAGAAGACTTTGGAAATTTTGAGGAGTTCAAAAAGTTTTTCAAGCAAGCTGGTGTAAGTCAGTTTGGAAGTGGATGGGCATGGCTTGTCCTCAATAAAGAAGGTAATTTAGAGGTTATGAAGACATCTAACGCCGATCTACCCATGGTATATGAAAAGAAAACTCTTTTCACCTGTGATGTGTGGGAACATGCTTATTACCTCGATTATCAAAATCGTCGTCCCGATTATGTGGATGCTTTCTTGAACCATCTTGTGAACTGGGAATTTGCCCAAAGGAATTTTGACTCTTCAAGGTAAGAGCAGACTTCATTCTGACTTTTCTATTGACGGAGCAAGTCCTCACGCTATGATACGCCCCTAAAGCCCCTGTGGCGGAACTGGTAGACGCGGCAGACTCAAAATCTGTTATCTGAAAGGATGTGGGAGTTCGACTCTCCCCGGGGGCACCAAGAGATTAATTTGGCTTTTAAGGATTGAGTTGTATGTTCCTCAAAATTCTTAAAATGAAATTTTGCCAAATTTTCGCCACAAGGGAAAATTTTTCAAGTTTTAATCCTTTTGTTCGAGGCTTTAAGAACATATTTATGAATCAATAACTTTATAATTACAGTTAAACCGCACGGTAGGTCCATATATAACGTCCCGCCTCTTGATAGAGAGACCCCGGCACTAACATCACACTTCTCCCAGCCTACATTTATTGAACCACATTTTTTTTAAATAATCAAAGCTTGGAATTAGCCATTTCGCTAAATTCTATTTCTTAGAGTCCACACTGGGGCCGACCTTAATATTTCCCCGCGCGATAAACCGCGGGGCGTCATTCTGAATTAACTTATAAGATCATGACGACAGGTTCTTAAAAAGAACAAATATCACTTTACAGCTCCAAAAATAGACGATAAATTAGAGCTGTAAATATGCAATTGCTAATTTAAGGATCTAAAAGTGTCAAAGTTTATCGGGCGAGATAAAGAGCTTAAGCAACTCACAGAGATTACTCAAAAAAAGGCAGCATCTTTTATTGTGGTAAGAGGACGGCGTCGAATTGGAAAAAGTCGACTCATAGAAGAATTTAGCAAGCATTTTGATAATTTTTATGCTTTTGTTGGATTAGCTCCTGATAAAGCAGTTACTGGCAAGCACCAATTAGAAGAATTTTCTCGTCAAATCGCTCAACAATTTAAAACTCCCCATGCCAGATACGATGACTGGAGCGATGCCCTTTGGGCGGTTGCAGAGCGGGTTCAAAAAGGCAAAACACTCCTTTTCTTCGATGAAATCTCTTGGATGGGATCGCAAGATCCAACATTTCTCGGAAAGATAAAGAACCTCTGGGATCAGCATTTAAAAAAAAATGACCAGCTTGTTTTTATAGTATGCGGTTCGGCCTCCGCTTGGATAGAAAAAAATATTCTTAGCAGTAAGGGGTTTGTAGGTCGTATTTCCTTCACCTTAACGCTGGAGGAATTGCCTCTATCAGACTGCAACTTATTCTGGCCCAAAAACATCTCCTCTTATGAAAAGTTAAAAGTTCTTGCTGTAACGGGAGGAATACCAAAGTACTTAGAAGAAATTAACCCTAAAGTGTCCGCCGAAGAAAACATTAAACGACTTTGCTTTACCAATGGAGCCATTCTTGTTGAAGAATTCAGCCAGATATTCTCCGACTTATTTTTAAGAGATAGTCCTTTCTACAAAAAAATTGTGGAAACTCTCATTTCCGGACCTAAGGAAAGAGAAGAAATAGGTAGAATACTTCGCATTGGTTCTGCTGGAGGGAGGCTTTCTGAGTATTTACAAGAGCTTGAGTTAGCAGGATTTATTACACGCGATCATACTTGGAAGATAGCTTCTGGAGCTGATTCAAAATTAAGAAAGTATAGATTAAGCGATAATTACATTCGATTTTACCTAAAATATATAGATAAAAATTTAAGTAAGATTAATCGTAACAGCTTCCATTTTAAATCTCTGACCTCTTTAGCCGAGTGGGATACGATCATGGGGTTCCAATTTGAAAACCTCGTATTAAATAATAGGCCTCTCATTCACAAGGCTTTAAATATTCAGGCTGATGAAATTATTTCAGAAAATCCTTTTTATCAACATAAAACGGCTCGAACTCCAGGGTGTCAGATTGATTATTTGATTCAAACAAAATTCGGCTCTCTTTATGTTTGTGAAATAAAGTTTTCAAAGAGCGCAATCAATGGCTCAGTTATTCAAGAGGTGCAGAAAAAAATTGACAACCTAAAACGTCCTAAAGGCTATTCTTGTCGGCCAGTATTAATTCATGTAAACGGGGTTACAAATCATGTGATAGAAGAGGAGTATTTTGCATCTATTATTGATGTCTCTCGTTTCTTTTCTAGTTAACATTTAAAATTCATTAGATTTTGATTGCTCTGTCAATGGAAAAAAGAGTTTCTGGAAAAAAGAGGTTCTTGTATTTGCATCCAATAGTATGATAGGTTTTTCATATTAGGACCTTCTGTCGTTATGGTTATGTGAATGTTTACAACATTCTTATCAGAGCTCGATCAATCGACCCCACGATATACGAGTTATCCACCAGCGACTTACTTTAATAAAGACATAACATCACAACATTATATTGATTGGATCCAAGAGATAGAGGGGGATTTATCTTTATATGTTCATATTCCTTTTTGCCAGGCTCTTTGTTGGTTTTGTGGCTGTCATACAAAAGTTCCTGGGAACTATGAGGCGGCAACAGATTATTTGACTAGTTTGTACAAGGAAATCGAAATCGTTGCCGACTTAGTTCCAGCAACGTGCTGTATTACACATCTTCATTTCGGTGGCGGAACGCCTACCTTTTTGAAGTCATCAGATCTTGAGATGTTGTTTAAGAACCTCTTTCAAAATTTTCAAATGACTAAAGAGGTTACGATTGACATGGAAATTGACCCTCGAACCGTCAAAGAGGACCTCGTTTGCCTTATAGGGGAGCTTGGCGTTAATCGAGTTTCTTTGGGTGTCCAAGACTTTGATCCTAAGGTACAAGAAGCAATTGGTAGGATACAACCGTTTGAACTTGTCGAAGATACTCTTTATAGGTTGCGTCAGAAGGGCATCGTACATGTTAACTTGGATATGATGTATGGATTGCCTCTCCAAACGGAGAAGAGTATCGAAGAGAATGTTAAGAAGGTCTTAAAACTTGCCCCTGATCGGTGTGCATTTTTTGGATATGGCCATGTCCCATGGATGAAGCCTCACCAAAAAAAACTTGAAATCTATCAATTGCCAGATAGCTTAGAGCGTTACAAACAATTTTCTCGAGCTAAGTATCTTTTTAATGCATCAGGGTATGAGAGTATTGGAATTGATCATTTTGCCCTTCCTGGAGATTCCCTTCTTTTGGCTGCTAAGAGCAAGAGAATGAAACGTAACTTTCAGGGGTATACCTCCGATCAAGCCAATGCAGTGATTGGCCTTGGGGCCTCAGCGGTTACGCAAGTGCCAAAAGGGTACCTACAAAATAATTCAGTAACTAAAGCATACAAAGAAGCCTTAAATGTTCAAAAAACCTTACCCATTGGAAGAGGCTTTGCCTTTTCTAATGAAGATAAAATTCGGGGTGAAATAATTTCTCATTTGATGTGTTTTTTCGAAGCAGACCTCAGTGATATTTGTGGAACTCCCCGCCTCGCTCAAGAGTATATGAAAGGAGCCTATCAAACACTTCACTTATATGAAAGAGAGGGCCTTGTTACCATCAAGGATTTAAAGATAACGATTTGCGAAGAAGCACGCTACTTGACACGCCTCATTGCCAAGTCTTTTGATGATTTTTCTCCTCATACGAAAAGGATCGATAAGGATATTAAAATCAAAAGGGCCAAAGGGTAATAGCTGGCCCTATCAAACAGTTTTGAAGCGAAGATGCTTTTTTTTGTTTTATAAAGTTGGAAAGCAGGTTCAAGTAAAAAATAATAGCCCGCGGCCAAGCTGAGAAGAACATAAGGGATGCCAAGCTGAAGTGGAGAGATTAAGGGAAGAAAGCAACTTATAAGAGTTGTAAGAAGGAGCGTTATCAAAATGATAAAGGCTGCGATATTGGCTCCGAATCGGACAGGGATCGTTTGTGCATGAATGCGCTTATCCTCTTTTTCATCGTTCATATCTGCTGGAATGTTTTGTCCCCCGATTTCCCATAAAAACACCCAGCTAAATATCAAAAGTAAGGAAAACACGGAGGGAGAGGGCGTTACGACAAATATTGCAGCAATAGGCCCACAAGTCTTAACAACCCCACTTATGAGTGTGCGCAAGTAGGTTACCTTTAATAAACGACAATAAATAATCTCTAGAATGGCTCCAACAAGGAGAATTAAGATAATCACGGGGTTAAGGAAATAAGCGCCTAATAATGCTAAAGAGAACCAGAACGTAGCCCAGTAAATTCCAGATCTATAATTCAAAAGCCCTTGGGCAATCGGGTGGTGGAAAACTGATGCGTCTACTGAAAAACCAGAATAGGAACTCGCTTCGGAAAACTTTTTCTTATCCTCTTGAAAGCCAACCAAATCATTTAATGCGTAGATGGCTGTATAGCCAGAAAAGGCTGTTGCCAAGGCCAAAAGAATAACCTCATGAGGCGGAAAAGCCCCCAACCATAACAAGGCACAAAAAGCTGGCGTTGCAATATCTAAAATGCCATGAGGAGTGCGAGAAAGTGCAAAAAACCGCCGCATTGATATCTCCGAACTTATCACCCTCCACTAAACAAAAAAGAAAAGTTAGAGTTTATATCCCCAGATCCTTAAAACGACCCTTAAATTTTGCAAGCTGGCCACCCGTATCGAGAAGGCGATGAACACCTGTCCAAGCGGGATGGGATTTTGGATCAATATCAAGGCGCAAAGTATCTCCGGCTTTCCCCCAGGTTGAGCGGGTTTTAAACTTTTCACCATCTGTCATTACAACAGTAATTTCATGGTAATCGGGGTGCGTTTCTTTCTTCATCTAAAAAATCTCCTTTAACTGAGGAAAATTTATAAAGTTATTTCCAAACTTTGTCTAGTTCTGTTGATCGCTTTGGAGCGGCCCCGTCAGGCTTTTTGCATAAGCTTTCTCAATTAGCACATCGGTGCATTTTCCTAAAAGAGGCGTGTTTGAAGTTATATAAACTGATTGCAAATAAGGAGTTTTGCCTAAATATTGATCCTCTTTTTTTCCCATTCGATCAAAGAGAACGGGAAGCACCTTTCCAAGACAGGCCTCATTGAATGCTTGTTGTTGCTGATTGAGAAGGTTTTGGAGGCGGGCGAGCCTTTCAGCTTTGAGAGCTTCTGGCACTTGATTTTCCATGGCAGCCCCTGGTGTTCCCAGGCGCGGGCTATATTTAAAAGAATAGGCTTGAGCAAAGCGAATCTTTTGTATGAGGTCAAGGGTGTCTTCAAAATCTTGGTCTGTCTCTCCTGGGAAACCCACAATAAAGTCTGAGGAGAGAGCGATGTCAGGGCGAAATGATCGTATTTTTTCAATGAGATCTAGATATTGCTCGCGGGTATGTTTTCGGTTCATGGCCTTCAATATAAGGTTAGAGCCAGATTGAATGGGTAAATGAAGGTAAGGCATCACGTGAGGCACATCGCGATGGACTCTCATAAGCTCTTCTTCCATATCTCGGGGATGAGATGTGCTATAACGGAGGCGTTCTAACCCTTTTAGGGTGGAAAGGTGCTCCATAAGCTTACCAAGACCCCATTCCTGACCTTTAAAAAGACCGTGATAGGCATTCACATTTTGTCCTAAAAGGGTAATTTCCTTAACTCCTTTGTCAACAAGGGTACGGGCTTCCTTATAAATGTCCTCAACAGGACGCGAAAATTCGGCGCCGCGGGTATAGGGAACAACACAATAAGTACAGAATTTATCACACCCTTCTTGAACGGTAAGGAAGGCAGAGACGCTTAAGTCGTTCCTTTCTTGAGGTAAATGGTCAAATTTGGATTCAACGGGAAACTCCACATCTAGAATTCCTCGGCCCACCCCTTCTTTTTTATCTTGAGAACGATGGGCGCGGGCAATCATTTCAGGAAGGCGGTGATAAGTTTGAGGTCCAAAAACGAGATCAACATAAGGAGCTCGGCGCATGATTTCTGCCCCTTCCGCTTGAGCTACACATCCTCCAACGGCCAAAACCATTTTTTCATCTTTATAAGGCAAGATGCGGCCCAAATCAGAATAAACCTTTTCATCTGCTTTTTCACGGATGTGACAAGTATTCAAGATGACTAAATTAGCCTTTTCGGGTGTGGAGGTTAAGGCATAACCCAGAGGCTTTAAAATGTCTGCCATACGTTGTGAGTCGTACACGTTCATTTGACAGCCATAGGATTTAATATAGAGAAGTTTTTCAGCCATTCTCAACTCATTTGTTGGGCTAAAGGACTTGAAAAAGCATCAAGAAGACCTTTTTGAACCAGCTTATAGCTTTCTTGTGCTAGGTCTTTGCGGGAAGCAAAATCCGAAGCTTTTAAGGGGGGATGAAGATCAACCACCACTTGGACTGTTCCCCATTGGGCAATGGTCCAGAGATGGCTTAAAAGGTCAATATCAGGGCTAAACCATCCGCATACTTTACGCATAAATAAGGGCATAGGCAAACGATCCCAGCCGGCATAGGTAATGGTAATGGGTTGAACGGTAAGGTTTTTTTTCATCGCAACATCAAAAAAAGAACTTCCAAATGGAAGGATGCGGCATCCATCGGAAGTAGTTCCTTCTGGGAAAAGAATAAGGCTTTCCTTCTGATCAATATATTCAAGCAGCTTATCTGTTCCATCAACAATTGCATTACGGCTTCTATCGATATAAAGGGTGCCTTGATTTGTGGAGAGCCAACCCATAATTGGCCATTTGGCAACTTCTTGTTTGGCAACAAATCGCCCTGGCACAAAGGTCCCAAGAACTAGAATATCCACATAGCTTGAATGATTCGAGACAAAAAGAGTCGGCTTTTCTGTAGACAACTGACCTTTAATCACCAATTGATGACCAATACACTTACGCCAGCTTGAAAGATAGAAACGGCCGAAACGAAAGCCCAAAGGCTGGTGAATTTTAAGGAGCAGCCAATAAAGAGGGCTGTATGTCAAAAAGACAAGGATAATCAAAACAAAACGCCATAAACCTAATATAAAGGAGCGGGGCATTAGGCAGCCTCATGGTGACGTGCGGACACATATTTGTTTGAGTATCTTCCCGTCACTTTTTCCCTTTTAACGATGACACAGACATCAAGGGAATTGAATTTTTCATCGATAAAGGCTCCGTCCCCAACGTACCCTCCTAGCCGGAGGTATCCTTTGATAAGAGGAGGAAGTTGGCTCATGGCTTCCTTTTTGTTAACTTGTTCCTTCGCAATAAGATCCATTTCTTGATGATGGATGCGGAGAGCCGTGGCTCTAAGTTCAGGTGGCGCTAAATGATAGTGATATAGATAAGCGAGTGCTTGTCTATATTTGTCGACATCAGTTCCAATAAAGCTGCCGCACCCAAAACAAAGATCGACGTTATTTTGTTGGATATATGCCCCAATGCCTCGCCATAAAAGCTGCATTGTTGGCTTTGTTCGATAGGCTTTTTGAACACAAGAGCGTCCCAATTCCATAATTTCTCCGGGAAAAGCAATAATTTTGCTGATATCAAACTCTGAAGATGTGTAATAATTCCCATAATTTTCTGCAGCTTCTCGGAGCATAAAACGGTAGGTGCCCACGATTCGATTTTGAGAATGGTCGATTACAAGCAAAACATCGCAAAAATCGTCAATTCGCGCCACATCTCGCTTTAAAAGAGCCATCGTCTCATCAGGCTGAGCCCCACATTCATCATAAAATACTTCATAGCGTAAAATTTGTGCTGCTTCTATTTCTTTTTCAGAACGCGCAAGGCGAGCCTCAAGAGTCCCAGATCTCAATAAAGGAAGGGTTCTTGCAAAGCGGTTAAAGGGGGTTGGTTCTCTATTTGGCATCATGATGCGCTATTTTTTCTTTTTGTCCTTTCCAAAAGGAACTCCATAGAGCTCAAGGCGATGACCCACGAGCTCATAGCCGAGTTTCTTTGCAATTTCTTGTTGCAAGGCTTCAAGTTGGTCATCGTGAAATTCAATAATCTCTCCAGTACACTTATCAATTAAATGATGGTGATGCTTAACAGAAGCATTTTCATATCGAGATATTCCATCTCCAAATTCATGCCGCTTTAAGATATGTGCTTCTTGAAATAAGCGCAAGGTCCGATAGAGAGTTGCGAGACTAATTTTTGGATCAATGTTCTTAATACGTTGATAGACTTCTTCAACTGCTGGATGATCGTGAGATTCAGAAAGGACGCGAATAATGACACGCCTTTGTGCAGTCATTCTTAGGCTTTTTTCCCTGCAAATTTTTTTTAGGTGAGAAAGCGTCATCATCTTCTCACATAAAAAAAGCACCGACGTTGGCATAAGTCAACATCGGTGCTTTCTTCCACGTCTTTTTTAAGCTGCAAGATTGCGTTTTTTTTCACGCCGTGTACCAAGCCCAATATTTTTGGCAAGGTTACTGCGACATTTGGCATAGTTTGGAGCAACCATAGGATAATCACGAGGCAAGCTCCACCGTTCGCGATATTGCTCAGGTGTCATATTATAGGCCGTTCTCAAGTGACGTTTTAACATTTTTAAACGACGCCCATCTTCGAGGCAGACGATATAATCTGGGTGAATGGAATCCTCAATAAGAACAGCAGGTTCTGAACGTTCGTGAAGTAAATAAGAACGTCCTGTCCTTAAGTTGCAGAGGCTTCGGTGAACTTGCTGAATAAGTTCTGGAATTTCTGTAATAGCTATCTCATTATTTGAGATATACGATGCAACAACCTCCACAACCAATTCAATAATGTTAGTAGTTTCAATTCCTTCAGTCATTTTAACCTTTCTCCATAGTTCATTACCGGTCTTGTATATTACATTAATAAAAAGTATTCAATACCTTTCTATATTTTTTTAAAAATAAAAATCGTCTACTCTCCCATTCTTACAAAAGCCTTTTAGACAAATTTAAAGCGGCGACGAGGTTGTTACCCTCTCTTCGATAATATTTTGGCCGTTTGTTTCGGAAAAGAAAGCTATGCCTTTCATAAAAGGCTCTACCGGCCATATTATCTTCAGCAACTTCAATAAAAAGGTAGCTTACCCCATTTTGGATTAAATGGTTCGTTAGCTCATGTAAAAGTTGGCTTCCTTGCCCCTTTTTTTGAAAAAACGGGGTTACGACTAAGGTTAAAATCTCGGCTTCATCTTCAACAACACGCCACAAAATATAGCTAGTAAGAACCCCGTTTTCAGTAATTTTTAGCCCATGTATATGAGGTTCTTTCAAAAGGTCTAAAAAATCAATTTCAGACCATCCTTTAAAGAAAACCTCTTGATGCAGAAGAGAAGCTCGGGAGCAATCATTTTGTGTGAGGGGTGAAAGAGTCATGTTTTCTGAGACAAGGTCACAGCGGCCTCACGCATATAAAAAGGTTTCGCCTCAAGAGCTTTATCTGGATTATTAAAGTAAGCACAGGCCAGCTGTTGCGCTCCACGCCAAGGCGTTACGATTTCTTTATAGTCAAGGTCATCTAAGATGGGGTGGAGACCACTACCGGCAAAAGCAGGCGGAAAAGGGCTTTTTAAAATTTTTTCGATGTCTTCATGGATTAAGCTTTGAGGGGGCTCAGGATTACCTTGAATAAAACGCCTTCCAAAGACGTCCTTTCGATGGGCTTCGATAAGGATGAGGACATCCTTTGGATTATTGAGACACAGAAAGGTCGTAAGAAAGCTGTCCATTCCTTTTAAAGGAATGTTTAGTCCCATGGTCAATCCTTTGGCAAAGGCAAGTCCAACACGGATACCTGTAAAAGAACCGGGACCAAGGTTAACGAGCACTTGATCGGGAAGGGCTTTTCCCAAAACTTTTTGAACCAATTGAGGTAAAATTGCGGCCTGGTCTTTTTCGGAGGATACTTCTTGAAAAGCAAGTTCTTGGCCGTTTTCCCATAAAGCCACTGAACAGGTCCAAACTGTGGTATCGATGGCGAGAACTTTCATTAATCTTTCCAACGACGATGGAGCCAAAGCCATTGTCCCGGGCGTTCTTTGATCCATTCCCCGATCATTGTATTAATGGAGAGAAGTAAATCATACATATCCTTGTTATGATTCCCTCTCGGAACATAGTTAATGGGAGGATAAAAGGTGACCCGGAAACGCGAAGTGCGGTGCAGTCGTTCGGAGCGGGCAGGCAAAAGGGGACAACCCTGATTGAGATACATGCGCGCTACACCTGTTGCTGTCATAGCCTCACGTCCTAAAAAGGGGATGGAGAGTCCTTCTCCTAATTTTTGATCAATAAGAAGAAGAGCATGCTCCCCGCGCTTGATAAGGGAAAAGAGATCTCTTGGGCCTCCTTTTCGCTTAGTGATTACATTCTTAACAGCAAGTTTTTGACATTTTAGCATAAGCCTATCAACAAAAGGATTGTTAGCAGGCCGATACATTTGCGTTAGATCAAAGCCAATGGACTGAGCCGCGAGGGTTATCATTTGCCAATTTCCTGTGTGGGCTGTGAAAATAATCCCAGGTTTTTGATCATTCTGGAAGTTTTCCAAGTTTTCAAGGCCAACGATTTCTATGTTGTACAGTTTTTTCCCATCCCAAAAAGTATCTGGGCTAGCATATTCTGCAGCCAAAAGCCCAAAATTTTCCCACATTTCTTTGATAATACCTTTGATTTCCACTTGCGTTATTCCTGGGAAACACTTTTTTAGATTTCTTTTGGCTCGTTTGCTCCAGGGTAAAAGGGGCCCAAAATGTCGGCCAATCCACCCCCCTAATGCAAGCGATTGTTTTGGTGGAAGAATGTAGTGGAAAAAGATAAAAGCCAGCCCCACAAAAGCCCCCTCAGCTAGGTGGCGTATCCTCTTCAAAAAACGAAACTTCATGCTCTCTCCTCCTTTAAAGAAGGAATCTTTTCCAGGATGAAACGGTAGAGTCCTGGAGCATCTTCAAATTGAACGGCTATGTCCGAAACATGAAGCTGCTTTTGCCAAGAAGAATTCATTTTTATCCAATCTTTTCTGGTGGTTAGTAACGTCGCTTTGTTCTTTTTGGCTAAGTTTGCAAGGCGACATAAATCTTTTTCTGTGTAAATATGGTGATCGGGGAAACTTTTTGTTGCAACAAGGTCAACCTTTAATTTCTTGAGAGAGTGATAGAATTTTTGAGGAAAGCCAATTCCACAAAAGGCAACCACGCTTTTGGTTGGTAACGTTAACGGCTGTAATATAATACGGGCCCTATAAAACGGCTGAGGCCCCCCCATAGCAAAGGGAGGCTCCCCGAGTAAAATAACAGCATGCGTTCGTTTGAGTCCCTCCGTAAGAGGTTCCCGCAAAGGACCAGCGGGTAAGGGAAGGCCATTTCCGAAACCTTGAAGCGAGTCGACTACGATAAAGGAGAGATCTTTCACAATTCCTTTTGTTTGATGTCCGTCATCTAAAATGACAAGGTCAGCCTTGTTTTCTATTGCTTTTTGAATTCCGTCTCCCCTCTTTTTAGAAACCCAAGTTGGGGCCTGTTGTGCAAGAAGGAGCGGCTCATCTCCTACGTCACGTGCTGAATGCTGGGATGTGTTGACTTTTAGGGGGCCTTGCTCCCTTCCCTTATATCCTCGTGTTACGAAATGAACTTGAAAGCCCTTTTCTTGGAGTATTTTTGCAAGGGAAAGAGCCACAGGTGTTTTCCCAGCCCCTCCGCAAACAAGGTTACCAACACTGATAACTGGAATAGAAAAGTGTTGTGGCTTTTGAGATGAATAATTCCAAGAAGCGAGTAATCCATAACCCCACCCTAAGGGTGAGAGGAGAGTTGAAAGGAAGCCTGGGGCTTTATACCAAAACGAAGGGGCTTTCATTCCTGTTCTCGTTTCAAGGCCTTAAGATGAGGGGAGAGAAGGGCCATTAAATTTTTTAATCCCTCCTCGCGATAGATTTTTAGGATAGCGGGTTCCTCATAACTTTCTTTTTTCTTTTTAAGCCACGGTTTGACAAAAAGCGCAATGTCAGAGCTTTCGTGAATGAGATTACTAAAGTTTAGGGAACGAAGGGTTTCGTAGAGTTGAGGATTTTTAAAGGTATGAGGACCGTGAATAATGAAAGTTCCTAATTGGGCAGCTTCAATAGGGTTGTGCCCTCCTTTAGGGGTAAAGGTAGCTCCCATCAAAACGATGGGGGAGAGGGCATAAAAAAGTCCCATTTCTCCAAGGGTGTCGACAATGTAAACATCTATCTTAGGATGGAGTTTACCTTGAGATCTCAAAACGGAAGAGAGAGACTCTTTTTGGGCAAGATCCTTTAAAGCTTGAGCTCTTTCAATATGGCGTGGAACAAGAATTGTTAAAAGGTTTGGCGCTGATTTTTGAAGCACCTTATGGGTTTGAAAGACGATTTCCTCTTCTCCAGGATGTGTGCTTGCAGCAAGCCACAGGGGGCGGGTACCGATTTCTTTTTTAAGAGCGTCAAATTTATCTAAATCAACTTTTAAGGGGTCCATCATTAATTTGACGTTATTCATTTCGAAAACGTTCTGTGCGCCTAAGGTTTTAAAAAAAGTTGCTTGCTTTTCGGATTGAACCCCACAACAAACCAGCCGCGAGAGAAGAGGAGAAATAACCCCTTTAAACCATTTCCAATTTGCAAAACTTTTTTCAGACATTCGACCATTTAAAAGTATAGTAGGGATTCCTCTTTCTTGCGTTTGATGCATGAGGTTTGGCCAAAGCTCTGATTCAATCCAAATAGCAAGGTCTGGTTGCCAATGCTCCAAAAACCTTTTTACCGCTTGCGGTGTATCAACAGGACAAAACTGATGGATGACGTTTTTCGGTAATCTTTTTTGGACAACGTGTGCCGACGAGGTCGTTGTTGTTGTGAGTAAAACCTGAATCTCTGGGTGTTTTTTAAGAATAGATTGAATAATGGTAAGGGCAGCAATGGCCTCACCAACACTTACCGCATTGACCCATAAAAGGGATCGATTAGGTCGGGGGAGAGCTGTAATGCCTTTTCGCTCAGAAAGCCTTGCTTTCTCTTCCCGGTTGTTTTTGGCTCGCCATTGAAGGTAAACGGAAATAAAAGGTGCTCCGGCCCAAGCTATTCCATAATATCCGCTGCGTAACAAGCTCATTGAGTTTCCTTTACCATTTCGAAGTGACCACAGTCTCGATCCACTTGATGAGTAAGGTTAAGCAAGGATTTTTCGAGCTCTTCTCTGATTTCTTCATCGCTTTTTGATGCTGTTGAAACATCAATGAGAGGACCATAGCGAATTATACCTCTTCCAAAGGGAAGAGGAATAAAAAAATGATCCCACGTTTTCATAAAAATTCCTCGTGTTGTTGAGTAGGAAACAGGGAGGATCGCCACCTTTGCAAGGCGCGCCATTTGAATAACCCCTAAACTTGCTTGGTAACGTGGCCCCCGCGGCCCATCTGGTGTAACGCCGATAGAATCACCCCTCTTCAAAAGTCTTAAAATATTACGAAGAGCTTGGTTCCCTCCCCGTGTGGAAGAACCAGCAATCCATCCAAAACCAAAGTTTTGAGTCGCGCGCGCAATGATTTCTCCATCAGGATGGCTTGAGATCAGCATATGTAATTTGTGAAGCCCAAACCAAGCTTTAAACAGCATGAGAAGACGGCCATGCCAAAAACAAGCAATAATTGGTTCTCCACCCTCCCAATATGGATCAGGATAGTTTTTTTGTTGTAAATCCCATTTATTTGTTAACCAAATAAGCCTTACATATTGAGCAATAAGAAAGCCAGCGGCACGCCGTATGAAGGAGGATTTTCGGATTTTTTTAAACAGCTTCATCCTCATCCTCCTTTAAGAAGCCAACGGCATGGCATCAGACGAAAATTGAAGATCGACAAGACGGGCATAGGTTTTATTGTTTTTAAGAAGTTCTTTGTGAGATCCTTCTTCTGTTACGGTTCCTTCTTCAATAACATAGATTTTATCTGCATCAATAACTGTAGAGAGGCGATGAGCGACAACAACAGTTGTGCGGCCTTCCATAAGATGGTTTAAAGCTGTTTGAACTTGTTTTTCCGATTCAGTATCTAAGGAAGATGTTGCCTCATCAAGCAGAAGGATAGGGGCGTTTTTTAACATGGCACGTGCAATGGAAAGACGCTGTCGTTGTCCTCCTGAAAGGCGGATGCCTTGTTCTCCTACAAAAGTATTATAGCCTTCGGGAAGATCTTTGATGAACTCATGAGCTGCTGCCGCCTTTGCAGCCTCAATAATTTCCTCCTCAGAAGCTTCCCATCGGCCGTAAGCAATGTTGGCCCTTATAGTGTCATCAAACAAAATTACTTCTTGGCTGACAAGAGCCACTTGTGACCGAAGAGAGCTGAGGGTGACGTCTCGAATGTTAATGTCATCAATCAAGATGGATCCAGAGGTCACATCATAAAAGCGAGGAATTAAGTTCAACAAGGTTGATTTTCCAGACCCACTTGGTCCAACAAGAGCAATTCGCTGCCCCGAAGGGATATCCATGGAAATTCCCGTGAGAGCTTTTTTGCCGTTAGGATAAGAAAATCGAACAGTCTTAAGTGATATTTCCCCCCTCTTTACCTTAAGAGAAGTTGCAAGGGGAGAATCTACAATATTTGGTTTTAAATCAATGGCTTTAAAAATACGCCATGCAGCAGCCAGGCCTTCTTGAAGATTTGCGTTAAGATGCGCGAGGCGCTTTAATGGTTCATAAGCAAGCAAAAGAGCTGTGATAAAAGAGATGAATGTCCCTGTAGTTCGGTTTCCAGCAATGACTTGTGTGCCGCCATAAAGGATAACGATAACAATGGCAATGCCCCCTAAGGTTTCCATAATAGGATGAGACGCCGCACGCACACGGCCCCCTTTTACATTAAGGCGACTTAAGATATTGATAAGACGATGGGCTCGTTTTTGTTCATAATTTTCCATGGCATAGGATTTAACAATACGCATGCCTTGAAATACCTGATGGAGAAGAATCGTAAAAATTCCCATCTCTTCTTGTGTATTAGAAGAAACTTTCCGCATTTTTTTCCCGATTTTAACGATAGGAAAAAGGGCTACAGGAAAAACAAAAAAGGCCAAGGAGGCCAAAAGCCAATCTTGATAAAACATCAATCCAATAAGAAAAAAGAGAGAAAGGACATCCTTACCAATACCTGTTAAGGCAGTTGTAACAGCATTGCGCATCAAATTCACGTCATTGGTTACCCTTGAAACAAGCTCGCCACTTGATCGAGCATGGAAGTAAGCAAGATCAGCATGAATAAAGTGATCAAAAAGCCGTTTTTGAATGTCCCCAATTATTTTTTGACCTACATAAATAAGGCTTACGGACTCGCCAAAACTTGAAACTCCCTTAAGAATAAATATTCCCAAAACAAACCCCGCTACCTGAAAGAGCATGCCTTCGTTTTTAGCGACGAAAACATCGTCAAAAAGAGGCTGGAGCATTTTTGCAAGCGTGGCAGTCGTCAATGCTGAAATCGCCATACAAAAAAGCCCTCCCCATATGTACCACTGATAGGACTTGATGTGCTCATGCCATAAGCGATTTATAAGGGTCAGACTTGCTTTGTCAGAAAAAAGATTTAAAAACTTCATTTAAATAACTCGATCATATTTCGTTTTTTAAACGATTATGTGAGAAAAGACAACGTACACATTTAAGTCTCTATCCCTTGTGGTTTTTTTATATATAATAGCTCTTCAATGAAGAGTAATCTTTTTTATTTGTCTTTTGCAAAAAAGGAATGGAATGATTCGGCTTTTTGTTAATCTTCCTTTGAAGAGTGAAAAAGAACTGATCTTGAAAGGTCCTCAAAGCCACTATCTTCAAAGGGTTATGCGCCTTAAAAAAGGTGAGAGAGTTCTTCTTTTTAATGGAAAGGAGGGAGAATGGCTTGCAGAAATGAGTGATGGAGGGAAAAGACACCTCTCCTTAATTATTATTTCTCAAACTCAGCCTCAATCAGACGAAGGGGACTTATGGATTCTTTTTTCCCCTTTAAAGCCAAAACGACAAGAATTTCTCGTGGAAAAAGCAACCGAATTGGGTGTTGCGTGCATCTGGCCGGTCAAATGCGAACGGACGACTCTTTCAAAAGTGAATCTTAAAAAAATAGAGGACCATAGCCGCGAAGCAGTAGAGCAATGTGGCCGTTTAACCTTGCCCGAGATAAAACCACTCCTGTCTTTAAAAAGAGTTTTAGGTGATTGGCCTAAGGACAGAAAGCTTTTGTTTGGGGATGAAACACTTACATCTTCCCCTTTAAGGGAAATTTCCATTGATAAAACAAAAAAATACGCCTTTCTTGTTGGGCCAGAAGGTGGATTTACTGCACAAGAGCTTTTGCTTCTCCGCTCTCATTCCCAAGTCCAAGGTGTCACATTAAATCCTCATATTCTTCGGGCTGAGACGGCGGCCCTCGTCGGAGTATCATATCTTCAATTAAGCTTTGATCGGACAAATGGCTAATTCAAAAGTTCGATTTTTTAAAAAAATGATGTAGAGTAAATGTAAGATGGGTAAAATTTAATTCCATAAGAAAAAAAGAAGGGTAGGTCATCATGGATATTATTCTCATTCCTCTGCTGTCCATTATAAATTATATTATAGGGATTTATATTTGGATTGTGATTGCGCATGTAATTATGAGTTGGCTGGCTAACTTTAATGTGATCAATGCGAATAACAATTTTATTATCCTTTTTAGGCAGTTTCTCTTTCGTTTCACAGAACCTGTTCTTTCGCTGATTCGCAGGTTTCTCCCCTTTATAGGAGGGATGGATTTTTCTCCAGTGGCTTTGATATTTATTTTATGGTTTTTCCAAGGCGTTATTATTCAACTTAAGTTGAAAATTTTTATGGTGAGTGGTGGCTAAGATTATTGATGGCCGCAAAATTGCGGAAGAGTTTAAAAAAAAGTTATTAAGGGCCGCCAAAGAGCTTGAAAAGGAAACTGGGATTAAACCTGGTTTAGCAGCTTTAAGGATAGGGGAAAATTCCGCAAGTCAGCTTTATGTTCAGTTAAAGGGAGCTCAAGCCCGAGATCTCGGCTTCCATTTTGAGGAACATATTTTCCCGGCTTGGGTTTCATTAGATATTCTTGAAAGTAAAATTAAGGAGCTTAATCAATCCCCCTTTATTCATGGCATTCTTATACAACTTCCTCTTCCTTCCCAATTAGATAAATTTTATCTTTTGTCCCTTATTGATCCTTTAAAGGATGTGGATGGTCTTCATCCCCTCAATGCGGGAAAGCTTTTTCAGGGGATTCCAGGAGGTATGATCCCCTGTACACCTTTGGGATGTCGTGCCTTGATAAAGACCGTTCATGAAAGTCTTGAAGGATTAAATGTGGGTGTTATTGGATGTTCGCTTCTCGTTGGGCGTCCTATGGCACTTCTTATGTTACAGCAGAATTGTACAGTTTGGATGGCTCATTCAAAGACGCGCGATTTACCTTCTCTCTGTGAGATGGCTGATATTCTTATAGTTGCCATTGGAAATCCTCGCTTTATCCAGGGGGATTGGATCCAAAAAGGAGCCACAGTTATTGATGTGGGTATTAATCGGCTACCAACGGGGAATTTCGTGGGAGATGTAGATTTTATGACGGCTAGAGATAGGGCGGGGGCCATTACACCTGTTCCTGGGGGAGTTGGTCCGATGACGGTGGCCTACTTATTACATAATACGCTTGAAGCGGCCTTTCGATATGCAAAAAAACCTTTCTCTTTTTAGGAAATGCGTTGATTTTCTTCTTCCTTTAAGATGTGTAAAATGTGGCGCCATTTTAGAAAAGCAAGAAGGACTTTGTGTTTCCTGTTGGCCACAGGTCCCTTTTATTGCAAAACCTTATTGTTCTTGTTGTGGACGTCCTTTTGATTTTGAAATTGAGGAAAGCGCTTTGTGTGGCGTTTGCATGAACCATAAACCACATTATACAACGGCACGTTCTGTTTTCTGTTACACAGAAGATAGCCGCGATCTAATTTTAAAGTTTAAACATGCGGATAATCTTTACGCGGCTCCTCTTTATGGGAAGTGGATGTCCCAGATTCTTGACAACATCAAGGATCCTCTTTGCGTTCCTGTTCCTCTTCATTGGATGCGCCTTTTTAAGAGAACCTATAATCAAGCTGCCCTTTTGGCTCATGAGATTGCTCATCTTAAGGGATGGCCTTATATGCCTTCGATACTTAAACGAATCAAGCGCACGCCATCTCAAGGGCACCTTTCTCAAAAAGACCGTCTTAAAAATGTAAGGGGAGCCTTTTCCGTGGCTACGTTCGAGAAACCCCGCCTGAGTGGAAGGACTGTTCTTTTAGTAGATGATGTTTTTACCACTGGAGCGACTTTGGATGCGTGTGCTCAAACTTTGTTAAAAGCCGGGGCTCGAGAAGTTCATGCTGTTACTTTGGGCAGAGTTGTCAAACCGATGATTTGATTTTGATGAAAAGTATGAAAAAGTCTAGTAGACTAGCGTAAAGTTCTAGCTTTAAGTTTTAGGGGGACACATGACAGATAAGGTTCTTTTTACACAAGATCAAGATAAGATAGCCTGGCTCACATTGAATCGGCCAGAAATTCATAATGCCCTTGATAACGATATGATTCAGAAGATCCTCGATTGCCTTAAAATTCTTCATGAAGATACCTCTTTACGAGCCCTCGTGATTTCTGGAAATGGGGAGAATTTTTGTTCAGGAGACGATCTTCATTGGATGAAGGAATCATCTCAAGTTTCAGAATCTGAAAATGTAGCTGAAGCCAATCTGTTTTCTTATATGTTTTATTCCTTGGATAGAGTGCCTCTTCCTGTAATCACCTACGTTCACGGGACCGTTAAAGGGGGTGGCATCGGATTTTTGGCCTGTTCAGATATTGTCGTTTCGGAGGCGAAGGTTCTTTTCGGTTTTCCTGAAGTTAAACTTGGCCTTATTCCTGCTATGATTTCTCCTTATGTTTTAAGAAGTACGTATCCCGGGTCGATCGAACGCTATTTACTTACAGGGGAGGCATTTGATGCCTTAACGGCTCTGCGAGTTGGGCTTGTTCATGAAATTGTTAAGGGTGATTCTAAAGAAAAGGCCCTGGAACCTCTTTTGCGTTGTATTCTCACAGCGGGCCCAGAGGCTTTAAGGCAAATGAAAAAAATCTTCTTTCAACTCAAGCCTGAAATTACTGAAAAAATCCGTCAACTGACAGTTGAATCCATAGCCCACCTCCATCGTTCTGTTGAAGGGCAACAAGGGGTAAAAGCTTTTTTGGAAAACAAATCTCCCTCGTGGATTCCTGAAAGATATCGTTGAGGTAAAATAATGAGGGTTTTACTAGAAGCAATTAATATTTCTAAAACCTATCCTGAAAGGACTTCGCCAAGTATTGACGATTTATCTCTTACCATTTTGAAAGGGGAAAGTTTGGTGATTATTGGATCTTCTGGAAGTGGGAAGACGACCCTTTTGAAGATGCTCAATGGACTTGTCGAGCCCACATCTGGTTCAATTCTTATCCATGGAAAGGATATTAAATCCTATAATATTTCAGATCTGCGCCGCTCTTTTTTTGGATATGTCTTTCAAAAGGTGGGACTATTTCCCCATATGACGATTAAAGACAACATCAAAATTGTCCTGCGTTTAGCGAAAAAGCCTGAAAAATTTTGTGAAGAACAGGTGCGAGAGCTTTTGGATCTTATTCGCCTTTCGCCGGACCTTTATTTGAATCGTTTTCCTCATGAGCTCTCAGGGGGAGAGCAACAACGGGTAGGTGTGGCAAGGGCTCTCGCAACAGATTCGGAATGTCTTTTAATGGACGAACCCTTTGGGGCTCTCGATGCAGTAACACGATGTGAACTTCAAGATGAAATATTGAGACTTAAGAAAAAATTGAAGAAAACTATTGTTTTTGTGACTCATGATATTTCGGAAGCCTTTAAAATAGGAGATCGGATAGCTGTGATGCAAGACGGAAAACTTGAACAGATTTCTTCAAAAGAAGCTATATGTACCGCCCCAGAAACCCACTTTGTTGAACAACTGGTTCAAACGGGGCTAGGCAATGTTAATTTTTTAGATGGTTTTTCTGGAGGAATCCATTGAAAATGCTGAAAAGCAAAATTCTTCTCTAAAAATATCACAGTCTTCTTATTTTTATCTCTCCATTTTATCTGATTTTTCTTATACTGGTTCATGATATATATATAACCTTCTTATGATATAAATATGAAAAATAAATTTAAGATGCTCGAACAAAAACAGCTTATTCAGAAGTTAAATCAGCTTTCCACTTTGCCTCCTTCTTTTTCACGACCCAAGGAAGGATGGATCCGAACAGTCCGTAAAGCCCTTAGCATGACGACAACGCAGCTTGCAAAAAAATTGGGCATACAACAGTCAAGAGTTTCTGAAATTGAGAAGGTAGAGATCCTTAACCAGTTAAATCTTAAAACATTAATGCATACAGCAGAAGCTTTAGGATGTCGTTTTGAATATGCTTTTATTCCTGAAAAACCTCTTGATGACCTTTTAAAGGAACGTGCTTTTGCTTTAGCAAAGCAAAAGGTTGACTATATTTCACACCACATGATGCTGGAAGGGCAAGCTCTTACTGAAGAAGAGAAAAACACTCAAATCCAGGAACTTGCTGAAGAACTTTTAAGAGCTCCTCGAAAATTATGGGAGGATTTATAAGATGAAATTCATCTATCCTCCTGGAGCAACGCCTATTGATGGAGATGAGCTTAAAGCCCTCATTCCCAAACACATTACCCTTCAGTCCGAACTAAATATAAAACATAGCCTTTTCAATGAATAAGGTCCAAATAAAAAAATTGTTCTTCGTTTTCAAGAAAGACTCAAAAATGAAGAACATGTGAAATATATTGAATTGTCCTTCGTTTTGGAATATAAATCAAAAGTGAAGAACAAGGAAAATAAACCCTATGTCCCTTATTGGCCGAAAAAAAGAAATCGATATTTTAAATGAGATGTTTTCTTCGAATGTCCCTGAATTCCTCGCCATTTATGGTAGACGCCGGGTAGGGAAAACCTTTCTGATTCGAAGTTTTTTTGAAAATAAAAAGTGTGTATTCTTAAATGTTACAGGCGTTAAAGACGGACCTTTAGAAGAACAAATTCGCCATTTTACAAAAGAAATGGGGAGGGTTTTCTATCATGGGGCAACGTTAAAGGAAGCCAAAACCTGGGACTCCACATTTGAAATTCTCACAGAAGCTTTTAAAACAGTTCGAAAAAACAAAAAGATCGTTCTCTTTTTTGATGAATTTCCCTGGATGGCAACAAGAAACTCGCGCCTGCTCCAAACCCTTGAATACTATTGGAATCAACATTGGTCACAAGATAAACGAGTTAACCTCGTTATCTGTGGTTCCTCAGCGTCATGGATCCTTGAAAAAATTGTAAATAACAAAGGGGGGCTTCATAATCGACTTACCCGTAACATTTATTTAGAACCTTTTGATTTAAGGGAAACAAAGCTCTTTTTAGATTCCCTTGGTACCAAATTAAATCATGAACAAATCCTTCAGATTTATATGGTTATGGGTGGAATCCCTTATTATCTCTCAAAAATTGAACGTGGACGATCGGCGGCTCAGAATATAGAGATCTTAGCCTTCCAAAGCAAAAGCTTCCTTGCTGATGAGTTTGATAATTTATTTTCTGCCCTTTACGAGGATTCAGGCATCTATATAGACATGATCCGCTTGATCGCCAGTTGCCGCTATGGCATCCTCCAAGATGAGATTTTAAAGCACTTTGGCAAGACTCTCCAAGGAAGTACAGGATTGAAACGGTTAAAGGATCTGCAGGATTCAAGCTTTATCATGAGCTTTAAATCCCACTTTCATAAGAAGCGAGGGATTTATTACAAAGTCGTGGATGAATATGTTCTGTTTTATCTGGATTGGATTGAGCCTATAAGGTCGACGCTCCTTTCAAAAGGGCATATGAAGGGCTACTGGGAAAAGCAGCAAAATTCACCGGCATGGCACAGTTGGGCAGGGTATACATTTGAATCCGTTTGTTACAAACACATTCCTCAAATTAGCCACGCCCTTAAGATGAGCCCCACTGCCATTCCTAACACATGGCGATATTCTCCAAGAAAGGGAACACAGGATCAGGGAACCCAGATCGACTTGCTGTTTGATCGAGAAGATGATGCGATTACCATCTGTGAAATGAAATATACAGAAAATCCTTATATTATTAATAAGCAAGAGGCTGAAACCTTAAAACGCAAAATGGCTGTTTTTAAGGCAAAGACGGAAACAAATAAGCAGCTTTTCCTCGCCTTAATCTCTGTCAATGGACTTAAAAAAACCATTTATTCGGAGGATATGGTGGATGCTGTTGTGACTTTGGATGATTTGTTTAGAAGGGAGTAAGATGAGGAACCCGGAAGCAATAAAGGAGCCAAGACTTCCTGGTTAGTTTCCTGGTTGTTTTGGATTGAGATGAAACAAAGTTCTTGTTTCACGCTACGGCGCCCCGTGAAACACGATTTGAGACATTTGTTTCACGTTTGTTCATTGGTTTGGATCCATCCTTTTCCAAATGGAAATGGTCGACATGCGCGCCTTTTTACAGATATTTTTCTCACAACTTTTAAACATGAAAGGTTCACTTGGGGACGAGCGAATCTAACAAATCCAAGTCAAACAAGAGAAGCCTACATTAAAGCCCTTAAACAAGCTGATTCTCATGACTATGGGCCATAGGCAATTTCTATAATATATTTGGCAAGGTCAGGAGATATTTCGCTAAGATTTTCAAGGATCTTCTCCGAAGATGGGCCTAGTATATCCGTAATTCTTTTTTGTCCTAATTTATTCTTGTCCATTTGTAATCCTGAAATTGATGACAACATTTATTTGTACTCTAAGTTTTTAATGGTGCATGCATAACTAGAAGATGAAGAAGAACTTGAAAGGGCTAAGGTTAAAGACTTTAATGTTTTATTATTCTCGTCTTCGAATGGAATATAAGGCCCATATTTCTCAGTATCGCCGCTACAATAAATCGTATTCCCATTCTTCTTCAATGAAAACTGAAGATTATTTTTCTCAACGGACTTATTATCAAAGGTAAGTGAATACGTTTGAGCTCCAGATGTAATAAGGGGCGTCGGCTTGTTTTGAGAACCTGTGTTAACTTGGATTGATTCACTTCCTTGAACTTGAACAGTGAGTGTATATGCGTGCGCTAGAGAGGACCTCAACGCCCACTAAAAATGATCCATTTTCGCCCATAAAAATTGGCCCACTAACTGCGCAGGAATATTCTTCTTTTCACCCTTCGTTTTCGTGAAACTTCTTCTTAATGACTATAGATGAGGGAGAAGATTTAGGTGGATCTTGATTCTATATCGGGAAGAAAGCGGTGCTTTCTGAGCGAAAGAAGCAAGGAAGGGTGAGGTGATCTTTGGCGGCTTCTTACCTTGGGGTGAGCTCAAGGCTCGTACGGCTCCATAGCTCCTGCTGAAAGATATGTATTTGTACTAAGGGCTTGAGAAGAAATAAAGTAAATGATTTTTAAGGAGATCTATGCTAAGATCTCTGAATGACAGATAAAAAAATTGAAGAAAATAAAATCACTCTAAGATTTCAAGCAATCAAGCCAACTTTAAA
>Ga0209343_10001080_pt1 | contig 37642 bp, 41 predicted proteins | sample RifCSPlowO2_02_FD_184026 | JGI IMG/M metagenome (GOLD analysis project Ga0209343, IMG submission 184026) | Groundwater microbial communities from Rifle, Colorado - Rifle CSP2_plank lowO2_0.2 (SPAdes) (version 2) | ecosystem: Environmental > Aquatic > Deep subsurface > Groundwater | place...
CTACAACAACACCAGAATTCAACTCAAGCTGAAAATGTCGCCATATCAATTTAAACTAAAATACGCAGACAGTGTTCTTGAAAAACGGGGTACTTGACAATAATACCGACATGAAAAATAACTATGCGTTTATAGATAGTCAAAATTTACACAAAGGTACACAAGAATCAGGTTGGAAATTAGACTTTCTAAAATTTAGAAATTATCTTAAAACAAAATATAACGTAGAAAAAGCATATCTATTTATTGGATATATTCCCACAAATGCGAGTATGTATAAACATTTGCAAGAATTTGGCTACACTTTAATATTTAAACCTGTTTTAGAAATAAAAAGAAATGGTAAAACTGAGTATAAAGGAAATGTAGACGCTGAATTAGTACTACACACAGTTATAAATATGGATAAATACGAAAAGGCTGTGATAGTTTCGGGGGATGGAGATTTTCATTGTTTAATTGAATATCTAGATGAGAAAAATAGGCTTGAAAAAATACTAACTCCAAATGAAAAATACTCGTCTTTTATAAGAAAGTTCTCAAAATACATTTTACCATTAGGTATACTTAGAGATAAACTAAAATTGCGATTGTAATTAAAAAAGAGGCATTCCCGCGGGAAGCAAGCTTGCCCTTTGGTAGTCCTCTAATCGTAATAACTATATTATACTAGACATGTTAGTTAAACGCAAACCAATGAATAGTATAAAAAAAGAGAACATTGAGTCTATATGAACAAAGAGATATTTCATAAAAAGTATCTAAAATTTCTTCAACAAAATCAAAACCCATTAAGAGCGGAAAAAGAAAAAAAGTACTTGTATTCTAAGCACAAACATTACGGATTATCTTCAGGTCTGCAAGACATATATTTCAAAGAACTAAAAAAAGAACTGAGATTAATTTCGAAAAATGAAGCGATTGATTTGGTAAAGTATCTTTGGAATCAGCCATCTCATGAGGAAAAATCTTTTGCTTTACGTATTCTAAACCTGCATTCAGACAAATTAAACAAAAATGATATGCCACTAATTGAAAAATTAATGAGAGAAAGTGAAGGCTGGGTTTATCTTGATAATCTAATAATTCCTATAATGCCAATAATTTTAAAAAAAGATTCGCGCGCATATAAATATCTTAAAGATTGGATAAAAGATAATGACTTTTGGGTTAGAAGATCCTCCCTTTTAGCACAAAATTTATTTTTTAGAAAAGGGGAAGATGGAGATAGAGATTTATTTTTTGAATTAGCAAAATCTCAATTTGATGAAAGTTGGATCAAGCTAATTTATAAAGAAAAAGAAGAAAAAAAGCGAGCAACATTTTTTATTCGTAAAGCAATTGGATGGGCTTTAAGGGAAATGTCGACAAAAGAACCAAGTATAGTGAAAAAATTCCTAGACGAAAATAAAAGTAAAATGTCCGGACTGTCATATCACGAAGGCGAAAAGAAATTAGGCAAAACGATGGGCTAAAATGGGCTTTAAAGAAAACAAAGAAAAGGCTTTAGCCCTAATTACATCAAGAATTGCATACTTTAATAAAATATATAAATACAAATATAAAAAGTTCGCTATAAAAAAACAAAAAACCATTTGGGGGAGTTGTTCTAAAAAAGGAAATCTTAACTTTAACTATAAATTAATTTTTCTTCCAACTGAATTACTAGATTATGTAATAGTCCACGAGTTATGCCATTTAAAAGAGTTTAACCACTCTAAAAAATATTGGGATTTAGTTGAAAAAGCAATTCCGAATTATAAAATTCTGCGAAAACAAGCAAGAAGGTTTGTAATCAAATCTCACTAAACACTATGCGATATTATGTTTACTTAGTTAAATGTTCTGATGGCTCATATTACTGCGGATATACTACTAATCTTAAAAAAAGAGTTGATGATCATAATAACTCTAAGGCGGGCGCCAAATACACAAAGTCACGAAGACCGGTAAAGTTAGTTTATTTTGAACAAGTTAAAAACACGAGCGAAGCTCTGAAACGAGAAGATGAAATAAAAAAACTATCAAGAAAAGATAAAGTTAAATTAGTCGCGATTCAAAAGTAAGATCTCTTCAATTTTCTTTCTTAGGCTGTTTTTAATTCCTACCGCCTGAATTCTTAGTTCTTCTTTTTCCTCATCATTTAATTTATTTAAAACTTTATTATACTGTGGATAATACCAAACATGGCTCATCCACTTATATTGCGGAATTTCTCGATCGGGAAGCTCTTCTATTATATAAGCTCTTTCTATAATTTGCTGGTCTGACCACAACAAATTACCCTTTAAAGCTAGGGTCATTGCAAAGTGATTCGTAGCTTTTCTTTCTTCACCTTTAAGATTTTTCATAAGTTCAAGCAATTTATATGCCTTTTCTAGATCAGAACTAAATTCCCCCACAATTCTCTGATTCCTTAAAATATCCCATTTATTGCCCAAACCAGGAATGTCGATACCGCTATCCGAAGTGAGAACATAAAAATCTGTCAATTTAGAAAGTTCAATCGCTTTCTTTTCTGCGTTTTTCTTGAGAGTTTTTTGATTTTCCTCAATTTTTATATTTATATTGGTATCAGCTAAGAAATATATTTTAATCTCAGAAATATCTCCCAAAAAAGCTACCATTTCTTCTGCTTTATATTTATTTTTTGTACCAATTAAAATATTCAACATAATTTATTAATAATAGTATATAGTCTTTTAATGATAAAATTTAGTTGATGATAAAAAGAGTCAATAACTATATCGAGAGCTTCTTGAATAATATAACCATGTACAGGCTGGTTCTTTATTTCCTGATTGTGCTCTTAGGTTTTTCTTTATTGCTTAGCTTATTTGGTGCTTTACCTTTTAACTTCATACAACTACTTTTATCGGCCTGTCTGTTGGTTGGCATAGGTTTATTAATTAATATAATATTTGCAAAAGTTTTTGACGCACCGACTAACGTTGAGTCTATTTATATAACAGCTTTAATATTAGCTTTAATTATCAATCCTGCTACATCAATTGCGGACTTACCATTTTTATTGTGGGCTATTGTTTTATCCACTGCATCAAAATTTATTCTTGCTGTTGGCAAAAAACATATATTTAATCCCGCAGCGGTTGGAATTTTTCTTGCGTCAATGGTTACAACTAAATCGGCAACGTGGTGGATAGGAACAATTTATACTCTACCGGTAGTGCTACTTGGAAGCCTTCTAATTACTAAAAAAATTAAAAAAATGAATTTAGTTCTTAGCTTTTTTATTGTTTCTATGGTATTTACGCTAGGTTTAAGCTTTATTAGCAAGACAAGTATCTTACTTGTCTTGGAAAAAGCAATTCTTTATACCCCTTGGTTGTTTTTTGCCTTTATTATGCTAACAGAACCATTAACAACGCCACCAACTTTTAGACTACAAGTAATTTATGCCGGAGTAGTTGGGTTTTTATTTTCACCCAAAGTACACTTTGGATCCTTTTATACAACACCGGAATTGGCACTCTTAATTGGCAACATATATTCGTACAGTGTAAGTCCAAAAAATAAGTTACTCCTTAAATTACGTGAGTCAATAGCACTGTCTCCAAGCGCGTATGATTTTGTATTTAATCCTGGAAAAAAATTAAAATATTTACCCGGACAATATATGGAATGGACACTTGGCCACAAAAGACCAGACAACAGAGGGAACCGTAGATATTTTACACTTGCTTCCTCTCCCACAGAAAATGAAATCAGAATCGGCGTTAAATTCTACAAAAATCCAAGCAGTTATAAAAAAGAATTAATGGCACTAAGCGATAACAAAAAAATTGTAGCTACCCAACTTGCGGGAGATTTTGTCATGCCAAAAGACATTAGTCAAAAATTGGTTTTTATAGCCGGCGGAATTGGAATTACTCCATTCAGAAGTATGATTAAATATTTGGTGGACACAAACCAAAAAAGGCTTATAACATTATTTTACTCAAATAACCTTGAATCTGAAATTGTTTATAGGGATGTGTTTAATGATGCTGTTGCAAAACTTGGTATTAAAGTTATTTACACTCTTACTGATACTGCCAACTTATCCGCCAACTGGCAAGGCAAAACCGGGTTTGTTGATTCAAAAATGATTGTAGAAGAAATTCCGGATTACAAAGAAAGAACTTTTTATATTTCGGGGCCAAGATCAATGGTTGCTGTTTTTGAAGATGTTCTTAGTAAATTAGGCGTTAAATCAGCTCAAATTAAAACCGACTTCTTCCCCGGATACGCTTAATACAAAAATCCCTATAGAATTTTTTTACGATCTGAACTAAACTTAGTTATGCCACAACATAAATACCCCAAATATTTATTCGTTACGGGCGGAGTTATATCCGGAATCGGAAAAGGAATATCCACAGCCTCAATTGCCCTCTTATTAAAATCATCAGGTTACAAAGTTTCAGTTTTAAAAGCCGATATGTATCTAAACCTTGATGCCGGAACCATGAATCCCCTTGAACATGGGGAAGTTTTTGTCACCGAGGATGGTTGTGAAACAGATCAAGATTTAGGACATTACGAACGCTTTTTAAATCAAAACGTCTTAAAGCACGATTACTTTACAATGGGTCAAGTTTATTACGATGTAATTTCTAACGAGAGAAGCCTTGAATATAAAGGAAAATGCGTCGAAGGAAACGTACATATACCACAAGAAATAATTTCAAAAATAAAGTCAGCTGCGGAAATGGATAAAGCGGAAATAATGTTAGTTGAAGTAGGAGGAACCGTTGGCGAATATCAAAATATTATGTTTTTTGAAGCAATTAGAAGAATGAAACAAAAAGAGCCCGATAACGTGTTTTTGATCCATTTGGTTTATTTAATGATTCCGCCGTTTTTAGGAGAAATGAAAACAAAACCCGCTCAAGCTTCTATTTATGACCTTTACGCTTTAGGACTTCAGCCAAACTTTGTTATTTGCAGGAGTCAAAAAGAAGTAGACGAAAAACGACGACAAACTATTTCTTTTAATACTGGGGTTAAAGCTGAAAATATTATTGCTGCGCCAGATGTAGATACTATTTATAAAACTCCAATAATTTTAAAATCCCAAGGCATGGATACAAAACTTCTAAATGAAATGCATTTGAAGCACAGAATACAAAAAGATTTAATTGAATGGACAGAAAAAGTTAGCAAAATAAATAATTTACAAGATACAGTAAACATAGCAATAACCGGAAAATATTTTACTTCAGGAAGTTTTTCTCTTGAGGATTCTTACGTTTGTGTAATTGAGGCAATAAAACACGCGGGATGGGCACAAAATTTGAAGCCTGTAATTAAGTGGTTTGATGTTGAAAAATTTGAAAATCAAAAAGAAAGAGAAGCGCTAGAAGAGAAACTTAAAACGTTTGACGGAATAATTGTTCCACAAGGATGGGGAAGCCGTGGGGTTGAAGGAAAAGTTGAAGTTGTAAAATTCGCGCGTGAAAATAAAATTCCATATCTTGGACTTTGCTTTGGAATGCAAATGGCGGTTATTGAATATGCAAGAAATGTTGCAAAACTAAAAGACGCAAATTCAACAGAGGTAAACCCAAAAACTCCAAATCCGGTTGTTCACGTAATGCCGGATCAGGAAAAATATTTAAAAGAAAACCAATACGGAGGAACAATAAGACTTGGAGCATGGCCATGTAATATTTTAAAAGGAAGTGTACTTGAAGAAGCATATAAAAAATTCTCGCCTGACGATATTAGTAATGAAAATGCAATATCTGAACGCCACAGGCACAGATATGAAATAAATAATGAGTATAAATCTAAACTAGAAAAAAACGGACTTGTATTTTGCGGAACTTCACTTGATGGAAAACTAATTGAGGCTATTGAATTACCAAAGAATGTGCATCCATTCTTTGTAGCTACTCAATTTCATCCGGAATATAAATCGAGATTCCTAAAACCGCATCCTTTATTCATGGCTCTTATTGAAGCTTTTAGAAAATGAAATCTTTTCAGTTAAGCTTTCGTTGTTTCTATTCCAATTCTCTTAGCTAAAGCGAGATAAAAATCCTTCAATTCTTGCAAAGTTAACTGATTAGTCATTCTAGGTAAGTACTCGAAATCTTCCACTTTTAATAAGTCGGCAGCAAGTAACATTAAATCAAATTCCCTTTTAAACTTAGCTTCTGCCCAATGCATTAGATCAATAATAGTGAAATCTTTTAACAAATAATATAAGTCGACAAAATCCTTTACGTCGGTTCTTTGGCCTAGAATCGCGAATTTGTTAGTTGCAATATCTTCTTTACTGTCTATGCGTATACCCTCAATTAAATTTGACTCTCTTACTCTTTTATATGGATAAAAAGCAAAGTCAATCTTTAAAGAATAATTATTAGAAAAATATAAATTGTAAATATAAGTTTCCCCTACTAGTCTAGAATCAAAGCTTGCGTTCAAACCGTCTGACCACTTTCTTATTATCTTATTTATCTCCAAAACGTCAAAACGGCTATCGGAAAAGAAATCTAAATCATCAGAATATCTATGATTTAAATAAAAATTACTTAGAGCCGTACCACCTGTAAAGTAAAAATTTGCAGAAAGAAATTGATCTTGTTTAAAAAGCTCAAGAATTTTTCTTTGCTCTTCCGTAATTAACAAATTACTCATTTTTATCCCAAATCAATAACTCAAATAACCTCTTTGACAACGGGAAAAGTTCTAGCTTATCCCAATACTTCTTCACTTCTGATCTACTTATCTTTTCACCTTGTCCTGGACCGTAGTTTATCTTTCTTTCCAATATTTTTATACGCCCACTCTGTGTTTTTTTTAACTCCTTTTCGTCATAATCCCAAAGATAGTTCATAAAACCATTTTACAGCTTATTTCCGAATAGTAAAAATGGCACAATAAATCTTATGCCCTATAGTCCCTATTGCTAAACTACTTAATCTATGCTATACTACGTACAAGTTAGTGCAGATTAAAGCCATGAATCTGCTTATGTTGACTTAGTACGTTTAGCGTAGATAAAGATATCCAAGAGTTTCTTATTCATTACAGTATCTTTTTCCCTATAACTACTCTTAATTTAAGCAGTTTTATGTCTTTCAATGGCCGTGGATCAAGACGTTTTGGCAACAGAAACTCAAAGCCCAGATATTCTAGATCCCCTCAAAATAATCGAAATAGAAGCAGGTACAACTGGTCTGAAACAGATCTAGTTAAATCTATTGAATACTCAAAACAAGCTCCGACACAATTTAATGAAGCGGAGTACGTTTCTACAAACTCATTTTCTAATTTTCAAGTTTGCCCACAATTAGTTCAAAGCATACAAAACAAAGGCTATAAAACGCCCACTCCAATTCAAGATCAAGCTATTCCCTATATTATGGCCGGAAGAGATATTATTGGAATGGCAAATACGGGTACAGGTAAAACAGCTGCGTTCTTAATTCCTCTAATAAATAAAGTTTACAAAGATAAAAACCAAAAAGTTCTAATTGTAGCTCCAACCCGCGAGTTGGCAGAACAAATTGATAATGAATTCAGATTCTTTGTTACAAATCTAAGAATCTACTCTGCATTGATTATTGGCGGAAAAGGTATGAAAACACAAATGATGTTATTAAACAGAAAGCCAAATTTTGTTATTGGAACTCCCGGAAGATTAAAGGACATGATTAATAGAAAAATTCTAAATCTTTCGGAATTTAATAATGTTGTACTTGATGAAACCGACAGAATGGTAGACATTGGATTTATAAACGAAATTAAACTATTTATCTCGCTTTTACCTAAAGAAAGGCAGTCGTTATTTTTCTCAGCAACAATTTCAAAAAAAGTACAAGAAATTTTACAGGCATTTGTACAATTTCCCGTTACGGTAAGTGTTAAAAAAGGCGAAACCGTTGAGAATGTTCGTCAAGATGTAGTTAGAATAAGCGGAAGTCAAAAGAAAGTTGATCTTTTACACGACTTACTTATAAAAGATGGGTTTCAAAAGGTTTTGATTTTTGCAAACACAAAATGGGGCGTTCAAAAACTATCAGACGAATTAGTAAAAAGAGGATTTAAAGCAGATGCAATTCACGGAAATAAAAAACAAAATCAAAGACATCAAATTCTTGAAAAATTTAGACGTGATGAGATTAAAATTCTTCTTGCTACCGACGTTGCTTCAAGAGGACTTGATATTAAAGATGTAAGCCACGTTATTAACTACGAATTTCCGGCTTCCTACGACGAATATGTTCATAGAATCGGAAGAACCGGTCGAGCTAATAAAAAAGGTACTGCTTTAACCTTTGTCGGCGCGTAACTTCACTTGGTCAAACTCAACTTTACTTTCCGTTAAAGGGGAGAAAACGATCCTAGCATCTCCGTTGTTCAAATTTAACGCAAGTCTCCATGTTGTAACAACATCTCCACTTTCTCTTCCGCGCCAATTTTGTGTAACAGGTGCAACACTCATAATTTCAAAAGCCTTTTTAAAATCAACATTTTCAAATTCTTTTCTTAACGTAATATCAAGATAGCTATATCTTGCAAATGTAGAATGAAACGGTACATTTCTGAAAATCGAGGCATTTTCAACTAATAAATCTTCGTGCAAATAGTGATTAGTTGATATCATAGTTTTTGTTGAGGTTCTAACTTTTGATCCAAATTCGACATGCTTCTCAATTACAGCTAAATTGCCTTGTTTATCTGCAATAGTAAATATTTTGGATTCAGTACAAGGAATTTTGCTAATTAAAGTAACCGCTTCTTCCGTGGCTTTACAGTTTTCTATAGCACACTGAATTATAAGTGGAGCTGACATACCAGAAACTTTTTTAAAATACGGTGCTCCGCTTAATCCAATATATAAACCACTATCGTTCCAAACATCCTCAGTAATGAACACACACCTAGATCTATCAACTTTTTCATCTGGCCCTATCATAATGGCCATATCGCTTATTGCATAAAACGAATTGCTTGAACCATCCTTTATATCAAATCTAAAAACAGAAGAATACGGCTCCGAGGCTTCGCGCCAATCATAATTTCTACCAACGAATACACCATTTACGTTATTTACAGCAAAGATTGAGCATTTATTTGATTCAGGTTTCAAATCACTCAAATATATTGTTAATAACGATTTGAGTGCTTTTTCTTTTTCTACACCTAACGCTACAGCTAACCCCTCCACATAATCTAGATATTGTGGAAAATATTTCTGATAAATATTTAATTGGGAAGCAAAAAAGTCGTCAGCATTGTTAGGAATCCGAACCCCGCTTCTTCCCCAACTATTATATAATTCACCGACTTGTTCGCCAATTTCTTTGTGAGTACCAGCAAATTTATAAAATTCATTCTCCATAACTGTATTATACGAGAAAACGATCTAATAAAACAAAACCCCTAAAGTTTGAGTTTAGGGGTTATTGGGAAATTAAAGCGAGGCTACTTAAATTTAATCCATACAACATCGACAATTTTGTATTTACTAAACTCATCTCTTTGTGCCATGTACAAAACCTTACTATTTTCACACCACTTGCCTACAGAATTACTTTCGTATGATCGCCTAGCATAAAAGAATGCGAAACAGGCCTTTCGTTTACCGATGTTATTTGGCTATTTCTTCCTATTAAGCTTGCGTCTATTCTGCCTTCAACATTTTCAATTCTTACACCATCCATTAAGACTGAATTTTCTATGTGGCAGTTAATAAGTGTGCAATTTTTTCCAATTGAGGTATAAGGCCCAATGTAACTATTCTTAATTAAAACATCCTCGTCAATAGATAATGGTCCCCTTAAAGTACTTCCTTTTATTCTTGACGTCTTACCAATTTCAATATCCCCGCTAATGTGGCTCTTTTTATCAATTTTGCCTTTATTTAAAAAGTCTTTCTTAAAACTTAGCAAAACCATGTTAGTTTCCACCAAATCGTTAAACTTTCCGGGATCCTTCCAAATGCCTTCATATTCAACGGTTTTTACGACATATTGATGGTCAATCAACCACTGATAGGGCGCGCTAATTTCATATTCGCCTCTTTCCGATGGTTTAATCGCACTTTTACCTTCAAAGCATTTAAAAACAGATGAATCAAAAAAGTATAATCCGGGAATTGCAAAATCGTGTGGAGGATTTTTAGGCTTCTCTACATACTCAATAAGATTCCCTTTTCTGTCAAAGTAAGGCACGCCCATACGTGAATTCTCTTTATGGTGAATGACCGTTACCAGGGCATTAATTTTTCCTGAATTAAAAATGTCAAAAGGCTTTTTTATTCCGTTTACAAAAATGTTATCTCCCAAGTGATAAACAAATCTATCTCCGTTTATAAATTCTTTTGATATTTTAATTACATGAGCAAGTCCGAGTGGTTCTTTTTGTTGAATGTATGTAAGCTTAACTCCCCATTTGCTTCCATTTCCAAGTACTCCTTTTATTTCATCTAAATTATTTCTATAAACTATACCTATTTCTTTAATCCCCACTTCAACTATTGACTCAAGAGGATAAAAAACTAATGGTTTATTGGCAATCGGAATTAAATGCTTATTATTAGAGTAAGTTAAAGGATACAAACGAGTACCCTTGCCACCTGCAGCAATTATTGCTTTCATATAAATTCGGGCTTAATTTCTTGTTCTAGCACTTTTATGGGCTTTTTTTATCACGATAGGATTATAACAGTTTCAACCGAGTTTAGTTTCTTATGTTGCCCTATAGTTTGACACTAATTCATTAATTAGGTAATATAGCTTAGACATCATTAAAAGGAGAGAAAATGTCAAAATCCTTTAATCTAAATGTCTCACAACCTTTACTTGATGTATTATTTGATATCTCAAAGCATAAGAGAAATTTTAACAATCGAAGAACTCTTCGAGAGGTAGTGGCTGAGATTTTCAGAGTTGCGTCGTTAGCGTGCAGGAGTGGAATTGAATTTAGACAAGATGAGGTAGTAGAGAAGTTTGAATTTCCCTGGAGCGCAAGGTGTCTTTCAATGGACTCATCTGAACTTGTTTTTAGAGACATAACGGTAACCGGCAAAAAAGTTGTATTTGGAGAAAGTTCTATTAAAACATTACGCCGAATGTCTAAAGATATGAGAATGGGAGTAAATTCTTTAGCGCACAATCTTTTCCATCTTGGTTTTGTAATTTGGGCAATTCAAGTTAAACCTCATCCAAATGATGGATTTTTTGCAACGGAACATGGAATTGAAAAAAGGCTCGAACTCTTCAGTGACTAGAATTAACGTATGCGCTTTGGCAATCAACCGTGCTGGAGCGCATTTTCTTAGATGGGATTATTATAACCTTGTATAATAAAGCAATGCTTAAATTCATTGAAAAACGTTCGGAAAGCATTGTAAACGACATCATAGGAGATATTTATGGAAATAAAATACTAGATATCGGAAGCGGTAATTGCAATGTTGCTAAAAAGTTATCTAGCCTAGGTCTTGATATAACAGCGCTTGACGTAAAGAACAGATCTCTTATTAAATCATTAAAGCCAGTACTATATAACGGAAAACAAATTCCATTTAAGGATAACTTTTTTGACACTACGCTTCTTATATTTGTTATGCATCATACAAAAGATCCAGTAGGACTGTTAAAAGAAGCCAAGAGGGTTTCTAGGAAAAGAATTGTAATCAAAGAAGATATATATAGAAATGAAAGGGAAAAACTAATGACATATATCTCTGATTCCTTTGTAAATTTTGAATTTCTCAGCCATCCGCATACGAATAAATCAGATCCTGATTGGAAAAACGTCTTTACGAGTCTAAATTTAAATTTAATTTCATACAGATATTCAATTGCTAAACTGCTCTGTTTTCCCTTTTATCATGGAACATATATTTTGGATAAAAACTAAAGGTCATAATGGAACTTGAAGAGACTTTAAAAACGATACAAGTAAATAAAATCTTAAATATTGAATCGTGCGATGAATTTAAAAGATCAGGAATTGCAAACAACAAACTATATTTAATAAATAAAAACAAAACAGATAGGTGCATTCTAAAAGTTTATTATAAAGATGAAAGAAAACGATTAGAACGCGAATATAACGGTTACGAATTTTTTACGTTACTTAACTCAAACTTAACACCAAAACCAATTTATAGAAACGACGATGGATATTTCGCAATTTATTCATTTATCGAAGGCTCGACAAAAAACCCATCTGAAATAACAAAAAAAGAAGCTCTTCAGGTTGCTGGTTTTATAATATATTTACATACTTATTCACAAAAATCACATGAAATGGGTCTTAAGTTTATGCCGGCTATTGCTTCTTGTTTCTCAACTCAAGAATCCATAAATAAAATAAACATGAAGGTTAAAAAATTCTTAAATGACGCGAACTTAGATAAATACGAGAAAACAAAAGAATTTAAGAGAAAATACAATATTGACCAATTATTTAAAGATTTAATTTCGAGTTCACTTTCGGGTTTAGATAACAAACTTATTCAAATAAAACTAAGTGCAGATAAACAGTCACTTACTCCAGTTGATTTAAACTTTGACAATATTTTGTACCACGATTCAAAAGCATATTTTCTTGACTTTGAAGATTTTGGTTGGGATGATCCTGTGAATATTTTTGGCTTCTTTTTACATCACGATAAAACAGTTGGATTTAGTTTTGAAAACAAAAGAACTTTGATTTCGTATTATTTAGATAAAATGAAACCGGATATTAACTTTAAATTGAGGCTTAAATCTATTTTAACTTTAGGCGGAGTATTGTGGCTAAGCACCTATTTACTTGCCATGACTGAAGAAAAGATAAAAGTACGAAAGTTTACAGATGTTAATTTTGATATTGAAAGTTATTTAGATTTAAGAATACAAAAGTTTGAAAGTAAGTTTGATGAGCTAAATAATAGAAATGAGAATTTAGCAAGTCTTGTTATTTGAAAATAATTTTATGAATAATGCCCAAGGAATATCAACAACCGAAATAGAGAATGGGAACGAAAAGCTTAAATACGAAAACGTAACACTCCTTCCCGAAAGAATATTTACCGCCGGCGAAATAGCCGACATTGCTCTAGCCGGGGGCTTTTCAGAGTGTATAGTTTGTGACTTTGAGGTAAAGAGAGGAGACGGGGAAAGTGTAAAACCAATATTTGATCAAATGGTACTTGCTGGTTTTGAAATTACTTCTAATGACGGGCGCGTGAGAATAGTAAATATTGACCATCATTTTGAAAATCCGGATTTATATGCTCAAATTTCAAGCGCGCATCTTGCGAAAAGATTTATACAATTGTATGGAATCCAAAACGAAAAACCAATTTTTATTAACCATACAGACACTGATGGGCTAATAACAACTGCAATTTTACTTGGCAAAATCCCACCCAATGAAATATTTTTAAACGCAGTTTTAGCTGCCGATCATACCGGAGAAGAAAATTTTATAGCCGACACCCTTCAGTCGTTAGAAACTACTGGAGATTTATTAAGTTTGGAAGAAAAAATGGAATTATTGTTTAAATTAGGTTCTGGCGAACTTCATGATATTTTTTCTCTTTTTACTATTTTGCCGGAACAATACGCTCAGGCAATTTTTGACGAATACGCTGCTAGACACTACTCAAGATCTCGAGTTGAAAAGCTTGTTCCAAAATTTAGACAAACTAAAAACGGAGTTTTCTTCGCGGAAGTAGCGTCTTCTGATGCGCCTGACACAACCTTTCTTGTTTCAGCACAGGGAATGGAAGAAGCAAACATAATTTGTGTTTCAAGACTAGATAAAAAATCCGGAAATCAAATTATAAGAGTGAGGATGGGAAAAAGAGGGATTGAGAGAAGATTAAATTTGTTTGAAACAGCTTATAAGACTAGCGACATAACTCACCTTGAAGGTCGTTGGAATGCGGGAGGAAACAAAAGAACCGGAGGATTTAAAGGATCACTTGAAGAAGTTGCGAATTTAATTGACAAAACCCTAATTTAACTTTAACCAAAGTCTTCCGGAACATTCGGAGACTCCTTTTTAACCGATCCGTCTGTTGTAAAAGGATCTCCAGGACCTTTTGGAAATCTATTGTAATATTGGCTTTTATTTTCTCCTACAGGTTTATCCTCTTTTGTTTTTTCAGAATCAATAGGTTCTTCCTCTAATCCTGCATTTTTTGGCATACATTTATTATACATGTTTAAAACTTTACACGCAAGCAAATACTCCCTAGACTATGAGGAGTGAAAAAACTACCAAGGCTGGCTCTAAATACGATTTTGTTGATTGCAATTATATTTGGCGCGTTAATTTTAACTGTTCCGGTTATTTCCAAAATCCCACTTCATCCCGATGAACATCAATTTTATTTAAACGCTTTTAGCATTCTAAAAGGCAAGGAACTTCATAATTATCTCCACGTGGCAACAACCGAATACACCTTGGCCGGATTTTTACTAGTAGCTAATCTACTTTCTAACTCAGGAGTTAATTTTCCTCAGGGCGAGCCCACCGAAGTTACTTTTTTCTTTGGACATATGATGGGTGCGGTTCTTTATTTTGTAACATTTGCGCTTGGAGTAATTATTCTTCAAAAACGTGAAAAAGAAATTAAGCTTCGAACAGTACTTTTTGCAATTTTATATTTTGGTTCAATAGGCATGTTCGAACGATTTATACGAGTAAATTCTGATTCATTTTCTATTTTTATCTTTTTTAATTTTGTTATTTTATCTTTATGGCAAAATCTCCATAAGCCCTCAATAATAGAAATGTTTTTGCTAAATACTTTGTTTATTTTTCTTGGAACTTTTACAAATTTAAAATCCTTATACCTACTTATTCCTTTTGTGACGGTAAACACTTCAGCCTCTTTCTTATGGTATGAAAGGGCTAAGAAGAAAGACGATCTAAGTCTTTCAAGAGTTTATAGATTTATTTTATATGTAGTTGGAATTTGTGCCGTAACAATAATTTTATGGGGAGTATTTGTTCCAAAGCCGTTTGATTCAAGAAAATTCTGGTACACGCTTAAAAACACCATCATTCAAGGAACAGAGTTTGATTTTAGTTATCCTAGTTTGTCTTATAAGAGCGGGCTAATGTACGTTTACGACTTACTAGTCTATCAAATTGGCTTTAATGCAGTTTTCGCCTCCGCACTTGCATTTTTCATAGTTTTACTAAAAAAAGGAAAGCGTTTATGGACCTTTCTTTGGTCAAAGACTAAAGGTCAGATTAATTTAGATTATATAAAAGAAGGACAGGTTTATAAGATCACAGAAATTCTTTTGCTTGCAAGTTTTGTTATTTATTACGTTGGAGTTTCAACAAGAGTTGTCCATTGGTCTCGCTGGGGAGCGCCTTTTGGAATTATTGCAATAATGCTTTTGAGTGTGTTATTTGAGAAATTAATTGAATTTGCTTTTGACTTCTCTAAAAAGTCTAAATATTTTCTTCCAATTGTATTTTTTTATTCAATATTCTTTGTTTGGGGGCTTAGAATTGCCCTTACAATTGATCTATATAAAAGTGATTACACACCCGTTGACGCATTTAAACTAACAAGAAAAGATATTTATAAGTTTTTGCAGGAAAAAAATATAAGCCTTGATGACGTGAAAAATAAAGTAACATGGTTTACGGGCTATACTCCGGAAGTAAATAACATGTCGTTTGAGCAAGTGGCGGAGAAGAAAAATTGGGACATGCAGTATTTACTTTGGCCTCACTGGAACGCAGGCTTGTTATATACAAAAGTAAATGTTGACAGGTCAACACACAACCAAAGGGCCTTTGTAGATAAATACGTAGACAAAATAGAATTCAGATTCCCGACCTTACTTTCATACTATTTACACCAAACAAAGAAGTTTGCGTGGAGCGTTTTAAAAATTACGTGGTTTCCTGAATCCGATACTCTGGTTGAATCGACTTACGCGGCGCTAAAATTAAAAAACCCTGTTAAAAGTATTGAACTGCAATATACCGTTTTGTTTAAAGATATGTCTCATTATATTTCAGAGTATTCAAATCTTTTTAATTCAAGAACTCTGCAAGATACTTATATTTTCCCCCCTTGCTACTCTTATTCCGCAACAAGAAGAGTAAATGATGGAAGTTTTATACCACAAGCTCCTTGGCAGTTAGGTCAATATGGAAAAACTGCAGGACTTTATTGCCATAGTATAAGATTTAGAGTTCTTCCGAAAGGAGTATATGCAATTAGAATCTCCGGACTTCCAAAAGACCCAACTAATTCGCAGATTCTTTATTATAATTTTGGCGATTATCAGTGGGATCCAGTAACGCAAACAGCGACATTTGGAGTTTCAGAAACATTTATTACCGGAGAATTTGGCGTGGCCACAAAAGAAAAGAATCTTCCCTATCTAAAGTTTGATGTTATGTATGTTTTAAATCAAGATATTTTGGAAGAAATTGCAAAAAATCAACAAAAAACTGCCGAATGAGAAAATTCCGTACTCGGCAGTATCAATCTTCATCTACAAGTATAGGTATTTCCAAAAACAAATCCCATGTTCAACATAGGTACCAAGTAATTTGGATTATTTGGAACAACTATAAAAGCTAAACGATCGTCTCTGTTGTCCCTCATTTCATTGGTCTCACAATCGGAAAATCTATTTAAATCCCACCATCTTCTTTCAAGTGTTTGAGTTGGAATAAGCAAAGGATCGGGAAGCCAGCCTGAAGGATCTAGCATAGAAACATACCCGGTATCCAAATCCACTCCGGTTACAATCGAGTAATGACCGTCTTCCCCGTCTTCCCTTCCAATTCCGGCTGAAATATACGGCGTAGCATCAAAAATACCTTGCCATCCAACACACGGTAGAATTCCCATTTCCAAAAGAACGTATAAATCCGACACACCTGCCCCCAACTTATACATAACTACAAACTCGGGATACATTTCCATCACAGCTTTGTAAAATTGACCAACATGCGATCCAAATTGCTCAATTTCTTTCATTTTGCCGGCTAAAATGATCTCTTTATCAGAAGCGGGATTACTAATTCCGTTTGCGGAAAGAAGCATTCTTAAAATAACCGTTCCGCATGTGTAGTTAGTATCTTGAGTAAGCCTTGGCGGAAGCATTGCAACCGGATGATTTATCGCAGTCCCCTTCATTTTCTCCTCCTCTCTTTTCCCTATTCTATTTCTTTGTGTTTGCAGTTGATATAAAAGAAATTTAGCTCGTGTAGTCTACCACATGGCCTTTCATGGTGTTTATGATTAGTCTTTTTAATATTTCCGGGAATGAAATTCCGTAAATATCTTCAACAATATATCCCAACGCAGTTCCCAATTCCTTAGGACCAAATGCAGGATTGCAATTTGAGTCGATAAAATAATATCTACCTGAAATATCAACCCTAATATCAAACTTTGCGTAATCTCTCATCTTTGCAATATCAAACGCTTTTCTAACGTATTCTTTTAATTGATTGTCTTCCGTTTTTTCGTACTTATACGACATTCTATTTTCTTCGCTATCGACCCATTGATTATCGAACGTTGCGAAAACATATTTTTCTCCAGGTTTATTAAAAATCTTTTCCGCTAAATAAGTTTTTCTGTTTTGACCTTCTAAAACATACGCGGTTATTTCTTTTCCTACTATAAATTCTTCAACAATAACGGATTGTTTATAAGTATTCATTAAAAACTTTAGGCGTTCTCTTAAATGTTTTTCATTTTCGGAAACAGCATCTTGAGTAATTTCAACAGCACCGTGTATCTCGTTTAGCTTTGAAATTAAGGGGTATCTTAAGGATGGATCTAAAACATCATTTGGATTATTAAACAATTGAAAATGAGGAACTGGAACTCCTGCAGATAAAAAAAGTTCTTTTGTTAAAAATTTATTAAAACAAAGAGCTAAACCTAAAATATCCCCGCCGGTATAGGGAATTTCTAACATCTCTAATATTCCCGGTATCGCAGAAGAAAGACTATCCACACCTTTAACCGAATCGACTAAATTAAAAACCATATCGGGTCTATCTTTTTGTAATTTTGCGACTAGCGTATCATCTCCAGGGTAAATGTTTGACTCAATTCCAAGTTTTGAAATATATTCAGAAATTATTTTAGCTTCTTCAAATGCATCTTTTTCGGTTATATATAACGCCTCGGTTGGAAAATATTCTCTTTTTACCTCACTATAAATAACACCAACTTTTTTTGGCAGAGAATATCCGTTTTCAGTTAATTGTTTTATGACTTGGGCACTTTCATCCATAGGCTTAAACATTATATATCACAAATATTTTAAAACAACAGTGAGATCTTTTCAAAAAGCGTTTTGGGATGAATAGAAGTATCAATTTTCATTATTATATTGTTTACTTCACCAATTTCATCTCCAAATTCAGGCCAAAATCTTGGTGCTTCCACTCCTAGCATATCAAAGAGTTTTACTGACGCTTCCGGCATTATTGGCATTATCAATAACCCGCAAGTAACGATTAAAGAATATAATTGTTTTAAATCATATTTAAATTTTTCCGCATCTGTCTTTTTTAGATCCCAAATTTTTTCCATATCAAAAAATTTATTTCCAAAACTACATAAGTTAATAATTACTTCTAAATAATTTCTGAATTCACAATTTTCTAAATGATTTTTTGCTTTTTCAAACGAATTAACAATTATTTTTTCAACATCCGAAGTTAAATCGTTTTTAGCAACCTCATTTATATTAATCGAATTCCCAATCGACAAAGTTCTATGTATAAAATTTCCGATTGTTGAAACCAATATTCCGTTTACTTTTTCCTCAAAGTCCTTCCAAACAAAACTCGAGTCTCTTAGTTCGGGCATTATCAATGTTAAATAAAATCTAACTCTATCATTCCCATATTTTTCAATTATTTCTTTAACTTCTATAACAATTCCTCGACTTTTTGAAAACTGTTCTTCACCTAAATTTAAAAACATATTTATACTAACTACATCCGGAAGATGAAGCTTTGGATCATAAACTATAAGTTTCCCCGGCCAGAATAAAGTGTGAAAAACAAGATTATCTTTACCCATAAAATAGTAATGCTTTAAATTATCTCCATACCAAAATTGCTGCCAATCCGCCTTATTCTCCTTTGCCCATAATAAAGATGCTGAATAATAGCCTATTACCGCATCAAACCACACATACAATCTTTTATTTTCTATATTTTCAATAATCTTGTCTTTTGGAAGTCTATCTTTTGGAATTTCCACTCCCCAATCTATATCTCTACTTACGGGCCGAGCTTTTAAACCTTCGGTAAGCCATCCATTTGTTTCTTGTAATACCCAATCCTTCCAATTTTTTCCAACATTTTTTACATATTCATTTAATTTAGGTTGAAGTTTTGCCCAATTCAAAAAATAATGTTGTGCTTCCTTTTAACTCAACCGGTTCTCCTGATAAATTACTTCTTGGTTTAATTAATTCCTCTCCTATTAGTTTTCCACAGTTGTCACACTGATCGCTTCGTGAATCGGTATAGCCACAAAACGGACAAGTACCTTTTACGTATCTATCAGGTAAAAATTTATTTTGTGATGGTGAGTAAAATTGTTTTGAAGAGTCAATGTATATATAGCCTTCTTCAAAAAGCTTAACAAAAAAATCCTGCGTAACTTTTGCGTGAAACGGTGTATCTGTTCTTGTATATACATCGTAAGTTAATCCTAAAATATTCTTGAACAAATCAGCATCGTTTGTATGATGCATTTCAACAACTTCGGCCGGAGATAAGCCCTTCTTATCAGCCTCAACGGTTATTGGAGTACCGTGGCAATCTGATCCCGAAGCCATTAAAACATCGTTTCCAATTAATCTTTGATATCTTGCACAAATATCAGCCGGTATTAAATATCCGGCTAAATGTCCAATATGCAAAACTCCATTCACATATGGCCATGCAACGCCAATAAATATTTTTCTTTTCATACTAAGGATTATACATTATTCAAAATATCTACCCTTGAGTTTGTAAAATAATAAAATAGCAAAAACGATAGTGATAACGTTTATTATTAATAATTTCCCTTCTAATGCCTTACCTGCCATAAAAAAAATCGGCATATTTATTTGCCAAGCTAAAAAACTACCAATAATAAACTTAGAGTAACTAATGCCAATCATCCCCGCGCCATAACTTACTACTTCACCAACACTAGAATATACAAATTTTAAAACAACAACCGCTTCAAACTCTTTACCCTTTTTTATTTTCATATTCTTTATTTTTTCAATAGTTGATGAATCAAAAAATCTTCTAAGTAACTTAGAACCATATTTCTTTCCAATAAAGAAAGCGCCTGAAGAACCTATTATACTGCCAACAAGATCCGCGATATAAGCTAATTCCCATCCTATTGCCGGTATTGAACCTAATGTAAATAAGCCTCCGGGAAGAGGTGGCCATAAAATTCCCAAAATTTTAATAAACAGCAAAAACAAAAAATACAACAAGAGATTTTGTTGTACCCAAAGTACAAAATGTTGAAATATTGGAAGTTTAATAAACCACAAATACAAAACAACACTTAAAATTGTGATGAAAACAAGAATTATTAGGTTTATTCTTTTTGCAATTAAGTTTTTCATCTTATCAACACAAATGTTTGACTTAAGGCATTATACAGTTTAAACTCTCCGAGTATGGACGAAACATCATCTAAGTCGAAAGGCCTGCCTGCGCAGTCAGGATTTCCAACTCAAACTGTTTTTGTGTTTATAGTTGTAGTTCTTTTAATTGGAGCTGCATTTATGATTGGAACACTCTGGACAAAAGTTCAATACCTAGAAAACGGTGGAACAAAACCAACTATCGTGGGAACTAACAATAATCAACCAAGTACTCCTGTTAAACTAGACCCAATTACTAAGAAGGATCATATCAGAGGTGCAAAAAATCCAAAGGCTGTGATTATAGAATATTCGGATTTGGAATGTCCATTTTGTAAAAGTTATCACGCTAGTTTAAAGCAAGCTTTGGAAGAGTACCCAAACGACATAGCTTGGATATATAGACATTTTCCAATAGCGTCACTACACCCAAAGGCAGAAAAGGAAGCCGAGGCTGTGGAATGCGCGTTTAAACTTTCCGGAGACGATGGTTTTTGGGCTTTAACAGATAAAATATTTGAGGTAACTCCGTCAAATAATGGACTTGATCCTACCATATTACCGGATCTTGCTAGTCAAGTTGGCCTCAATGTGAGCGACTTTCAGAAATGTCTTGATTCAGGAGAAATGTCTAAAGTTGTTGAAGGCGGAATACAATCCGGAGCAAAAGCTCAAGTCCAAGGTACTCCTGCCAGCTTTATCATGAATATTAAAACTGGAAAATTCAAAGAGGTTCAAGGCGGAGCAGTTCCTTATACAACATTAAAACAAGCTATTGAAACAACTTTGGCTGAGTAAAATTTACCCGTGAATTCTTTTGAAGCCTTTTCTAGTCTTCTTGTGTTGTTTATTTTTTTGTGCGTCTTTTTTCTTTTTCTTTGGCATACATGATATTATACCACCATCCGGGACATAAGCTCTATGCCTAAAAAAATTTTAACCTTCATAAAATTAAACACGGACATACTTTTGATCTTAATGATTGCTATATTTTTTAGGGCAAAAGACATGTTGGCTTTTGAATTTTGGGTTGATGAGGCATTTACCGGAATATTAATGCGTCTTCCGGTTAGAGAATTTTTACAAATATTAAGTCACGATGCGCACCCTCCACTTTTTAATGTTTTTCTTAGAATTTGGTCTACTTTTTTTGGAACCGGAGAATTTTTCTTAAGACTGCCGTCACTTATTTTTGGAGTTCTTACCATTATTCTTTCATATATCCTAGTCAAAAAAGCCTTGGGCAAAACTTTTGGGCTTATTTGCGCACTTTTAATGTCTATTAATCCATTTTTAATTGGTTATTCTACAGAAGCTCGCTCTTATAGCTTTTACGGCTTCTTAACCTTGCTTACCTTTTCTTTTCTAATATTTCAGAAAAGGCTACCTTTTCTAATCTCGAGCGTTTTTCTACTTTTTACGCATTATATAGCTCCACTGTACGTAATCCCGATGTTAGTCTTCTTTGTACATCAAAATCTTAATAAAAAATCTCTAGCAATGTCGCTAAAAAAATGTTCACCGGTAATTTTTGTACTTGTTATTTTAGTTATTACCGTATTTATGGGACTAAACGCATCCGGAGATAAAATAAACACAGATTGGGTTCGTAAGGTTAGCTTAAATAATATTCCCAGAAGTATTACTTCATATTCATATGGAGTTAAAGTAAAACTACCTGGTGCGGATGAGATAAATAATGTTAATCTTTATATAAATAAAAACTACATTGGATATATTATTCTACCTATTTATATTTTGAGCGTAATTTTATACTTATATAAAGTAAAACAAGACAAAAACGAATTACTTAAATTTCTCTTAATCAACGTACTTTTTATTGGTCCTCAGGTTGTATTAATTTTAGCCGGGTATTTTACCAGATATAATTTATACGTAGAAAGATATCTATTTCCATCATCAATCTTTTTTATTCTTAGTGTAATTTACATTTTTAATAAAATTACGAGCTTTGAAATTTCAATTATCATCATACTTTTTTACTTTTTCACAACACTTAGAATACAGCGCCCGTACTATCACAGCGGATTAAAGGAAATAGCGCGACAATACAGAAACTTCTCAAATGAAATGGTATTCTCGTCTCCTGTTGACTATGTTATAGCAAGATACTATTTTGGTGAAAATTTTCTAAATATTAAAATTCAGGATCCACAAAATCCATCTTTTACTTTTTATAATTGGCCAAGAGTAAGAAACAATACCTTACCAACAAATAAAATTGACGCGGTATACGTTTCTCCCTTTGAAAACACTATGAAAGAAAATTTCATAAAAATAAGTGAAATTGGAAGTTTTGGAATTTACAGAAAAAAGATATCATCCAAATGAAAGCATTAAAGGGAAATAAATTAACAGAAATTACTCAGTTAGAATTTTTGGATCTTATTAAAAAATTTTTTAGAATAGAAATAGATTTTGGAACCGGGGACGGGAGATTTATTTATAAAAATGCTCTAAATAATTTAACCACTTTATATATAGGAATAGACACAAATGAAAAGCAAATGATGAAATATTCAAGAGAAATACAAAGAAAGAAGTTAAATAATGCTCTACTTATTCTTGGGTCTCTTGAATTACTGCCGAAAGAATTAGAAGGATTTGCGGATACAGTCTATATACATTTCCCGTGGGGAAGCCTTTTAAAGGCTATTACGCAGCCAACAAAATCCGATCTTAAAAAGCTTTCTGATCTGTTGAAAAATGATGGGGTTATGAAAATAGTTCTTGGATATAATGAAAAATTTGAGGCAAATGAAATTAATAGACTTAATCTTCCAGAACTCGATTCAAATTACATTAAGGAAAATATGATACCTATTTTTCAAACCATTGGACTCAAAAATACTAAACTGGAAAAAACTCAAAAAATTGAATTAAAAGAAATTGAATCAACTTGGAGTAAAAAGCTAAGTTTTGGAAAAACAAGAAAAATTTATAAATTGGACTTTATAAAAAGTGATAATATTTAAGTAAATGAATTTAAATCCTTTAAACAATAAAGAACTTCCGCCGGCGCTATCTTTAAAAAAGTTGATTGGACCAAGTTTTATTATTCTTGGTCTTGGACTTGGAAGTGGTGAAATAATTTTATGGCCATATTTAACATCAAAATTCGGGATGGGAATTATTTGGGGAGCACTTCTTGGGCTTACTTTTCAGTTTTTTATGAACATGGAAATTGAACGATATGCTCTTATTAACGGTGAAAGTATTTTTGTTGGCTTTGCAAGAAAATATAAATGGCTTCCAATTTGGTTTATTTTCTCTACTTTTCTACCGTGGATTTGGCCCGGAATAGCAGCCTCCAGCGCTAAACTAATAGGTTCTGTTTTTGGTTTAAAAGATACAAAGTTTCTCGCAATTATTTTTTTGGTTGTAATGGGACTAATTTTGTCTTTTGGCCCAGTTCTTTATAAAACGGTTGAGAAATTACAAAAAACGCTTATCTCTATTGGTGTTCCTACGGTATTTATACTTAGCATAATTTTGGCGAAACAAGTACATTGGGTTGATTTAGCAAAAGGAGTTGTTGGAATTGGTAACGGATTTATGTTTCTTCCATCCGCAATCCCTATTGCCTCGTTTTTGGCCGCACTTGCATATGCGGGAGCGGGAGGAAATTTAAACTTAGCACAATCATTTTACATAAAAGAAAAAGGATACGGAATGGGAAAGTATGCGGGGAGAATTACAAGTCTTTTAACCGGAAAAAAAGAAGAAATTTCCTTGACCGGAGCTACTTTTGAATGCACACAAGAAAATTTAAAAACTTTTGGAAAATGGTGGAAAAATATAAACATAGAGCATTTTGTAATTTTTTGGCTTACTGGATCAATTACAATTGCTCTTCTTGCACTTCTGTCTTACACAACGGTATTTCATTCAGGACAAAACTCTGAGGGAATTAGTTTTGTATTAAACGAAGCAAGGGTTATAGGACAACGAATTTTTCCGTTTGCAGGGATTTTCTTCTTACTTGTTGCCGGATCAACACTTTTTGGCACGCAGCTTACAGTTTTTGATGCTACAAGTAGGATTATTACTGAAAATATTATTCTTTCACCTTTTGGGAAATTTAACGAAAAACACATTTCAAAGACTTATTATATTGTCCTTTGGCTTCAAATACTTTCCGGAATTGCTGTCTTTCTTTTTGGATTTACAGAACCTTTGCAACTTTTAATATTAGCAGCTGTTTTAAACGCCTTTGCAATGTTTATTCATACTGGACTCACTTTATGGTTAAACTTAACTAGTCTTCAAAAACCACTAAAACCCACCGCGTTTAGAATCATCTCGATGACACTGGCATTCCTCTTTTACGGCGGATTTAGCATTTATACAATCATTAATAGGTTTTTCTAGACTACGTCTTCGATCTGCAACTTCAGCCCTCTAGTTATCTTTAGAGCTAGGTTCATTAATAATCCCCCTATTATGCCGAATGTAAATCCTAGAACTGCGTAAAATATAGGAAAAAGTATTATGGAAAAGAGACCTAGTCCCAACCCAAATCCACTTCCCATTTCAGGACCACTAACTACAGGTGGACCTACAAGATCTGTTAGTGAGCTAGAATCGGTGATTTGCGACGTTAATGTTCCTAATTGCGATGCGATCAACCCGTAAACACCAACAAAAATGCCGGCGATCACCCCAAACATTCCCATTAAAACAGAATAAAACAGCGCGAAGGACAGTATGTCTACTTTTTTAAGAACTTTCATTAAATACACCTCCTAAGACTATTAATTAATTACAAATTTAATAATTCCGTTTTCCTACTTGGAAACTTTAATAACTACACTTTTCCCAAGTTTATCGTGCCAGCCTTGTTTTTTCGGATCCCAAATCACCCAGAAATATCCTATTAACAAAGCAATTCCAGAAAGGAACTTACCAACTACTTCTCTTAATACTGCTTCTACAAGTGTTAGATTTGCTCCGGTTGACTCGTTTTGAACCCTAATTCCTAAAGCCATTTTCCCAAGTGTTGCGCCGTATTTATTAAGCATAAATACCTGATAGGGCCAAGCTACTAAAGCGGTAACAATATAAACAGGGTGAAAAAGACCAGCATCTTTCCAAGGAGAGCCAAGAGATCCGAGGAACACTATAACTAAAGTATTGACTGTAAAACTAAGTAATAAACTATCTAGTAACAAAGCCACCAATCTTCTAAAAAACGAAGCGTAGTTAACTCCTTGAGAAATTTGTGGTTGAGTTGTAACCTGTGGCGGAATAGTTTGAGACTGCATAACTGACGGTTCGCTTGAAACTGGAGTTTGATTCATATTCATATTTTCATCCATTTAATACACCCCCTTTAGTAAATTTTGTCACAAAGTAGACGTTTTGTATATTATTACAAAAGACTCTTTAGAACACTATCTAATCTATCATTGGGGAATAAATCCTTGGGGTATATTTTAACCAAGTCAAGCCCTTCTCCTTTTATTAATGATAGTTTCCTTTTCACTAATTCATCATACTTTTCTAGTTGACCTAAAAGTCCCAAAAACTCTATATATACACCACCGACTAGAAAGTCTGTCCTAAATCTATTCTGTTTCGGATATAAAACGTGAATTTGATGGGAAATGTTTTTAGAATATAGCCAGTTATCTATAATCATTTCAGCAAAGGAATCACACCTATGCCCATCCTTCGCTAAGTATTTTTTGGCAAACATTACAGGGTTTGAATTAAATCCTGATCCCTTTATTGCATTATTCCATGTTCCAAAAACCTTTCTTGCCTTCCTGTATAGATTGCCCATCTCCCTTTTTACCGGAATCCTATCATTAATCTTATAAAATTCCTTTATTCCATTTATAACTTCTACTTTATAAACTTCGGTATCTTTCCGAGCTAAATATTCATAATTCACATTTAAATGTGGATTTTTATTGTATGTTACTAGCGCTTTATATGAATTGTTTAAATTATAGTTTTTTCGTCTTTTACTATTATTTATAATAGCTGCACATTTTCTCGAACAGTAGTTCGCTTCTCCTAACTCCGATCTTTGTTTTGGTACTTCATTTTCACAAGTAAGATTGGCGCATGCTACTATAACGGCCTTAGTTTTGTGTAGCTTTTGACAAATCATACTACAATAAAACACTGAATGTTCTTTATTATACTCGTTGAATCTTTTCAATGTCGTAATGATAGATTTGTGGCAATTAAAACAACTTACATTAACCAGAGTAGGCATGCCTTAATTATACGAATAATACCCGAAACAGTCAATATGTTGTTGTGCTAAAATTGGGCATATCAAATATTTTCGGGGTGTAGCTCAGTTGGTAGAGCGCTCGTACGGGGTGCGAGAGGTTTCGCAGGTTCGAGTCCTGTCACCCCGACCAAGGTTAAAATATGAAAGAAAAATTTGTAATTAAAAACGATGGACGATGGGGACGGTTCTTGGAGTTGTTGTATCTACCTTCCAAAACGATACAACTACAATACAGATAATATAGGCGCTATGACAAACTATTAGTTCTGGCGATACTTTGTTAGTAGGTAACTATAAATAGTTAGTTAGTTTTTGGGCGTTGTTGTAGGATCTCTAAGAACCGTCCCCTGCTATTTATTCACAAAACTGATATCTAGTGTTATAAAATAGGGAGCATACATACATACCAACTTCCTCTAAAAAGGCGTTTGTATAGTATAATTAAGTTGTGAAATTGGAATATGACAAGGAAAAATTAAATAAGTTATGCGCGAAAAACCGTATATCCTATTTAGGAGTATTTGGATCACAGGCACGTAATGAGGCTGACATCAATAGCGATATTGATCTTTTAGTTGAATTTTTCGAAACGCCAAGTCTTCTTAAACATGTGGGAATAGAGTACGAATTTTCAGAAAATTTATTTGGAAACAGAAAGGTGGATCTTATAACCAAAAGGTCTTTAAACAAATATATTGCACCTTATGTTGCTAAAGATTTAATTACTTTGTATGAGAGCAAATAAAAACAATGAGCCATATTTAAAAGATATCTTGAACGCTATTGATTCTATTAAAATTTACCTTCAAGATGCACCTGCCAAAGAAGAGTTTATTAAAGATAAGGGACTTTATCAAGATGCGATAGTACGAAATATTGAAATAATTGGCGAAGCCGCAAAGAAAATCGACGAGAGTATTAAAAATAAGTATTCACAAATTCCTTGGAAGCAAATGGCAGGCATGCGAGATAAAATAACGCATGAATATGCAGAAATAGATTGGGAGGAAGTTTGGAAAGCTGCCTCGGAAGATATTAATGAATTAAAAGCTCAAATAGAAATTGTCATCGCTAATTTAAAATAGTTACAAACATCATTTCCAACAAAATATTTTGTTATACTGAATGTATGAAACTTTGGTTTGTTGTTTTTGTCTCAATTGTTGTATTAATATTGGCATTGATCCTATTTTCTCCTTTAATTAAAGTAAAACCAAATAAAATATCAGATTTTACGGATGTAGAATCCTGCTTGCAAAAGTACTATTTCGAAGACAACAGTAACTCTACATATAAAATTTCACTTATTTCAAGAGAATTTAGCCCAAAGGAAAATTATCCAAAAGCATGGGAATGTATGAGACAAATTCCTAAAGACAAAAGCTACAATTTACTCATTCAGCTAAAAGACGCGCCAAGTAAAGATGTCAAAGCACTTTTAGAATTAAATGGGATCAAATTGCTTAATTATATTCCCAAAAATGCGTGGTTTGCGGAGGCGAAAGGCGAATTAATGCTTAATAAAGTATTACTATCTCAAATTAGATGGCTGGGAATAATTAGACCTGAAGATAAGATGCAAAAAAGCCTCTGGGAAGGAAATGCTGGATCATGGGGTTTAAACGGAAATGATGTGAATTTAGTTATAAAGCTACACGACAATGCTCCCTCACAGATGTTTGAAACTTTAGTAACAGAGCTTGGTGGAGAAGTAACCGAACATGTAAATACATCAAATTCGTTTACAATAAAAATTCCTATGAAAAACCTCAAAATGTTAGCTAATGAAAATAGCGTAAGGTATATTGACACAATAGCACCTCCAGCAGTTATAACTAATTAAGGTTTTACTTTATATCTTTCTTCATCTGCTCAAATTGTTCTTTTGTAATTTCTCCTCTGACATATCTTTCTTTTAAAATATCCGATACGTTGTTATTGCTATTTTTCCCAGTATTACTTAGATTACCTGAAAGCCACTTTAATATGGCCACAATAACCAGAATGACAAACGCCCACCAAAGAAGCATCCATATCCAACCGAGACCAAATCCTACCCAACCCATCATATTTCCATATCCATAATATCCCATCATAGTCTTAGCACCTCCTTATTCAACAATTAGATTTCGTTCTGATCTTTTTAAAAGCACAGCGTTTACCGCAACAATTATTGATGAAGCAGACATAAGTAATGCCGAGATTTCCGGTCGAAGCGTTATCCCAAATCTTGTATACAAAACTCCGGCAGCTACGGGGATTGCCATAACGTTATAAACACTAGCCCAAACCAGATTTTGCTTCATTTTTGTTACAGTTGCCTTGCTTAACCTAATTGCGTTTAGTATATCCATTGGATCTGATTTCATTAGAACTACATCAGCGGTTTCAATAGCTACATCAGTTCCGGCTCCAATCGCAATACCAATGTTGGCTTGTGCTAAAGCCGGAGCATCATTAACCCCATCCCCAACCATAGCAACAAATTTTCCTTCTTCTTGAAACTTTTTAACATAAGTGGCTTTATCTTCCGGCAAAACTTCAGAGAAAACTCTATCGATTCCTAATTCATGAGATATGGAATCCGCGGTTTTTTTGTTATCTCCTGTAATCATTGCAACTACAAGTCCCATATTTTTCATTCTGGATATTGCGTTTTTAGCGCTTTTTTTAATCTCATCTTTTGCCGCAGCAACTCCGGCAACTTTTCCATTAATAGCAAGGATCATTAATGTTTTACCCTCATCAAAAAGTTTATCTATTTGTTTTTGAACCGGAGAAATGTCTATATTTCTGTCTTTCATTAATTTCACTGTACCAACCAAAATACTCTTCCCTTCAACAACTGCTTCAACTCCATGCCCAGAAATATTGTTAAATTTTTCTACATTCTCCGTGATTTGGATTTTTCTTTTTTCCGCTTCTTCTATTACTGCTTTACTTAAAGGGTGACCCGACTTTGCTTCGGCTGCTGCAGCAAACCTTAATACGTCATCTTCATCATAATCATCGGTAGTTATTACATCAGTAATTTTTGGTTTTCCTTCAGTAAGTGTTCCGGTTTTATCAAGTACAACGGCTTGAATTTTGGAAGTTTGCTCTAAAGTAGCTGCGTTTTTGATAAGGATATTATGTTTTGCGCCAAGCCCTGTGCCAACTGCAACAGCGGTTGGGGTGGCAAGACCTAAAGCATCAGGGCACGCAATAACAACCGCGGAAATTGCAAAAGTAAGTGCGAATAGCAATCCTTGACCGGCAATAAAATACCAATAAGTAAAGGTAATAATACCTGCTCCCACAGCTAGTACTACTAAGTATTGGGCAGCTTTATCTGCAATTCTCTGGCCAGGGGCTTTAGAATTTTGAGCAGTTTCAACCAATTTAACTATGTGAGCCAGAGCAGTGTCGCTTCCTACATTTGTAGCTTTAAACTTTACAGATCCCGATTGATTTATTGAACCACCGATTACTCTATCTCCCAGCTTTTTTGAGACCGGAATTGACTCCCCTGTTACTAACGATTCATCAATTGCTGTTTCCCCCTCTATTATTACACCATCAACCGGAACCTTATCGCCGGGCTTTAATAAAATAATATCTCCAACTTTTACTTCTGCCGTTGGGACCAAAAATTCTTTTCCATCTCTTATAATTCTTGCTTGCGGCGGTACTAAATCAAATAATGCTCTTAACGCATCGGATGTACCTTTCCTTGATTTCATTTCCATCCAATGTCCAAAAAGCACAAACGTAACAAGCATTGCTGCTGCCTCAAAAAAAGTTTCGCCTCCAATAAAGATTGTTATGGCTACACTAAAAATATAAGCTGCTAAAACACCAACTGCAATTAGAACCATCATATCCAAGGTTTTCTTTTTTAACGCTTGATAAGCGCCTATTGGAAAAATAGAACCAAACTTAAAAACAACAGGAGTCGTAAGCAGAAACATCAGCCAATTATGCGGAATCGGCGTAGGTAAATTAATCTTAAAGAAGTTCGTAAAAATCGGAGAATACAAAATTATCGGAATTGTGAATAAAAGCGACCACAAGAACCTATCCCTCATATCTTTTTCCATAAAAGCTGCCATTTTAGGATCGGTCATTGCTTTTTCATGATCATGGTGGCTCATCTTGGACATGTCATGGTTCATTTCATGATGCGTAGAATGGCTGTGATCCGAATGTTGCGTTTCCTCATGATTGTGACAATCCATAGTTTTATAATACCTTCCTTTAATGCTTATGACCACCTTTCATCATCCAAAAATGCATAAGGGGACAGAGAAGAACAAATGAGAATATGGCTACTGTGTTTATTGGTAATTTAAATACAAAAATAAGAGTTGCAAACAAACCCAAAACACCTAGGCAAATAACTAAATTCCTAAGAGTAAATATATTATTTTTAATCGATTCATCAGCCTCACTATGATCCATAAACACCTCTAATGTTGATATATTATACCTAACATATTAAGAAGTCATGAAGAGAGAATCAGGATATAATGTGCCAATGAGAATACTAATCGTAGAAGACGAAAAAGACCTAGCTAAAAATATTAAAAGGGGTCTTACAGAAGAAGGCTTTGCTGTTGACGTTGCGCTTGATGGTGAAGAGGGTAAATATATGATCCAAAATGAACCTTACGACCTTGTTATCTTAGACTTAATGCTTCCTAAACTAGATGGCATATCGTTATGCAATGAAATAAGGAGTAATGGAATTAAAGTTCCTATTTTAATGCTAACCGCAAAATCAGAGGTTGGGAATAAAATCGAGGGATTAAATTCAGGAGCGGATGATTATCTTACTAAACCCTTCGATTTTGAGGAATTAAAAGCTCGAATTTATGCTCTTTTAAGAAGGGGATCAACCAACGAATTACCAATATTAGAAATTAATGATTTAAAACTCAATCCATCAAAACACGAAGTTTTTAGAAATGAAATAAAACTAGAGCTAACGCCAAAGGAATTTTCAATTCTCGAACTCCTTTTAAGAAATAAAGAAAAAGTTATAACAAGAACTCAGATACTAGAGCACGTTTGGGACTACAATTTCGAAAGTATGAGTAATTTGGTGGATGTTCTCATTGGAACGTTAAGAAAAAAAGTTGACATGAAAAAACAAGAAAAACTAATTCGCACTGTTTATGGAGTAGGATTTAAAATCTCACAAGAAAATGAAAAATCATAGCATAAAATTTCAATTGACGATTTGGTACTCGCTAACAATTTTTGTTGCTTCGACAGTACTTTTTGTTTCGTTTTATTACATAACTAAAAGGTCAATAATTTTAGAAACGGACAGGTCTCTTTTAGGCCACGCTTCACAAATTGCCGATAACATAGGGCTTAATACAAACAATATCTTCGATAGCCAAACTCAAGAAATAGTGGATGTAAGTAAGTCTCAAATCCCCGGGATATTTGTAGCCGTAACCGATATTGCCGGCCATCACATAAAAAGCGAGGATGATGGAATATTCTTAAAGCTAGCAAAAGAAGCTATAGAAACAAAAAAAGAAACGTATTCGTATCAAATAATAAGCGGTATAACTTTAAGACTAGTTTCCTATCCAATTAAACGTGATGGAAAAATTTTGGGAACTATAGTAATGGGACATCCGGTAGATATTTATCAACAAGCCCTTCAACAATTAAGAAATATAGCTTTGCTACTTATTCTCTTTCTTATCGTACCTTCCATACTTCTTGGATATTTCTTGGCCGGTAACGCTACTAATCCTATTAATAAGCTTGCAAAAAATATGCAAAAAATTACTACAGAAAACCTTTCCAAACGTGTTGAAATACCATCCAAATCAGTGGAAACATTTAAATTAATAAGTAATTTCAACGGCCTTCTTGATAGATTAAACGACGCATTTAACCGCGAAAAGCAATTTATAGGAGAGGTTGCTCATGAAATAAAAACCCCGCTTGCAGTAATAAAAAGTAACGCGGAAGTCACGCTTTCAAAAGAAAGGGAAGCTGAAGAATATAAATTATCATTAGCGCAAGTTCTTACTCATACAGAAAAACTGTCAAAAAGGCTTTCCGATCTTATTGATTTTGCCTGGTCTCAAACCACAGATGTTCAAAAAAACTTTTCTAAGATCAACCTATCAAACGTTTTAAAGGATGTTTGTGAAAACACTCAATACTTAGCTGAGAATAAAAAAATTTCGGTTGATTGTGCGATCTTAGATAATATACTTGTGCTTGGCAAAGAAGATAAGCTTTCTCAAGTTTTCTTTAATATAATGGACAATGCGGTCAAATACAATTCAGAAAATGGGGATATTAAACTTGAGCTAACCAAAGAACAAAACAAAGCCGTGGTAAAAATTATAGACACGGGAGTTGGAATTGATAAAGAGGATTTAAAAACAATATTTGACAGATTTTACAGATCCGATAGCAACAAAAATATTAAAGGACACGGCTTAGGGCTTGCGATAGCGAATTCAATAATCAAAGCGCATAATGGAAAAATTGAAGTTTTAAGTACTAAGGCAATCGGAACCACCTTTATTGTTACGTTACCAATATCTTCATAAGTTTTTAACAATACGTAAATTAATATCAGTACATGAAATTGAATCTGAAACTGGCACTATGGGGAATAACTTCCTTTCTTGGGTTAATTCTGTTTAATTTCTTATTCATCAGTTTTCTCTCCAAATCAACCAATTTCGCTCTTGAACAATTACTAAATTTAAAATTGTACATAATCCCCCTCGCTTTGGGATTTAGCTTTCAAGTACTTCTCTTTCTAAATATCAGGGAAAAGGTTAAAGGATCGTCTGGGCTAGTTTTTGGATCTGGAACAATGAGCACCGGAAGTATGATTGCATGTTGCGCGCATCACATAACCGAAATATTGCCGTTTTTGGACCAATTTCAAAAAAAGCCGGAACTGTAGAAGTGACTCTTCCTCTTCATAAGTTCTTTAAACTTAATCTTCGATAATTTACTCATGAAGGAAAAACTTAGTAAATTTATAGGGAGTTTTATACAAAATAAATGGGGCTTTATTAGCTCGATCTTAATATTTGTCTTGCTATTTAATTACCTTTTTAGCATTGAATTAAAAATTTCACCAAACGTAAGGTTAAGAAATAAATTAAATTCTATAACCGAACCAAACTCACCACTACCAAATCAAGTAATTCAACAAAATGTTATAGCGTCTGAAGTAAGACTTCCAATTAAATGGGCTGACTTAGGTAAAAAACTTATTGATTCGGGAGTAATTGATAAAAACAAATTTGACGAAATTATGGGAACTTTATCAGATTCAGACAAAAAACTTATGGAGGATACAAATAATGGCGAAATCGTAATGACTGAGCAAAACTCAAGACTTATATTAAATCTTTTGTGGGGATTTGGGCTGGCAAATAAAAACGACGTTTTGGATAAAGGAGAAATGATGCAAGATCCTTCTCAAACTGAAAATATGGCAAGTACAGGCGGATGGAGTATATCAAAAGATGAGCCTATGACTCACTACAGTAAGCATAATTTTGTAAATCTAACTTCAGAGCAACAAAAAATGGTTGAGGAAATGTCCAAAAACATTTATAGACCGTGTTGTAATAACTCAACTCATTTTCCTGATTGTAACCACGGGATGGCAATGCTTGGGCTTCTTGAACTAATGGTGGCTAACGGGGTGTCTCAAACTGAAGCATATAAAGTAGCTTTGCAGGTTAATTCAATGTGGTTTCCTCAAACATATCAAGATCTTGCCACATATTTTGCGGAAAACGGAACTACATGGGATAAGGTAGATCCTAAAGTTGCGCTTGGAATAAATTACTCAAGCGCGTCGGGATACAAAAATACCAGAGCGCAAATTAAATCACTTCCGCAGCCTAAACAAGGTGGAGGAGGATGTGGTTTATGAACACAACACCCTTAAAGCCAATAATATTTATCGGAATTATTCCAACACTTGTAATATTTGGTGTAATATTTCTAACTTCAGCAGTAGGAAAAGGAAATAAAGCTGAGGTTAAAGCTACAAACGTTAATACTGCGGATTCAACTTATAAGCTAGACAAAACCCAATACAGTTTTGGGAATATATCCCAAAGGGGTGGGAATGTAGAAACCAACTTTGAATTAACAAATACGGGAAATTCAGATATTTATGTTAAAAAGTTGTATACCTCGTGTATGTGTACAAAAACCCAAATAATTTCTTCGGATGGTAGTAAAACAGCCCTCAACGGAATGCTTGGCCATGGTCCGGATTCTGATCTACTCGTAGAAAAGAGCATAAAGGCCGGAGAAACAGTAAAAATTAGAGCTATATTTGATCCAAATGCTCATGGACCACAAGGGGTTGGTTTTATTAAAAGAAATATTACCTTGGAAACAAATTTAAAAACCAACCCAATAATTCAAGTCACATTTGACGCGGAAGTTACAAGGTAGGAGTTTTTGTGAAGAAAGCAATTCTAATCTTCCTCTCATTAATACTCATTGCTGTAACAGTTACTTTAATACTAAATGCTAGAAATGGTGGAATAACTAATATTCTTCTTAACAACGAGGTGAAACTAGGAAATGTAAACCTTAATTCAAAAATAGAATTTGAGGTTACATTAACAAATCCTACTAAAAAAAGTTTTGACATAGAAAAAGTCTATACATCGTGCGGTTGCACAAAAGTGACAGGAAAGCCATCTTTTAGTATAAAGCGGGGCGAAGTAATAAATATAAGGTTTGAATTTGATCCAAGCTTAATGCATCAAAAAGGTGATTCTATAAATCATGAGATATATTTTCTTGTAACAAATCCTATTGAAAAAGAATATAAAGTAAAAATCACAGGAAAGATTATATCGGTCCAAGAATCGGTTAATATCTACTATAATCAAGTGTGTTCGGATTGCGTAACTTACGTTCAGGAAATACAACCTATCCTAAACAAATACAAAATAACATCCGAACTTAAAGATTATATAAATCAACCAGAATTTAGAAAAGATTTAAGCAAAGAAAATAAAACTTATCAGATCCCAATTGAACTTCAGGATAGCTTAACAATATTTTTAAAACAAAATTTGATAATTGAAGGGCATGTTCCAATGAATTTGGTGAATAGTCTTTTAGAAAATTATGAGAAGCTTCCCAAACACAAACTTATTGTTTTATATCAACCTGAGATGCATTCCAAAGTTAGTGAAATAACCTTGTATATTTCCGGTTACAGGCCAGAAAAGGTTTTAATTAAAGAAAATATTGTAAATTTGATTCATGGAAGAACCGTTAGAGAAAACGCTTTGGTACCAAATAAAAATGTACTCACGACAATAATAATAGGCGCATTAAGTAATAGTTTGCATCCTTGTGCTATTGCTGTTCTTCTTTTATTACTTACCTTTCTTTATTCGGCGAAAAAGAAAAAGAAAGAAATTATTTGGATGGGCTTGGCTTATATTTTGGGTATATTCTTGGTCTATTTTCTAATTGGATTGGGAATTTTAAAAGCGGTTTCACTATCCAGCGAACCGTTCTTTGTGGCAAAACTGGCTTCAATAATACTAATAATTTTAGGCTTAATAAATGTAAAAGACTACTTCTTCCCCAATTTACCTATTCATTTAAAGATTCCGGATTTCACAAAAGGAGCCATTCAAAATTTTATGGAAAAGGCTAGCATTCCAACCGCATTTATAGTAGGGGCTCTAGTTGGGTTATGCGCATTTCCATGTACCGGAGGAATTTATACAGTAATAATTTCAACGCTAGCAGCAACAAAATCAACACAGTTTATAATGTACTTATTTATCTATAATTTACTGTTTGTACTGCCTTTAATATTAGTTGTCGTAGCCTCTTCAAACCAGAAACTTTTGGAAAAGGTAGAGCATTTGGAAATGAAAAATTCAAAAAAACTGCATTTAATAACAGGGGTTCTTATGATTTTAATTGGGCTAGGTGTATATTTATGGATAGTAGCAATAATTTATGGTTAGACAAATATTTCTAGTATTAATTTTACAGTTGGTGTTTTTCACTTTTTATTATAAATTCGGTTTTAAAGTTGCTTCAATTATTGGCAGGCGCGTTTGTCCTGTATGTTTTACAGTCGGATCTGCTTGGCTTACTCTTTTAATACTTAGATACACCGGTGTTTTTCCAATCAACAAATTCCTGATAGCTCTTTTACTCGCTGAATCAGTAGTGGGAGTGTCGTATTTAGTTGAAGAGTTTATGCTTGTTAGACAGACAAAACTATCGGAACCTGTACTTAAGCTTGGAATTATAATATATGGTACTCTTGCGGTGTCCATTTTTTCTTTTTTCAATGATCTATTTGGACTTATACTATTTGCGCCTGTTATAACATTTGGATTTTTATCATTAACTCCTATACAAAAACCCGAAAAGCCCAAGAAACAGGAGTCTTCAATACTTGAATCTAAGCTTAAAAATTGCTGTTAGTTAGATAAAATCTCCAACCAACCACCATCTGAATGACCAGAAACATCTGGTGTGTACATTTCATAGGCTCTGGCTGGAGCGTAATGATACTTTCCCGGGGTTGTGGCTCTTACTTTGTACATAATCTCGTAAACACCGGCGGGCAAGTAATCGGCAAAGAAAGCGGTGCTACTATCCCTAAATTCTTTGTGATAAAAATAATACTGGCTATAGGGGTTAACATCCTTCCTGCTAGATGCCGGCCTTTTACTGCTAAGAGTAATAACATTCTTCAAAC
>Ga0209343_10001082_pt1 | contig 37633 bp, 47 predicted proteins | sample RifCSPlowO2_02_FD_184026 | JGI IMG/M metagenome (GOLD analysis project Ga0209343, IMG submission 184026) | Groundwater microbial communities from Rifle, Colorado - Rifle CSP2_plank lowO2_0.2 (SPAdes) (version 2) | ecosystem: Environmental > Aquatic > Deep subsurface > Groundwater | place...
TGATATATTTCTTTAAGTGTATCTGTGGCATAAATTCTATACATACAGTTCTGTATCGTTTGGCAATATAAAAATATTGTGGCAACTGAAAATTGCGCATAACATCGGCATTAAGCGATGTTTTTTCTTCAGAGGTGGGCGAGGCTGAGGCAAACCACAGCCGAGACCCTCGAAGAAAAAATATGGGAGAGCGAAGTGCAACGAGCGAACCGCTTAATGCCTGTTATACGAGGCGAGCGATAGCGAGAGTGCAACGTCCCTTTAGCGTTTGGGTTTGGGCGTCATGTAGAATTAATTATTTCAAGGTTAGTTCAAAAAGATATTCGTGAGCCATCCATTTTTTGCCGATTCTAAATATTTTGATTTTGCCAATTTCATTTAACTCTTTATACCATTCAATGTTATCTTCCACAAATTCTTTGGTTGGTCCAGTATCAAAAGCAACAAGTCGAGCATTATAATTTTCAATTATCTTTTTTAGAGTTTGAGCATAATTGGTAACAGTATAAACAATTAGGTAAATTCTCGACTTGTTGTGCATATATTGTTTTGCTAAATCAAGAAATTGCAAAACTTGTTTATTTCCATCTGGACCACCATCAAAACTTTGGGTTAATTGTTTACCTATTGCTTTTTGATAATCTTTGTGAACAATTTCTTGTGGAAGATTAACAACAATAACATCAAACTTCTTTTTGAAATTGGCAAAATACTCTCCTTGTTGAAAATCAATGCTGATATTATTTCTCGCTGCGTTTTTCTTTGCTAATTCAATTGCATCTTTATCATTATCTGTGGCAGAAACTTTTCCACCTAACTTAGTAGCGAGAATGCCCAAGAATCCTGAACCTGTTCCAATATCTATAACAGATTCTCCGGCATTGATTTTCATATTCTCGGCAAAAAATGAGCCATGAGGAGACGGAGGAAATATGTGTTCGTTTACTTCTAATTCAAACTTTATATTTTGAATGTCATATTTCCGAAGTTCTGGTTTTTGAACAAAGTGTAAAATTCTTACCATAATAACCTTGAAATGATGTAAATTATTAAAGTTTGCGTTTTATAGCCCAAACCCAAATGTCGTATAACTCTTTTTATGATAATTCATTAAATTTCTAAAGAATTAAGCTTTGAAACTAAAGAATTTTTAGACCCAGAAAAGATTCTTTATTTATAACTTTAAAGTAATTAATCAGAAAACCTTTCGGGAAATTTTGACAAACGCATATGAACCTCTAAATTTATTTATTATTTTATGGAAATTTTAAGAAAGGTAAGGCTTGAGTGTAGGAGAAGAAATTTAAGTCCTAGGACTGAAGAGACTTACTGCTTCTGTATTAAGAAGTTTCTTCTCCAAATAAATAAAGAAGAATTTCAAGTTACTAAAAGAGATGTAACTAATTATCTCAACTACATTACAGAAAAGAATAAATCAGGAAGTACAATAAATGTGTATTTTAATGCCATAAAGTTTATGTTAGAAGATGTAATGGGAAAAAAACTAATTTGGAAAAAGAAATTTTCTAAAACACCAAAAAAACTTCCAATTTTCCTTACTAAAGATGAGGTGATTAATCTCATAAATAATATCCCTAATGAGAAACATAAACTTGCAATTGAATTACTTTATGGTGCGGGATTAAGAGTCTCAGAACTATTAAATCTTAAAATAAAAGATTTTCAATTAGAAAGCAACTACGGCTGGGTAAGAAATGGTAAGGGAAAAAAAGATAGATTATTCATCATACCATTTAAACTTAAAAATAAAATAAAAGAACAAATTAAAAACAAATCAGAAGAAGTTTACTTAATTTCAAGAAAAGACAATAAACAATTAAGTAGAATGACAATACAAGCAATAATAAAAAAAGCAAAAATGAAAGCTAAAATAAATAAAAAAATACATCCTCACACTTTAAGACATTCTTTTGCAACCCATTTAATACAAAATGGGTATGATGTAAATTCAGTTCAGTCTTTGTTAGGACATAATTCTTCACAAACAACTATGATATATATACATATGGCCTCCCCAAACTTAATTAATGTTAAAAGCCCTTTAGATAGCATTGAATAAAATATAGTTTCAAATTGATGCCCCATTTGACAAGTAGAGATAACACCTTTTAAGTTAGATTTTAACTAATATATTTTAGGAGGTGTTTAAATGATATATAAAATAAAAATTAACTGTAAGGCTGATGAGGAGAGAGAACCTAACTTTGAATTCATACAAAATTTTATTGATTTCAAAGAAGAATTCCTAGTTAGTTATTAAAAAAGGGGACTCTTTTTTAAGTATGTAATAATATAAATAGAAAAATCTTGAAATTGATGGGGGTAAATTAATAAAAGAATCGTCTAAAAAGCAAAAACCTTAATGTTTAAAAAGTAGTTCAATTAAGTATTCTTAACATGAAAGCAATAGCCATATACGGAAGTTCTAGGAGTAATGGAAACACAAGAAAAACAATTGATGCTGTATTAGATGGACAAAATGTTGAAGTTATTAATGTAAAAGAGCAAAATATTTCCCCTTACGATTATAAATATTTTTCTTTCAGAAAAATTAGGGGGTCGGCTCGAAGTCGCTTACGCAACAGATAGTCTCGCTTTCAGCGATAAATTATCTTGTAAAAATCTCGCAAAGTTTATTTTCAACTTCTTTTATTTTATCTTGTTTGATTTTTCCAGCAACGTAATCTATTTTTGATTTGTGAATTGTAAATACAAAAGAGGGCATGATAAAGCTGTCTCTATGTAATCCACCAGTTTTAAAATCCTCTTTTTTCAAATTGACTAAATCTTTGTCTGGTCTTAGTTGTCCAGTAATTTGACAAAGAATTAGATTATCGCCTTTGAGATTAGCAACAATGAGACTTGGTCTTTTCTTAGTTTTTGATAAATCTGTATATGGAAACTCTAGAACAACAACTTCTCCTTTCACAAATCTTTCCATATTTCATCCTCTTCTGGAGTATTCCAATTTTTTGCTAAAGCTTCTTCTGACATTATATAACACATCATAGCCTCGCTTATTTTTTCTTTTTTCATCGGTCTTAACTCTACTCTGTCATCATAAGCAATAACGTTAACTTTAGCTCCTTCTTCAAAACCAGCTCTCGCCCTAACTGCAGAAGGAATACTTACCTGACCTTTTCGTGTTATTTTCACGGTTCTTATTTCTCTTATTTCTTCTTGCATATTACTTGTAAGAAATGTAAGTATTTAAGTATTTTTATTCTTTTTTATGGCTGGTTTCTTTCCCCACATTTTTCTCTAAATATCCATCCATCTTCCGAAATGTTCTGTTAGACCTAGCCCTTACGGGAGATATGGTGCTAGGCCATGTTCTTCATACAGTAGTGGAACGAGTTCCTCAGCCAATTAAGTGCAAAGTGATACTCACTGCTAATTCTAAGATTTATAACTGAAAGGAACTGAATGAAAAATCTAAGTTAATGTGAAAAAAAACCGATGTTGATAAAATGGAGGATGTACATTACGGTTCTACTATTAAGAGTGAAGAAATTATACAGAATTACAATTTTATGATGGATATTTGCATGAGTTGTATTTCTGCGTGTGAGGGGATAGGTGTTTTCAGATAAAGAATTCAAGGTACTAGAAGAATTATTAAAATCATATTTAACTCCCAAGAGGATAAATATAAAAACAATAATAAACCAAAATAGTCTATGAAATTTCTAAAAGATTTTTTCAAAAAACAAGAAAGTAAAAAAGTACTCTCACATAGACAAATAGCAGCATTTGAAACGCTACGAATAAAAAGATCAATAGAATCAAATTCAAACGATCTCTTACTACTAGAACCAAAAAATAATATTGGAATCCCAGAATACTTAGTCCTTAGTTTTAAAGGTAAAACGGTAGCAACTCTATATGGAGATACCTTTGTAACTAAATCTCTCAATCTCTCAAAACCAGACAGAGAGAAGATTAATAAAATCTTAGGTGATATAAAACAGCACTATGAATAAACATTTAATTTTAGATCCAAAAGGTTATTTTTTAATAAGAATAACTGATAATGAAGTCGAAGTTGGATTCTGTCACTACAAAGATATGGTTTGGAAAAAATCTAACAAAGTAATAAAACAATTCTCATCTAAAGATAAAAAAGAAATTATAAATTGGATAAATAATAATTCTTTAATTTCAAAAGAAGATCACATGGAATATATGAAAAGAGAAATTAAAAGAGCACTTGAATGTATTAAAACAAAAAAAGAGTATATCCAGGATTAATTTTATAAATCATTTACCAACCCCATTTTTACAATGCAATTTAAAAAAGATATTGGATTAGCGATCTCAGGATTATCTCTTCTAGTTTCATGCGCTACAACACCTAAAATTGAATATCTTGGTTATAGAATTGAGAGTGAAGAAACATATAGGATTCTTAACATCTATGCATATCACCTTTCAGGGATAAATGAAGATATTATAAATGTACCTGATGAATGGAGAGAAAGGGCATATAGATCAGCTGATATAAATAATGATGGCATAATTACTGAAGATGAAGCTATAGATTTATTTAAAATAATAAACAAAGAAAAAAAGATGATTGAAACATTTGAGAAAATACCAAGAATTTTAAATATTCCAAAAGATGCAATAATTGCAAAATTAGGAACAGAAATCTAAGAATTAACTTGAAACTCCATAAAAAACTAAAAGATTCTACAAATTCACAAGATAAAAGCTCTAAATCCTCAGAATTTTAGAAAGAATAACTTTTTTAAGGTTTTCCAATAAATTTAAACTTATCATGGGATACGATGAAGATGATACACTCTTCGTTTCTGAAGAAGATGGAAATGAAGAAAGTGAAGAAGAACCTGAATATGATGACTTAGAATAGGAATTTTAATTAATTACCAAAATAAACCTATTTTATGTCACTAACCCCAGCTATGAACCAATATGTATATTTTAAGGACAAATATCCCGATTGTCTTTTATTGTTTCGTATGGGAGATTTTTATGAAACGTTTTACGAAGATGCAAAAAAAGCATCAGAAGTTTTAGAAATCACTCTTACCTCAAGAGGGAAAGGGGATTCAAGAGCACCATTAGCAGGAATTCCTTATCACGCATTAGAACCTTACTTATCTAAATTAGTAAAAAATAATATTAAAGTTGCAATTTGTGAACAAGTTGAAGATCCAAAACAAGCTAAGGGTATAGTCAAAAGAGATGTAACAAGAATAGTTACACCGGGAACAGTTATGGATAATATTATGCTTGATGAGAATTCAAATAATTATATTGCTACACTAAATCAAAATGGAAATTTATTTTCTTTCTCATTTTGTGACATATCAACAGGAGAATTTTTCACTTTTTCATGTAATGAAGAAGAATTAAACACACAATTTTCTCAGTTTCAACCAAAAGAATTAATTCTTCCTTTATCATTAACTGTAAATACTGAAATTAAAGAATTATTAAAAACAAATAATATTTATTACAATGTTTATGATGATAGACATTTTAAAATTGACAATGCCAAAACTAAATTATTAACACATTTTAAAATCTTAAATTTAGAGGGTTTTGGAATAAATAATCCACTGGAAATATCTACCTCTGGAGCTCTTATCCAATATTTGCAGGAGACACAATTTAACAGCTTATCACATATAAAGAAAGTAAGAAAAGTTAATTTACAAAATTATATGATTTTAGATTCTACAACACTTAGAAATTTAGAAATAATAAGAAATCTAAGAGACAATACAAATAAAGGTACACTCTTTGAAACATTAAATAAAACTTGTACTTCAATGGGAACAAGGTCACTTAAAAAGTGGATACAACAGCCATTATTAGAAAAAAAGAAAATAGAAGAAAGATTAAACTCCATAGAACATCTCCTAAAAGATTCAATAAAAAAGGAAAAATTAAGCTCAATTTTAAAATCCATAAATGATTTAGAAAGAATAATCTCGAGAATAAATTATGGTAATGCTAATGCTAGGGATTTACTTTCTTTAAGAAACTCATTAGAATTTATTCCACAATTAAAAGAAATAATTCCAACAGAAACAGACCTTTTAAAAGATCTTGGAAAAATTCCAAATCTAGAAAATATCTACGCTCTCCTTAAAAACACAATAAAAGAAGATCCACCGATACTCCTAAGAGATGGGAATATTATAAAACCAGAATACAATGAAATATTAAAAGAATTACACAATATTAAATCTAATTCTAAACAGATAATAATTGAAATTGAAACTAAAGAAAAAAACAGAACAAAAATAAAAAATTTAAGAATAAGATTCAATAAAGTATTTGGTTATTTTATAGAAATTTCAAAAGGAAATATTCACCTTGCACCAGAAGACTATATAAGAAAACAGACTCTTGTTAATGCAGAAAGATTCATTACACCTGAACTAAAGGAGATTGAAGAAAAAATCTTAAATTCTCATGAACAGATAAGTAATTTAGAATTTGAAATATTTCAAAGTATAATCTCAGAAATAAAAAAATATACTTTTGAAATCCAGGATACTGCAAATAAAATCTCCATCTTAGATTGTTTACTTTCATTTGCAACTGTATCAGAAAATAATAATTATTCTAAACCACAAATCCATGAAGAAAATTATTTGGAATTAAAAAACGCAAGACATCCGGTTATAGAAAATAAAGTCTCCAATTATGTTCCAAATGATTTAAAAATTTATGGAGATGAAATAATAATTATTTCAGGTCCTAATATGTCTGGAAAAAGTTCATTTATGAGACAAGTTGCTTTAAATGTTTTAATGGCGCACATTGGTTGTTTTATTCCTGCAGAAGATGGAAAAATTCCGTTAACAGATAGAATATTTACAAGAGTTGGTGCTCACGATGATCTTACACAAGGACAATCAACTTTTATGCTAGAAATGTCTGAAACAGCAAATATTCTCAATAATGCAACAAGTAAATCTTTAATTATTCTTGATGAAATTGGTAGAGGAACATCAACATTTGATGGAGTAGCAATAGCATGGTCAGTCTCTGAATATATTCATAATTATATTAAGGCCAAAACATTATTTGCAACCCATTATCACATCTTAAATAAACTTACAAATGAATTGAAAAATGTAAAAAACTTTAATATTGCAGTAAAAGAAGAGGAAAATGAAATTATATTCTTAAGGAAATTAATTCCAGGTGGAACAGATAAAAGTTATGGTATTCATGTTGCAAAACTAGCAGGATTGCCTGCTAGTATTCTTGAAAGAGCAAAGGAAATTCAAAATGAAATTGAATCTGAAGATAAAATTAAACAAAAAATTAAAACAAAAAAAATTGAAGAAATTCAGGAGAAATTATTATGAATTATAGTTTAGCTATAGAAGAAGTAAAAGAACTTCCTTTAGTTGAAAAAATAAGGTTATTAGGATTTAAAAGGATTAATGATAATTTTATAGAATTAAGAAGATTGCATAATTATCATGAACCTTCAATTTATTTTTTGGTAACAGACAGGATTATTGATTCTAGACTTTTTGAAATAAAAACTAAACCCTTTCCAAGAAAGAGAACTCATTATTATAAAGAAAGAAAAACAATAACCATTGAGCCATGGACGCTCGGAAGAGCTTTAGAATTCCCATTAGAATCAAATAATGATATTGATATTGAATTTTTTCCTACGATAAGAGGGTATAAGGATATAAAGGAATATTTAGAAAATTTAAAGAATGTAGATTATATCCCAGAATTCCCTAAAAAACGATATCCAAGATTAATTGATTTAAAAGACCTCTCTGAAAAAGTAATAATCCTAGGCTATCACAACCCATTTGATGAATTAACTCTAGGTTAAAATATGATAAAAATATTAGATGAAAAAACAATAAATAAAATTGCAGCTGGTGAAGTAATTGAAAGACCGGCATCCGTAATAAAAGAATTAATAGAAAATTCAATAGATGCAAAAGCAACAGAAATTATTATTGAAGTTAGAAATCTTGGAAAAGATTTAATAAAAATTAAAGATAACGGAGTTGGAATGAATAAAGAAGATTTGAAACTTTCTTTTCAAAGATATGCTACCTCAAAAATTGAAAATGAAGATGACTTGTTCAATATACAAACATTAGGTTTTAGAGGAGAAGCATTAGCATCAATAGCGGTAGTTTCAAACTTAATAATTATTTCAAAACAAAAAGATTCAATAGAAGGAAATAAAATTGAAATTGAGGGGGGTAAATTAATAAAAGAATCATCTATAGGATCAAATGATGGAACAATTATCGAAGTGAAGGAATTATTTTTTAATACCCCCGCAAGATTAAAATTTTTAAAATCAGACATAGTTGAATTAAGAAAAATAATTGATGTAGTAACAAGATATGCAATTATAAATAATAATCTTCACATAAAATTATTACATAATGGGCAAATCGTTTTAAATTCTCCCAAAAATTCAAATTTGTTATTCAATCTTGCTTCAATATATGGTACTGAAACAATAAAACATTTAATAGAAGTAAACTATGAAAGTAAATTCACAAAAATAAAAGGATTTATTTCAAAACCTTCAACCCTAAGATCAGATAAAACTGATCAATCATTTTTTATTAATAAAAGGTATATTAAAAATGATATAATTACTAAAGCATTACATGATGGTTACCATTCTTTACTCTTCCATGGGAGATATCCAATTGCAGTATTAGACCTTGAAATTGATCCCCAAGAAATTGATATTAATGTTCATCCTTCAAAAGAATTAGTAAAAATTACACAAGATAAATTATTTTATGAGGAAGTTTATAGAGCAATAAAAAAAACTTTAGAGAAAACAGATTTATTTGATCAAAAAATACCAAATGAGTTCAAACAAAAGATTTTTACGACTAGTACCCAAAATTATAACCCATCACTTTTTAAAAAAACACCAACAATTTCAATTGAAGAATTACAAGAAACAATAAGTGAAATAAAACAAGAAACAAGAAAACTTCCTGATATGAAAATTTTAGGCCAGATTTTCAAAACTTTCTTTTTAGCAGAATCTCCTGAAGGTTTACTTCTTATTGATCAACACATAGTTGAAGAAAGAATATTATATGAGAAATTTATGAAAGAAATGTTAGATGAAAATATTATAACACAAGAACTTTTATCTCCACAAGTACTTGAATTGAAACCTGAAGAATCAATAAAATTAAGAGAGAATTTAGAAGAAATAAATAAATTAGGTTTTGCAATAGAAGAATTTGGAGATAATTCGTATATTATTAGAACAGTTCCAACAATTTTTTCAAAAGTACAACCAAATGAATTGGTTTTGGAAGTTATTAATAATTTAAACAAACCAATCAAAGAAATTAAAGAAAAGATTCTAACTAAAATGGCTTGTGTAAATTCAATAAAAGCTGGAGATATCTGTTCTGTACCTGAAATCCAGAACCTACTTTACAAATTAGATAAATGTAGTTTACCATATACCTGCCCACATGGAAGGGAAATAATTATTACTATTACTAAAGATGAGCTTGAAAGAATGTTTAGAAGAAAGTAATATAAACCACTAAAATTAAATGTAATATATGAAACATTGGTTATTCATTTTTTTATTATTAATTCCTTTAGTTTCAAGTGCAGAAATAATAAATGACTACAATAACCTCGATACTTTAAACATGGAAGTTAAGATTAGTTCTGAATTTCAATTAGATAGTTTGAGAAAAGATTCAAATATAGATTTTATTGAAGCTAACGTAACAATTTTTCCAAGAGACTCACACAATGCAAAAGTTTTAAACCTAAATCCAAATACAGATGCCATTTTTATCCAAGGAGAAGATATGCTTTCCTTTAGATGGGAAAATCCAGATAAAAATTTATTTAAAATTGGATTAGAATCTGAAATTAAAACAAATAATGTTTTACACAACATCAATTCAGAGCTTAAATTTCCTATAGATGAAATAAATTCTCAATACACATACCCCACACAATATATTGATATTAATAAAGAGATTTTTAATCAGGCAGTAGAAATTGTAAAATATGAAGATAATCTTTTTGATGCAACATTTGAAATTGCAAGATGGATTGAGAGTAATATTAAATATAATTTGTCCACGCTTACAGAAGATGTAGTTCAACCATCTTCATGGGTTTTACAAAACAAGGAAGGAGTTTGTGATGAATTAACAAATCTTTTTATTTCTATGACAAGATCATTGGGAATCCCCTCAAGATATGTAACTGGAGTAGCATATACAAATCTTATTGGAGATTGGGGACCTCACGCTTGGGCTGAGGTTTACTTTCCAGAAATTGGTTGGGTTCCATTTGATGTAACTTATGGTCAATTTGGTTGGATTGACCCAACACACATAAAATTAAAAACTACACTTGATTCTGGAGATCCATCCATAAAATATATCTGGAGAGGAAAAAGAGTTGATTTTAATGCCAAGGAGATTGATATTGACACATCCTTAGTTAGTAAAGGTGAAAAAATTAATAATTTAGCTTCATTAAAAATAATACCATTGTTAGATAATGTTGGACCTGGAAGTTACGTTCCATTTGAAGTAAAAATAAAAAATAATAACCCTAATTACTTGCCTGAAAAAATTGTTGTTACTAAAGCATCAGATTTGACTGAAAGAAATGTTAAATTTATTTTACTTAAACCAGGAGAACAAAATTCTTTATTTTGGATTACACAAATCCCAAGAGACCTTGAACCATATACTAGATATTTTACTACTTTAGAAGTTGAAGATGTGTTCCATGATAAGGCTCAATATAATTTAAGTTATTCACTTGGAAAAGAGATTATTTCTTTAGAAAAAGCACAAAGTTTAATCAAAACACAAGAAAAGAATTTTATTATTCAAAATATACCATCATCACCATTTCTCCAAATAAAGAACTTCGAATATAATCAAAACCCAAGTTACAAAGAGGCTCTTGAAATTAATTTTATTCTTGAGATTGTAGAACCAGCACAAAATGTTAGGATCTTAATAAATAATAAAGAGATTTTAAAATTAGATTCTATTGATTCAACAAAAAAAGTAAAATTAAATTTAAAAGGAAAAGATTTTTTAGGTAATAAATTTAAAATAATAGTTGAATATGAAGACAAAAATGGTAAGTCATATTCATTAGAACAATCACTCCCAATGGTTATAAAAGATTTTCCTTGGTATATAGTTTTACTAAAGGTTCTTAAAATAATAGATTAAGGATAAAATCCAAACTGATTTATATCACACATAACTCCAATTATTGCATCTTTATTTCTCTCTTTCAAATGTCCGTAATATTTTATATCTTGTTCAGAAAAAATGCATCTTTTAAAAGGATGTGAATGTAATGAGATTAAAGTTTCAATTGGACATTGTTGAGTCTTTATATGAGTAACTGAAGAATCTAGAACTAAAGGTATTATTAATTTCTTCACGTGATATATTTCTCCTAGTTTCTCACCAATTAAACAGACTTTAATTTCTCTCTTTTGATTTTTTAGATAATAATTTTTCAATTCTTCATAAATTTCTTTTTTAAAAACAACCTCTCCACTTTGAAATTGAATTTCAAAATTATTTAATTTATTACTTACAAAAGAACTTTCTATTATTTGCAATAAATCCCCCGGAAATAAATAAACAATTAATAATATTAGGAGAAAGATTGTTAATGGAAGAGTAATATATTTCTTAATTCTTTTCTTTCTCTCTCTTTCTTCTACTTGTTCCGGACTTAAGTTATTCAAATCATCATTCATTTCTACTAATCTTTAATTGTAAAGCTAATAAATATGTTTTTATTAAAGAAATAATTTAAACTAAGTCTCTAAACTTTAAATCCTCAGACTAGAATAACCCTAACTTACTACCATTCTAAACCAAAACCTTTATATAAGATAGGCCCTAATAAAATATAGGCCGTCTTGGGAATCACTCAAGGAAGCTAAGGTGTACTACCTAAGTAATGAGCTTGGGAGTTATTGTACGGCCTACATAAAAATCACAATTAAATAAAAGAATTCAAAGAACAAGGAAATTACATTATGATCATTATTTCACCCTTTGTATAAAAAAATCCAATATGAAAGTTTGTTTGTAAGAATCTTGTTCTAAAAGAATTTTTGGGAGAAAAAAAATGGGAAAAGTTAGTTTAGTATCATCTAAATATATCATAAATGGTTCAATTAATATTGAAGGGACTGTAGAAAGACCAGATGTCATTGGTGCAATTTTTGGTCAAACAGAAGGATTATTAGGTTCTGAATTAGAATTAAGAGAATTACAAAGATCTGGAAAAGTTGGAAGAATTGAAGTAAATCTCTCTTCAAATAATGGAAAAACTTCCGGATTAATTATAATTCCAACAAGTTTAGATCAAGCAGAAACTGCAATTATTGCAGCATCATTAGAAACTATTGAAAGAATAGGTCCATGTAATTCTATTATAAGAATTAATAAAATTGAAGATGTAAGAATTACTAAGAGGGACTTTGTTATTGAAAGAGCAAAAGAACTTTTAAGAAATTTCCATTCAACTGTAATTCCAGATTCTACGGAACTTACAGCAGAGGTTTCTCAAGGTGTTAGAATGATGGAAATTACAACATGGGGCCCAGAAAAATTACCAGCTGGTCCTGGAGTTGAAGAATCAGAAGAGGTAATCTTAGTTGAAGGAAGAGCAGATGTTTTAAATCTTTTAAAATCTGGATTTAAAAATTCTGTTAGTCTTAATGGTACTTCTATTCCTGAATCAATTAAGGATTTATGTAAAAGAAAAACAATTACTGTTTTTGTTGATGGAGATAGAGGAGGGGATTTAATAGTAAAAGAATTAATGGAAATTGCAAATATAGACTTTGTAACAAAAGCACCAGATGGAAAAGAATTAGAAGAATTAACGAAAAAAGAAATTCATTTGGCATTAAGAGCAAAAGTTGCAGCAGCGCAGTTTAAATTTGAAGGAGCACCAAGGAGAATTCAAAAAACATATGAACGTAATTCACCTAAGCCCACGCAGATTTATGAAAAAAAAGAATCTCCTAGAGACACAAGAAAGCCATATACTAAAAAAATAAATTTAACCTCTGAAGAAAAAAACAGATTTAAAGAAATGTTAAATGACTTAATTGGTACAAGGGGGGCTTATTTATTAGATAAAGAACATAATGTTTTAGGGAAAGTTCCAACATCAGAACTAGAAGATACATTAAAAGACTTAAGAAATGTTGATGCAGTTATTTTTGATGGCCCTGTGACAAAAGATATTGGAAGAATCGCAGATAGATCCAGAATAAAATTTTTAATTGGAATGGATTCGAGTATTACTTCAAGTGATACAAGAGCTACAGTGTTAGTAAATTCAGACTTATAGAAGTAATCTAGAATAGTACGAGGCAAAATTAATCTACCTCTCCAGTCATTCAACAAAAAATTAGAGAACATTAAATAATTATTTAATAAGACATTGAGCAGAATAGAAAGGATTATAAATAAATAGTTACAAAAAGTACATAGATGGCAAAAAAGAGGAAGGAAAATAAATTAAGCAAAAGAAAAATTTACTTTTTAATTCTTGGAATAATAATTGCAGTTTTTATAATTCTAATTTTCGTAATGATCCCAAAAAATTGTGGTAAAGAAAAAGATTGTTTTAATGAAAAAGCAAAAGTATGCAAATCTACAAAAGTTAATCTTCTATTAGAAGGTGGATTATATGAATATAGAATTAATGGAAAAAAAGGAGAAGAGTGCATTGCAACTGTACACTTAGTAAAAACTAGTGATTCTATTCAACCAGATAAAAAAGAAAAATTAGAAAATAAAAAAATGAATTGCAAAATCCCTCTTGAATTACTTAAAACTAAAGAATTAGCTGAATGGAAGGAATTATCAGAATACTGTTCTGGTGAATTAAAAGAAGCTATATTAGAAATATCATTAGAAAAATTATATGGAGTTGTAGTAAGTAATATTGGAGAAGTAAGTATGGGTTTCAAGGATGCATTAGAAACAACTAATGAGACATCTTAACAATATAAAAAGACTCATTTTTAAAATCAATTTTTGAATAATTGAATTCAAGTCTTCCCAACATTAATTCAAACCACAATTGTTTTGGATATCGCATTTTATTTCCTTTAAGTATTTCAGTTGCAAATGAGACTATAAAATATTTACATTTCAAAGACTTAATTATCTGTTCATCTATTTTATGATTTTTAAAAATTCCTAAAATTTTAAAAAGAAAAACAACATCAACTTTAGGAAATTTATTTTCTTTACGTAAATCATACTGAATAACACTCCCCTTAATTTTATTATTCTTAAACCATTCCTCCAATAACAAACAATCTTTTCTATTCCATTCAGAAGCAATATATTTGAGGTGATTTCCTAGATAGATATAACTTAATGGATTTAATCCACATCCTAAATCTAATATTGATTTAGGTTTTCCAGTTAAATTAAAAATTCTCTTATAAAGTGTAGGATATATTTCAATTCGTTCCTTTGTAGACTTATGAGATTTAAGATCAAGATTAGTGCCCAATTGAAAAACACCATATACTCTATTTAGTTCATTACGTACTTCTTTAACTAATTTTTTATACTCTCTTTTCTTTTCTGGAATTATATTAGGTAAATATTCTTGAACAATACTTCGATCTATTTTATTTAATGTTTTTTTCTTAAGAATATCATCTATTATCATACTAATAAAATCTAAATCTCAAACTTTATAAATGTAATTAGATTAATCTAATTAATGTTCTTAAAAATAATTTCACTTGTTGGATTACTTCTCTCATCATATATCTTAATAAAAAAATCAAAAAATAAAAAATTAGTTTGTCTCATTAATGAAAAATGTAACATTGTATTAGATTCAAAATATTCAACAACATTAGGTATTAGAAATGAATTATTAGGAATATTCTATTATCTTTTTATTTTTGTTTCATCATTTACAACATACAATTTAATAATAAATTTATCAAAGATTTCAGCAATTGTATCAATTTTATTCTCAATTTACTTAGCTTATATTCAGATTTTTAAAATAAAACAAGCGTGTATGTATTGTTATTCATCATACCTTATTAATATTTTAATCTTAATTCTTATTTTATAAAAAAGTAGGCATGCTTCAAGGTGGATACAATGACCCAGAAAAGTATAACCCTAACCGTTCCTCAACCCCGCAACCCCAAAAGCACCCACACGAAAGCTTAAGACTGCTTGGTTCCCCACCTGATCTAGTTCACATAAGTATAAGCCAATCGGGACAGAGTATCAAAGTAGTTGCCAGGACCATTCCAAACCATCATACCGCCCTCAAAGCTTCAACCCTGCTAAAGACCGTTTGCAGTTACAGGTGCGGCCTAAACACCCAGCCTAGCCTACAACTTAATATCTAACTCAGAATCTTTTTAAAAGTTTCTAAACCAGATGAATATGAAATTCTTAGATAAATAAGAAAATTTTATTTTATTTTCTAGCACTAAATTATCCACGAAGAATTCCCTTTAATATATGGAGTATCAATAACAGTATCACTAAAAACATTTCCTAATTCTAGTTTTATTTTTTCTTCAAGACCACCAGTTATTCTATTCTCAATTACATAATCTATAATTTCTTTTGGATGATTATATTTTTCTTTCATATACTTAACGATATCTTCTTTAGAAAATTTTTCATCTAATAATAAATAAATTTCTGATGCATGGGAGAATAAGAGAGTATAATCCTTATCACTAAAAATTAAAGAAAGATTTTCTCTTAGAATTCCTTCTGTCCTAAAAGTTCTTCTAACAACATAATCAGAAATTCCTAAATAGTGTGCAATATCAGTTATATAAAATGGACTTTCTTTAAACTTTAAAACCTCATTTTTTATATCTTTAACCTGCCGGCTAAAATGTCTTCCAAATTTTGTTTGTAATCCCACCTTAAAGAAAATTTTTCCAACTGATGATGGATAAAAACTTTCTCTTCCTAAATTAATTCTTTTCCCATATTCTGCAGCTTGAGTATAAGTAGGTAAATTTCCAGATTCATCGAAATATTTCCAAACCCAATCAAAAAACATTAAAAGTTTATCTAATGAATATCTTGCACCGCCCCTATGATTATTAGAGGAATATTTATTCCAATATTGCATAACAAATTTTTTTGCAAAAGGATGAGCATCCATTTTATTAAAAGATTCAAACTCAATTTGACCTAAAAGTCTTCTTCGTTGCAGCTCAATATCAGAATTTTCTAAATCACTTATCCTCTTTTCTTTCTTAGAATCTCTTATTTTTAACTTCCTTTTCTCTCTTAAAGACAATTTAGAATTCCATAAAACTTTCAAGTCTAAACGATCGATTAAATTGCTTATACTTCCTGGATTTAATTGAAGTCCATTACTATTACTTCTTGCTCTTATTGCAGAAGAAAGAAAATTTTTAAGTTCACCAAATGTAATTCCACCATTTATTAAAGGTTCTATCTCATCCTTTTTAAAAGCAACTCCACTAACTTTTGCAACCATAATATTTGGAATAACAAAAATCTTATAAAACCACCTAAATTAAAGAAATAGACCTCTCATTTGATGGTTAGTTCAAAAAAATATACATGAACACACCACTTTTCATTAGAAAAAATTAATCCTTGAATTACAATATTAATCTAAGTTATTAGAGTTCAGACTTTCACTAGACTCTCATCATTTAAACTCAAACTATCACCAATACCTTTACCAATAGCATAAGCTCCAGATCCAAATAGATTTAAGATTCCACTTTCTTTTTTATATTCTACAATCTGAATTTTATCTGCTCCTATTTTTTCTTTCATAAGATTCAAAGCAATTTCCCTATCACCAATTTTATCAATAAGTCCAATTTTTAGTGCTTCAGAACCTAAATAAAATTCCCCATTAGCATAATTTTTAACTTTTTCCAGATCCATTTTTCTATTTTTTGCAACCTCCTTTATAAAATATTCATGAATTAAATTTATTTTATTTTGTAAAACTACTTTTTCATTTACACTTAATTTCCTATAAGGAACGCCTAAATCTTTTCTTTCTCCAGCAACCAATCTTTCATAACTTACGCCATATTTTTCAAATAGATCTGAAAACTCAAGGTAAGAACTTATCACACCAATTGATCCAGTAATTGAAACTTCAGATGCAACAATTTCATCTGCAGCAGATGCAACCCAATAACCACCTGAAGCTCCAACTTCTCTTATTAAAGCAATACTAGGTTTACCAATATTTTTAACTGCATTTGCAATTTCTTGTGAAGCAACTACAGTTCCACCTGGACTGTTAATCTGAATAATTACTCCTTTTATTGTAGAATCTTTTTTTATTTGATTAAGGTCTTTTAAAATTTTTTCAATACCATTAGAGGATTTCAAAAAACTTGTTGTAGGTGTTGTAATTGAAATAGGTCCATCAAGATGAACTATTGCAATCTTTGGATCAGAATTAAAATTCAATTTACTCAAAAATCCCATTAAAAGTATAATAATTATTAGAGACAATAAAATCAAACCTATTTTTTTCTTAATATTTCTCTTTTTTTTTGCCACAAGATAAAAAATCAAAACTTACTTAAATACTTTTCTACAGATCTCAAGAAGATGAATTATTTTTGCCTTATTTACACTATTTCTTTTATAATAAGTATAAACTTCAAAACAAGTTAAAGGGAATAATCTTAATAAGTTTATTCCTTATCTAAGATAAGACCAATGGACAAATCAATAGCAATACAAATTTTAAATGAATTAGATAAAGGAAGAGAAATAAATATTGTAACTAAAGAAATTGCAAAAAAAAACAGATTAAAAAAAATTCCTACAAAAATTGAAATCTTACAATATCTAACTAATAATCAGAAACAAAAATATTTGGAATTATCCACAAAACCAGTAAGAACACTATCAGGTGTTGCTCCATTAGCTTTAATGACAAAACCAATAGATTGTAGTCACGGAAGATGCACATTCTGTCCTGGAGGTTTAGGTTCAGTGTTTGGAGATGTTCCACAAAGTTATACTGGAAATGAGCCATCAACTATGAGAGCAATAAGATCCAATTATGATCCTTATCTAATTGTATTTAATAGATTAGAACAATATATCCTACTTAATCAAATCCCTGAAAAAGTTGAAGTAATTATTCAAGGTGGAACATTTCCATCTTTCCCAGAAGAATATCAGGAAGAATTTATGAAATATACATACAAAGCACTAAATGATTTTTCCAAACTATTTTTTAATAAAGATAAATTTAATTTTGAAAAATTCAAAAAATTCTTTGAACTTCCAGGAAAAAAAGAAGATAAAGAAAGAACAAATATAATTCAAAATAGATTATTAAACTTAAAAGGGGAATGTAGTCTAAAAGAAGAAATCAAAAAAAATGAAACTTCAAAAATAAGAGCAATAGCAGTTTGTATTGAAACAAAACCTGACTGGTGTTTTGAAGAACACATAAATAAAATGTTAGAAATGGGGACTACAAGAATAGAATTGGGGGTACAAACAATTTATGATAATGTCTTAAAACATGTTAATAGGGGACACAATCTCAAAGATACTTTAAAATCAATTCAACTACTTAAAGATTCTTTCATCAAAATAGTTTATCATATTATGCCGGGACTTCCTTTAACAACAAAGGAAATGGACATAAATTGTTTTGAAGAATATTTTAAAGATCAAAATTTCAGACCAGATGGACTAAAAATTTATCCATGTATGGTCATGCCAGGGACTGTTTTATATCATAATTACATTAATGGGATGTTTAAACCACTCTCTACAAAAGAAGCATCAGAAATAATCAAGGAAGGAAAAAAATTTATTGAACCATATTGTAGAGTTTATAGAGTTCAAAGAGATATACCCACAAAATATATTGAAGCAGGCGTAGATAAAACTAATTTAAGACAGTTGATTAATTCCACTTGTAAATGTATAAGATGTAGAGAACCACAAAATAAAAAGATTGATTTTAACAAAATAACTTTAAAAAGGATAGATTACGATTCCTCTGGTGGAAAAGAAGTTTTTTTATCCTTGGAATCAGAAAACAATTTACTTGCATTTTTAAGATTAAGAAAACCTTTCAGACCATTTAGAAAAGAGATTACAAAAGATTCTGTTGGAATTAGAGAATTACATACCTATGGACAGGCTTCAGGAATAAAAGGTGATGGTAAAATACAACACAAAGGATTTGGAAAAAGTCTAATGAAAGAAGCAGAAAAAATTGCAAGAGAAGAATTTAATGCTAAAAAAATCTTAGTAATCTCTGGTATAGGAGTAAAGGAATATTATAAAAAATTAGGGTATAGAAAAGATGGAATTTATATGTCCAAAAAGATATAATAATTTGTTTTAAAATAGAGAAAAATATAAATATTAGTCTAACTAAAAATAAGAGGGGTAAAAATAATGCTTGAACTTGGAGGTAACATTCAATTATCTGGATTTTCTAATATAGAACCCTCAAAAATGATTGTAATAAAAAAGATGGTAGGAAATCACGTAAAGAAATTAGACTTCACCCAAATAAAAGTTAATCTTCTAAAATTAACCTTAAAAAATATACACTCTGAAAAACTATTTGAGATTCATGGCTATCTTGAAACAAATGGGAAAATCTATCAATCTGATGCTACCGATCATAATCTTTTCTTTGGATTAAATAAAGTTTTAACAGGTATTACACCAAAAACTAAAGAATAACCTTTATAAATATAAACTCACTTCTCAATCATACAATGCAACACACTGGTAGAACTAGACAGAAGTCAAGACACAAGTTTAGAAAGAATGTAAGATTAAAGGGAAAGATTTCCATTACAAACTTTTTCCAAGAATTCATAAAAGGTGATCATATTGTATTAAAAGCTGAACCAGCATATCAAAAAGGACTTTATCACGCAAGGTTTCATGGAAAAGCAGGAAGAATTTCAAAAAAAAGGGGCAATTGTTACGAAGTATTAATAAAAGACTTTAATAAATTAAAGACATTGATATTACATCCAATTCACTTAAAAAAAATAAACAATGACAGAAGTAAAGATAATTAAACAGAAGCCAGTAGCTCTGATAGAAGTAAAGGAACACTTAGATAGTTTATTAAAAGAAAAAAAAGAGTTAAACTTTAGAGAGAACAAGGTAAGTGCGTATTTACATGGATTTGAATTATTAAATTTAAAAGAAACTAATCAATTAAAGCAAGAATTAAATGAAATTGAGATTTCAAGGTTAAAGGAGACTCACATAATAAAAATAATTGATTTACTCCCAACAGATTTAGAATCATTAAAATTAATATTATCAGGTGAAAACCTAACATTAAAGCAAGAAGATTTAAACAAAATTATAGAGACGGTTAAGAAATATGCTTAATTTGAAAGAAAAATGGCACCAAAAGAAGAATATGCAATTATCCTGGACTTTCTACAACATGGATATCCTTTTGATGATAGGCCTGCCCATAAAAAAAATTCTATTGCTCAAGCAATAGGTATAAATTTTTTAGGTTTACTGGAATTAGTTCCAAAAAAAGACATTTTTTTACAACCAAATGAGAAAGTATATATTGGAGAGGGAAAGAGAGAAAAAATACATCACATTTCTGGAAGATTAAAACTCTCAGAACTAACTGAAACTGCAAAAACAGAAGTTGAAATAATTATTAAAGAATTAATAGAAGAAAATGAAATAAAATTTATTGAGTTTTTTAACAAAGCAGGTCCAATTAATATGAGAAGACATCAAATAGAGCTTTTACCAGGTTTTGGTAATAAGCACATGTTACAAATTTTAGAAGAAAGAGAAAACAAAATCTTTGAAAAATTTGATGAAATGAAAGAGAGAATAAAATTATTACCAGATCCTAAACAAGCTATAATCAAAAGAATTCTTATAGAAATGGAAGGTGAAGAAAAATATTATTTATTTGTTAAATAAGTAGTTTGTTTTCTAATTAATCTTTTATTTCTTTTTATTAATAACAAACACGAAGTTATAGCACCAAGCATATTAAACACAAGATCTAATGAATTATCTAAATATCCACCTATTATATTTGCTGAGTCAAGATGTATAACTGCAAAGAATTCAATTACTTCATTTAAAGCGCCCATCCCCTCAACCATTAAAAAAAGTAAGAAATAAAATAAAAATTCATGTTTTAGAAAGATATACTTATCAATATGTGGTTTAAGAATATTATGGACAACTATCGTACCTAATGAAGTTCCAAAGAAATGAATAAGATTATCATATCTAAAAAAACCAGGGATAAACTCATAATAATATAATAAAGTACCATCAGAAAGGAAATAATTACCTCCCAAAAGATGTAAAAATCCAAAAATAGAAAGTCCAAATACAACACCTCTATTAAGATTCAGTGTCTTATAATGGGCAACCGCAACATAAATCAAACAAACAATAACAAATGCAAAATAAGTAAAAGAATAATTTTTACTCCAAACAGATTTAAAAATAAAATAAGATACAGAAATAATATTAAAATATAGTAAATACCTCAAAAATCTGCTCCCTTTCATCGTAAAAATCAAACATTTACAAAACCTTATATATTCTTCTAAAATTGAAACAAAACCTTTAAAAACCCACTAAATTCCCAAAATCTAAATGACAGAAGAGAAGATTAAGCACTTTGTGAGAGTTTCAGAAACAGATTTAATTGGTCAAAAACCTTTATTCATGGCGTTAACAAAAATAAAAGGAGTTAGTCAAAATTTTGCAGATTCCATATGTAAAGTATTAAAAATTCCGCTTACTAAAAAAACAGGAACGTTAAGTGATTCAGAGATTGAATTAATTTCCAATTTTATGAAAAAGCCACATTCAATTCCCACATGGCAATTTAATCGGATTAAAGATTTTGAATCTGGTGAGAATATTCATTTGACAAGTTCTAAATTAAAATTAATGAAAGAATTCGATATTAAAAGGATAAGGAAAAATAAATCATATAAAGGTATGAGACACTCTTGGGGTTTACCAGTTAGGGGACAAAGAACAAGAGGTAATTTTAGAAAAGGAAAAACTGTAGGTGTTCAAAAGAAAAAAGTAGCGGGAGCAAAAGGTAAGAAAGGCTAAAAATGGGAGATCCTAGAAAAACAAGGAAAAAATATAAGGGACCAAGACACCCTTGGCAAAGAGAAAGAATAGATGAAGAAAGAAAAATTCTAAAAAATTATGGTCTAAAAAACAAAAAAGAGATCATGAAAGCAAATTCAGAAATTAAAAGAGTTGCAACCCACGCAAAAAAATTAATAAGAGACAGAATAAAAGGTTTAGAACAGGTTCAAGTTGAAGAAAAACAACTTATTGAAAGATTACAAAAATTGAAATTAATTGGAACTGATGCAAAGCTAGAAAATATATTAGATCTAAGTTTATTTGACTTACTTGAAAGAAGATTACAAACAATAATTTATAAACTGGGACTCGTAAGATCTTTAAAACAAGCAAGACAATTTATAATACATGGTCACATTTCAATTGATGGAAGGAAAACTAATATTCCTTCTCTTTTAGTTGGTAGAGAATTAGAGAATAAAATCAATTTTGTTTCTTCATCTTCAATTGCGGATCCAACCCATCCAGAGAGAAGTAAATCTGAGAAAAAACAAAAGAGAAAAGGTGGAAAAGAAACGCAAGAAGAATTAGGAGACGAGTTTAAAGAAATTATCACTAAAGAAGCTGAAACCATTGAAGTTTAAAAATGAAAGAAGAAACTAAACAAATTATAAAGGAGAGAACCCCTAGATACGAACAAAGAGAAGTTCAAACAGGCCCAAAACAGAAGACTCAACTTAAATGGGGTATTGCACACATTTATGCTTCTTATAACAATACAATTATTCACATTACTGATATTACCGGTACTGAAACACTTGCAAAATGTTCAGGTGGTATGGTAGTTAAAGCTCACAGAATGGAATCAAGTCCAACTGCAGCAATGACATGTGCAAAAAATGCTGCTGAACAAGCAAAAGAAAAGGGAATTGATGCTTTACATATCAGAATAAGAGCACCTGGGGGACATAATGGTCCTATGAATACGGGTCCTGGTGCTAATGCTGCTGTAAGAGCTTTATCAAGAGTAGGATTAAGAATTGGAATTATAGAAGAAGTTACCACTACTGCACATGATGGTTGTAGAAAAAAAGGTGGTAAAAGAGGAAGAAGAGTTTAATTACTCTTTAGTAACAAAAATAAAAAGATTTATAAACTATTGAATCACTTAAAATTCTATGAAAAATTCAAATAATTTAAACATAAGTAATATTTTAGCTTTAACTGCTTTAGTTGCAGGTTGTGCCACTAGTAATCAATCTCAAAAAGGTTATCAAGAAGCAAAAGCCACTAGTAATCAATCTCAAAAAGGTTATCAAGAAGCAAAAATGAGAATTATCAATCAGGGTGTTTCTATTGATGATACCATTGTCTGTAATGAAAGAGACCCATTATTTCGGAGTAATCTTTCTGATTTTTCTGATTTAAATGCAAAAGATGCTAGATTAAATAAATACTTTAGAGATAAAGGAGAATCTTTAACAGATTCATTTCAAGGAGATGGAAAGCATTATGTTTTAACAACTCAGGGTAATGTTTACTTAATAGGAAATATGAGAATTATTTCTGGAATGAGCGAAAACGGTGGGATAAGCTGTGCACAAGCATATGATCCCATAACCATTAAGAAAACAAAAATGACTGCTTCAGAATATAACCAAATGACTGAAAGATCTAGAAAAAAATGGGATGATGAGAGAAAGAGAGATCAAGAAGAGTGGGATACCAAAATAGAAGAAGATGATAGAAGATGGAAAGAAATGTTAAAAAGAGATAATGAATTTTTTAATGATTTAGGTAATTCAGACAATTTTGATTCCAACTTTAAAGGAGAACAATGTGTCACAGCAACAAAAAGAGGATTAGATGGTAAATTTACTACAACTAAAAATTGCCAGACTAGACGTTAAATTTTTGATAAAATCCATTTTTAATAAATTTTGAATACTCATTTGAAATAAATTAAAATCACACCAAAACCTTTAAAAACACTCCAAATTCCCAATTACCGTTATGGATATTCAAACCCTTTCAAAATCAAAAGACACTCTAAGATTAATGCTTTCTAATACTAATTATGTCTTTGTAAATACATTAAGAAGAATTATGATGACTGATGTTCCAACTTTAGCTGTTAAAAGTGTTAGTTTTAGTAAGAATACAACTGCATTATTTGATGAGATTATTGGTCATAGATTAGCAATGATCCCCCTAATAACAGATTTAGAATCATATACTTTACAAGAAAAATGTACCTGTAAAGGAGAAGGTTGTGTAAAATGTCAAACAATAATGTCAGTAAATTGTGAAGGACCAATAACACTTTATTCTCAAGATTTAAAAATTCAAGATCCAAATGTTAAACCTGTTGAAGGAAAAATTCCAATTGTAAAAATATTAAAAGGACAAGAGCTAGAATTTGAAGCTAAAATTACTCTAGGAAAAGGTATAGATCATGCTAAATATATTACTGGCTTAGTTTATTATAGAGGCTATCCTGAGTTTATTCCTCACAAAAAAACATTAGTTAAAGAAGCTCTTAAAGCATGTGACGGATTATTGGAAGAAAAATCTGATAAACTTCATGTAACAGATTTTAATAAATGGAATGAACAATATGAACAAATCTGTAGAGAGCACGAAATTGAAATTAAAAATTCTGACAAAGATTTTATATTTACAATAGAATCAAAGGGTAAAATTTCATGTGAAGAGATGTTAAAAAAAAGCTTAGACGTATTGGATGAAAAGCTTAATCTCTTCGCTGAAAAATTAAAAACTGCAAAATGAGAAAAACAGGATCACAAAATATTCAATTAAGAGAACTAATTATTGAATTAGATAAATGTAAAAAAGCAAAATTATGGGAAAGGATATCAAAAGAATTACAAAGACCTTCAAGAATAAGAAGAGGAGTTAACATTTACAAAATAGATCAAAACACAAGAGAAGGTGAAACTGCAATTATTCCCGGAACTGTAATGTCAGTAGGAGAATTATCAAAAAATCTCACAATTGCTGCATGGAAATTTACTGAAACTGCAAGAAATAAAATAAACCAAAAAGGAAAAGCAGTTTCAATCTTAGAACTTTTAAAGTCAAATCCAGAAGGAAAAAAAGTGAGGATCATAGGATGATAATTGATGGAAAGAATAAGATTCTTGGAAGAATTGCAAGCTTTGCTGCAAAAAAAGCCTTAGAAGGTGAAAAGGTTGAGATCATAAATTGTGAAGAGATAATTATAACAGGTAATAAAAAGATGTCTCTTAAAAAATTTAAAGAAAGAAGAGATAGAGGAGATCCACACAAAGGCCCATATTATCCAAGAATGTCTGATAGGATTGTAAGAAGAGCAATAAGAGGTATGCTTCCATATAAACAAGAAAAAGGAAAGGTAGCATTTTCAAAGATAAAATGTTTTATTGGTACTCCTAAAGGAATGGAAGAAGTTATTAAACTTGAAACAAGACCGATTAGAACAAAAGACTTTTTAAGAATAAAACAAATTTCAAATTTCTTAGGTGCGAAAACAAATGGTAGATAAAAAAACTGTAAAAAAAACAAAAGTATTTCAGGCAACTGGAAAGAGAAAGACTGCAATAGCCAAAGCAACACTAAAAGAAGGAACAGGAATGATAAGAATTAACTCTCATAGATTAGATACAATCACACCATACTTAGCAAAAGAAAGAATAAGAGAACCATTAATTTTAGCTGGAGAAGATGCAAAAAAAGTAAATATAAATGTAAAAACATCTGGTGGTGGTTGGAGTAGTCAAACGGAAGCAACAAGATTAGCAATTGCAAGAACATTAACTAATTATAATAAAAAACTAAAGAAAACATTTTTAGATTATGATAGACATCTATTAGTTGCTGATACAAGATTTAAAGAAACATGTAAGCCTAATGATTCTAAAGCAAGAGCAAAAAGACAGAAATCATATAGATAATTTTAAATTCTTTCATCACAAATAAGAAATAAAAATTTACCATAAACTTTATAAACAAATTCTTACAAAACTTAAAGTAAGAATGGAAGAGGGAAGAATAATTGGTTTCATTTCAATTAAAGGTGGAGTTGGAAAAACAACAACGGTTGCAAACTTAGCACAAACTTTATCAGAAGATTTTAACAAAAAAGTATTAATCGTGGATGCAAATTTTTCTGCACCATGTATTCCAATGCATTATGGATTTTTAGAATGGAAAAATACTTTACATGATGTACTTAATAATAAAGCCAGTATTAAAGAAGCAGTATATCAATATTCAGAAAGTCTTCACATATTACCTTCAGGATTTCATGGAGAAAAAAATACTGCCTTTTTAAAGTTAAAACAACATCTAGTTACGTTAAAGCATTATTATGATCTAATTTTAATTGATACTACTCCCGCATTAAATAAAGAATTATTAGCAGCAATGAACGCGTCAGATGAATTATTTATAGTCACAACACCAGATCATCCAACTTTATCTTGTACAATGCACGCAATTAAACTTGCTAAAATAAAAAAAATTCATATTACAGGTATGATTTTGAATCAGGTATTAGGAAAAAAATACGAATTAAACATAGAAACATTAGAAGATCATACTCAAACACCAATAGTTTCAGTCTTATTTAAAGATAAAAAAATTCCTAAATCAATTTCCAAAACAATACCATTAACAAAATTATATCCCAAATCAAAAACAGCAATAAATTTCAAGAAATTAGCATCAGCTATAATAAAAGAAAATTTTGAAGATCCAAGTTTTATTAATAAAATTAAATCTAGATTTAGTAAAAAAGTTGAAAGAGATAAAATTAATAGGGTTATTATGAATCACCACTTAAGCCTAAGATAAAAAATGATAAAAAGAACATATACATTTTCAGGGGATGGAGAAAAAATTAATATTAAAGTTACACCTATAAAGGTTAGAGCATTTAAAATAAATAATAATTATTTAGAAGAAATAAAGAGATTCAGAGTTTTGGATAGGCAGGAGAAAACAAATTTAAAAATAAAAGATATCACACCAAGATTAACACACAAAATACAGATTCTGGGACCTAAACAAAGAAATATAAATGTTGAATTAGAAAGGATAGCATAATGGTAAGATATAAATTTGAAAGCGCAAACAGTACATGGATTGTAGAAAAATCTTTCTTTGGAAAATTAAAAAATATGAGGATCAAAGGTGGAAAACAAGAAGACATAATTAGATTCCTAATTTACAAAGGAACAAAAGAAATTACCAATTTTAGAGAATTAGTAAAAGATAAAGAATATAAGGCAACATTTATAATAGATAATCCTGAATCTGACAGCGCAAAAGAAGTTAAATTTGGTCACGTAAAAGTAACTTTTAAAGGAAAATTTTAAACAACTGCCTTTAAAGATTTTATTGCAACCTCAATCTGCTTCTCATTAGGTTCTAAAGTAGTTAAACTTTGCAACCACAACCCTGGTGTTATTAACAAATTCAAAAACCAATTTTTCTCATAAACAGCACCTAATTTTAAAACCTCATAACCTATTCCAGCAATAAACGGTAACAAAAATAACCTCAAAATTAATTTTAGAAAAAAACTATAATCTTTTGGAATAAAAGTATAAACAAATATACTAATAAACAATACCAAAAATACAAAAGTAGTACCACATCTTCTATGTACCTTACTCATCTTTTTAACATTCAAAACGGTTAATTTCAATTTATTTTCATAAGCATTTACAGTTTTATGTTCTGCTCCATGAAACTGAAACACTCTTTTAATATCACTCATTTTTCCAATAGAATAAACATAAATTACAAACAATCCAATTTTCACAAACCCATCTATTAAATTAAATATTACATTTGAAATTCCAAAATAATTATCAATTAAAGAAGCAGCACCTAAAGGTAAAAATTTAAACAATCCAATAGCTAAAACTAAAGCAAATAATGTACTAAAAATCATAGAAAAAACCCCTATCTTTTTTTTCTCTTCAGTTCCACCAACTGCAATATTAGAAGAATAGTTTAACGTTTTTAAACCTACATATAATACTTCAACCAGACTCACCATTCCCCTTATAAACGGAATTTTAAGATTTAAAAAATTATATCTTTCCTTTTTTAAAATTATTTTGCCTTCGGGATCCAAAACAGCAACCGCAACATTATCACCATTACGCATCATCACTCCTTCAATTACTGCTTGTCCACCTACAAATTCCATAAGAAACAAAAAGATAAAAACTTTAAAAACCTATCTAATTAAAGAATAATCCTCACTGGAAGGTTTTAATTTTTCCTTAATCCAATACAAAATAACATTTAAATAACCTAATTGATCGTACCTCCTAGTAGAACTCTCAACATATTGATCAAGAAGAATAAATTTAGCCTTTTTTAATTTTAAAGTTTTTCTTAATAAATCTCCTTCTTCCCCTTTTTTTAAATTCTCATCAAACAAAATAAAATCTGCTTTGGTAGTAAATAAAATTCCATTAGTAATTTTAAATATTGGAGAAAAGATATGGCTTTTAGTAAAATAATAAACCCTATGTTTTAACTTATTACTGTCTGGTTTAAACTTACAAGTACCAATTATAAAATCAGTTTTCGAAATCGTTTTAAGAACATCTCCAATTAATCTAGTATCGGCATCTAAAAAAACTAATTTATCATATTTGGCAATTTTCACACCTTCGTTCCTTGCCTTTGCTATATTTCTCCAAGAAAAATTTAAAACTTTGTCTGCCTTTAATTTTACTTTTTCAAATGTACTATCAGTACAACCATTACATACTACGATAATTTCATATTTCCTAAAATTCTGTTTAAAAATAGAGTCCAAAGTTTTCTCAATATAATTCTCTTCATTACATGCTGGAATAATAATTGAAATCATATCCAAATGAAACTAAAAGAAACTTATAAAACCTTCTTAATTGACTCAAGATAAATTCTATTTTTCAAAAAAGCTCATTCTTAAATCTCCTTAATAAATATAAGAGTATTATAATCATTTGATAAAAAATACCAATTAAAACAGAAATTAATAACACTTTAACTGTTAATGAATAAAGTGTTAATATAAAACCAATCATTAAACCAGTTCTAAAATATAAATGTCTACGATTAATTAGGTTCAAAACTTGATACAATAATAAAATTAATAGTACAGTATAATTTCCAAATTTAAAAACCATTAATACCGGATAAAGTCTATCAACTAAATAATCAAAATAATATCCAAATTTTGTTTCTTTTTTAGTTTTTCTTGCAACAAGTCCGTCTAAAATATCCATTAATAAGTGTGATAAAGAAAATAATACAAATAAGAAATAATTCACAAATAAATATTTAAAAGATAATAAAACAAACATTAATGAAAACAAAGTTAAAAGATTAGGACTAATTTTTAATTTGATTAACAATTCAACAATGGGTTTTAAAATTACATCCCCTTTCTTATGTAACCATAGATATAATTTAGAAAACATAACTAATCTAAAAATTAATTCAAATATAAAATTAACTAAGTAATAAAAAAATGAAAACTGTCGCATAGGTCCAATACTTATTTTTTACTTTTAATCCTAAGCTTATTAGTAATCGCAGGCTGAATACCTCGCAAAAGCTTGGTACGTACACCCCGATCCTATCAACCTCGTCTTTTACGAGCGCTATAGTGTCTCTTTTCTAGGGAGGTTTCCGGCTTAGATGCTTTCAGCCGTTATCCCTTGCGGCGTAGCTGCTCGGCGTACCTTGTCAGATAACCGATGAACCAGTGGCCACGAAGTACTGTTCCTTTCGTACTAAATACTCCTTCCTATCAGACACCAAACACCTCTAGTAGATAATGAACAAACTGTTTCGCAACGTTCTGAACCCAGCTCACGATCCCTTTTAATGGGTGAACACCCCCACCCTTGGCTGCTTCTGCACAGCCAGGTTAGGAAGAGCCGACATCGATGTAGCAAACCGCGCCGTCGATTTGAGCTCTTAGGCGCGACGACTCTGTTATCCCCGGAGTAGCTTTTCTGTCATACTTGGCCCCCATCAAGGAGGACACAAGGGTTCGCTAGACCATGGTTTCCCAAATGGATTTATTACTGTTCTAAATCCACTAAAGCCAGCTTTTACTCTTGCACTCTACTCAGGATTTCTAAACCTGATGAGCTGACCTTTGGGCCCTACTGATATCTTTTCAGCAGGGTGCCGCCCCAGCCAAACTATCCATTTACTGGTGTCCTCGATAAAAATCGAGTAAGCAAAACCAATTCAGAAGGGTGGTGTCTCAACGACGTCTATACATTACCTTGCGACAATGCTTCAAACAACTCCCACCTACACTGCACAACTAAATCAATCTTGCAACAACAAACTATAGTAAAGCTTCACGGGGTCTTTACTTCCCACTAGAGGTCTCTGGACTTTGCACCAGAATGTTATTTTCAGGGGACTCCAACTAGGGACAGTGACGATCTCGTTACGCCATTCATGCAGGCCATCATTAAAATGGCAAGGCATTTCGCTACCTTAAGAGAATCATAGTTATTCCCGCCGTTTACCTGATCTTAGCACCGTTGAACCGGAGTTTAAATTGCAGGCACTGGGCAGACGTGGCCTTCCATACACACCCTCACGGGCTTGCGAAAGGCTGTGTTTTTGTTAAACAGTCGGACCGTCTTTGTAATTGCACCCTGTAATCGCATGCATAAGCATACAATCGCAGGGATCCCTTATACCGAAGGCACAGGACTAATTTGCCGAATTCCCTTAGTTGGATTACTCCCACACGCCTTGGGCTTCTCACCCAGGGGCACCAGTGCTGGTTCTTGGTACGAATATGAAAGATCCTTGTAAATTCTCTTTTCACGGGCTCCAGGCATCAACCAAATGACTTACGCCACCATTCCTAGATTTAATCTCTTTCTCATCATTACGATACTCCAGAGATTTATTCTAGTTAGCAAAAACGACAATTCTTGTTGGTCTAGCCAAAAGCGTCAAGAATTTACCTTGTGTCACCACTCGTACTTTCATAGTAACGGAATATTAACCGTTTTCCCTTTCCCAATTTTCAGTTAAGATGTTGGTTAGGATCGACTTACTCTTAGCTGAACTACAGCGCTAAGAAAACCTAGCCCTTTCGGCGCCAGAGATTCTCACTCTGTTTTGATCTTACTATTACCAGGATTCTTATTTCTAAAAGGTCCACTTCTACTTACGTAAAAGCTTCTGTCCTAATAGAACACCTACTTACCATAAAGTCATACAATGACTCATCTATAGTATCGGTAGTTAGTTTAGCCCCGTCCATTTTCAGGGCATATTACCTTGACAGGTGAGCTGTTACGCTTTCTTTAAAGGATGGCTGCTTCTAAGCCAACCTCCCCGCTGTCTGTGGTGATAAACACCTTTCACCCTTTAACACTTAACTAACATTTAGGGACCTTAACTATAGTCTTGGGTTGTTCCCCTTTCGGAATACAAGCTTACCCCGCATCCCCGTTTCCAGACTTCTACGATACTAAAGCATTATGAGTTGGACAAGAAGCCGAAGGATTTCTCCCCCTAAACCCCAAATCCGTAGCTCTACCTCTCTAGCGATCTCCATCCAGACTAGACTACGGCCTATTTCAGTAGGAACCAGCTATCACTCGGCTCGATTAGCATTTCACCCCTAATCCCAAGTCAGAAGAACGGATGCACCCAGAACCTCTTCAGGCCTCCATTGGATTTTACTCCAACTTCACCTTGCTCAGGATTAGTTCGCCGAGTTTCGGGTCTTACCCCTGTGACTTAAGGCACTTTAATACCATGCCCCTAGTAAACTGCGGGCTATCGGTTTCCCTACGGATACATTCACATTACTAAACTTATCCTCGCCACAGAAATAAACTCCCTGGCCCGTTATTCGAAACGTACGATACAACTCCTAAAAGCAGTATCACTCTATCCCCATTATGTTTCAAGGACTTTTCACACCCTTTTACAGGTACTTTTCAGCTTTCCCTCACGGTACTAGTACACTATCGGACTCAAATAATATTTAGGGTTGGAAGTTGATGCCTCCCAAATTCAGACTTGATATCCAACAAGCCCTACTCAGGATACTTACAAATCTTTCCAGATTTCTCTTACGGGACTATCACCCTATATAGTACTACTTTCCAGAAGACTTCAGATTGTCTGAACTAAGATCGAAAGTAAGTCCTTCAACACCACATGTCTTATCCATTTCTGGTAAGATTCAGTTTGCCCTATTCTGTTTTCGCTCGCTGTTACTCACAGAATCTCAATTGATTTCTTTTCCTATGGGTACTAAGACGCTTCAATTCCCCACGTTCTCGATCACAATGTGATCTTGCTAAAAAACAAACGAAGTCGCATTCAAGAATCCTAGGTTCAAAGGCTGCTTGCACCTCGCCTAGGCTTATCGCAGCTTGCCACGCTCTTCTTCGATATTTTGAGCCAAGCTATCCACATAATGGGTACATGGAAGTAAAAACTAAGCTATTGGACCTATGCACAGCTTCATAAATATAAAGCCATCAACCCAAGAATTTTGTTTCAAGGGCCTCACATGTCATCTTAACAAATAATATGAATGGACCCATCGGGAAATTCACAACCTTAAAAATTAAGTATTGTTTTGAACCCGAGGCCTCTGCCTTTCTTATTCCTAAGAACTGCAAGGGCAGCGCTCTACCAACTGAGCTATGGGCCCATCATTAAATATGAGAGTAATAAAGCGTTTGATAGTTATCTACTGTCACAAATATAATTTTTAAAAATATAGGAGGTGATCCAGCCGCAGGTTCCCCTACGGCTACCTTGTGACGACTTAACCCACCTTACTGAACCTAGGTTCGAGATAATCAAGAAATTATGTCTCACCTAAACCCTGCTCGGTTGGTTTGACGGGCAGTGTGTGCAAGGCTCAGGGACAGATTCACCGGGCCCTGATGAGACCCGATTACTAGGGATTCCGTCTTCATGAGGACGAGTTACAGTCCACAATCCGAACTAAGGCATGGTTTCGAGGATTAGCTTCTCCTTTCGGAGTTGCGACCCATTGTCCATACCATTGTAGGACGCGTGTAGCCCAGCGGATTCGAGGCATACAGACCTAACGTTGCCCACACCTTCCTCCCAGTTACCCGGGCAGTCCCTACATTGTGCTCGACCGTTCTGATGAACTCGTTAGCAAAAGTAGGTGTGGGTCTTGCTCGTTGCATGACTTAACATGACACCTCACGGCACGAGCTGGCGTCGGCCATGCACCATCTCTCGGCTTGTCAGGTAAAACCTTTAATCTGACCTTCATTCTGCCGTCGCTGCTGGTAAGATTTTCGGAGTAGAATCCGATTAAACCGCATCCTCCACCCCTTGTAGTGAGCCCCCGCCAATTTCTTTAAGTTTCAATCTTGCGACCGTACTTCCCAGGTGGTGAGCTTAACACCTTCGTTTAGGCACTGCACAACCCCAGAGGTTGCACAACACACAGCTCACAGCGTTTACTGCTGAGACTACTCGGGTATCTAATCCGTTTTGCTCCCTCAGCCTTCGTTCCTGACCGTCAGATCCGTTCTAGCTAAGCGCCTTCGCCACTGGTAGTCTACCGAGGATTATCACATTTTACCGCTCCCCCCGGCATACTCTTAGCTCCTCCCGGTCTCTAGTCTTGCAGTATCTCTTGCACTTCGTCAAGTTAAGCCCAACGATTTCACAAAAGACTTACAAAACCGGCTACGAACGCTTTAGACCCAATAAAACTGATTGCCACTCGTGGCGCAGGTGTTACCGCGGCGGCTGGCACCCGTCTTACCCACCACTTATTCGCCAAGATACTTAAACTTGGCAAAAGCTCAAGCCATATAGACCTAAGCACTTGGAGTTCCCTTATCACACTTTCGTGCATTGTAAAGGTTTCGCGCCTGCTGCACCCCTTGAGGCTAGGGCCAGTATCTCAGTGCCCTTCTCGGGGCTAGGACTCTCATCCCCCCTACTGATCATAGGTTTGGTGAGCCGTTACCTCACCAACAGCCTAATCAGCCGCCGACTCACCCTATGGCGGTAATCTTTCAGGAAAAGCACATTCCAGTATCAGTTCCCTATCCGGGTTTACCTTCAGTTTCCCGAAGCTATCCCAGACCATAGGCCAGATTATCGACGTGTTACTGAGCCTTTCGCCGGTAGTTCCGAAGAACCCCCCTGACTTGCATGGCTAAGTCGAACTCCAATAGCAGCAACCTCCCGCAGAATCAACGGGAATTGTTAGTCGCAATAAAAAAATAGCAGATTCACTATCAAACTTTGCTCTCTCTCATACTCAATGTTAGCATTAAGTACTCACATTATTTGTCAAATAGTAATGACTATGATATGTAATACTTTGATACTTAAAAGAAAGTTCCATTAACCTTCCTCACACACATTCAAATCGAAGACTGAGGTTACTTATAAAACTTGCTCTTATTTTTCATTTCAAATGGAATACTTCAAAAATAATATTAAATCTAAAACTATTTTAAAAAATTATTTATTCTTTCTCTTTCTTTTTTCTTTTCTAAGCTTCTTCCTTTGCCACTTCCATCTCATTTGTCCTTTTTTTTTCCAACGCTTAGAGGATCTTTTCATTTAAGATTTTGAGAATATGTCTTGCTTAAAAAGGTTTGGGTAACTTAAATTCAAAAGTCAAGGTTTTTATAGAAGTTAATAATTCTTTTTTCAATGGAAGATTACAAATTGTTTAAAGGAAGGGATTACAACCCACGTGTTCTTGAATTTATTTCCATTAATTCTGATGGTGAAGAAAGAATTTATTCCATTTTAGTTTACAATAATTCTACAAATGAAAGAGACACAGAAAATTTCTAAAAACAAAAAAAATTATATGAAAAACTTCATACATTCTCAATTGCAGCCTTAAACTCATTCTCACAAGTTTTCTCTACACCCTTTACTGATATAATTGGAAGAATTCCAATTTCATATTCTTCTTCAGCTGTATCTGATATTTGAATCTCCATTAGACTAAATGCAGGAGTCACATAATCTTCACCAGAAAATTTATTATCTTCAAAATTAATTAACTTTCCACCTACACCATATAATCTTACTCTTGCTCCTAATAAATCTTCAAAATCATTTTTATTATCTACCATTATATTAATATTATTTCCTTCTCTATTTGCACTTACTTTTAATCCAACCAATTTACTAGCACATGCAATTTTAAACTCAGAAGTTTCAGCAGTATCTCCTTGTACATCTTTAAATAAATCTCCACTCCACTGAAGAACTAAAGTTGCTAACACAATAGTAAATCCAATTATCAGAACAGTTGCAATCAATGGACTTATTCCTTTCTTATTCATTTTTTAAACCTCCATTTATTTTTCTTTAATTTCAACTTGAATTATACCATTAGGAGCACCAGCATTTTTTATAATCAACTGAGACGTTCCTTGCAACGTTTGAATTCCTTCTTGATTTAATTGAAGCAATTTATCTCTATTATCAGAAGTATACGGAACCCACATTTTAACAACATATTCTCCTTTTTCATTTCCTTTTTTTGTTTCTGTTCTTAAAGTTCCTTCTTCAATTACAGAACCTAATTCTGAAAGCATTGCCTTACCTTCATATTCCCACATTATTTGATTACTATTCTCATCAATCTTAAAATTTCCTTTTTTAATATCAATAGTGATTAACCTTTGAGTACCAGGACCACCTCTTGCAACTTCTCTTATATTATTATCCAACTTAAATAACACTTCCTTAGCTTGAATTACAATATTTTTATCTCTCAACTTATTTATTACTGGCATACCTGCTGCAAGAATTAATGATAATACAACAATTCCTAATCCAAAATATAATACTGCAGAAATCCAAATATCACCTTTCTTATTACTTATCATTTACTTCACTCCATTATAAAAAAAATAAAAAAAGCTAAAGAGATTTACTGAATATCAGCTCCTGCATCATCTCCTTCAATAGCAACTCTAAGTTCACTCTCGCAAGTTTTCTGTTCTCCTTTAACTAGAATAATTGGGAAAACTCCAACAGTTTTTGCACTAATACCATCTCCCTCTAAATCAAAGTCCTTTATTTCAAAAGGTGAAATTTTTCCGTTATCAGACAAAACCTCGCCTCCTGTAATCATTGCATCATTTTCATCATAAACCCTATATCTTGCACCAACTAACGAATCATAATCATTCTTATTATCCATTGTTAAAAATAGACCCTCATCATCACTTCCAGCTGATAATTCTAATCCAACCAGTTTCGTCGCACATGCAATTTTAAACTCAGAAGTTTTTGCAGTATCAGTTTGTACACCTTTAAATAAATCTCCACCCCATTGCAAAACAAGAGCTGCTAACACAATAGTAAACCCAATTATCAGAACAGTTGCAATCAACGGACTTATTCCTTTTTTTCCTTTCATTATTATTTCCTCCTTTTTTAATTAACAGTTAGTCACTTCAACTAACTTTTCTGAACATGTTACTGGATATCCCTCTACAACAACAACAGGAATAATTTTTAAATTATCAGTACTATCTACATTCAAAGATTTTTGTTTACTTGGTTTTATTTCATCTTCTCTAGTTGTAGTTCCACTATCAGTCACAAATCTAAAAGCAGTTATTGGAGCACTACCAGTATTCATCACTGTTACTGTCCTTTGAGGTAATTCATCATTACAACTCACAACATCAATTCCAACTTCTCCAAGACATAATGTCTTTCCTTTGTTTGCAATACCTTCCTTTTGAATTGTATCTTTAACAGTTCCACTCCACCATAAAATAAGTAAAGAAGCAATTACAATCGTCGAACCAATTAACAACACAGTTGCAATCAATGGACTTATTCCTTTCTTATTCAATCTAATCACCTCCCCCTGGAGAACACAAATCAACTGATGGTATCAATGTAACTGTTCTCGACGGACATTCCACAAGATTTCCTTCTTCATCTTTAATATGTGGCACAAGATTAACTTTTCCGTCATTACAAAAGGAAATTTTATTCTCAATATCAGCAATTTTACCCTCACCAGAAGGAGTTACTAAAGATTCATCATCTGTACCTAACTCATAACTTCCCACGCTTTCAGAATTTACGGTTAATTTCCAAATTGAAAAAGAACCTTTATTTTTTAAAGAGGCAGATCCTAACGTTCTTACCAAGCCATCACTACAAATCCCCACACTTTCAGCAACATCATCACAAGTAATCTCCTGATCAGGAGAAGGTACAATCTGAAAACTCACCTCAGAACACAATTCATCAGACCCAATCATTTTTTCAATATCAAACTCTTTTGTTTGCTTAATAATATAATTAGAAACAAGCGCAGCCATCATAACTGAAAAACCAATTAACAACACAGTTGCAATCAATGGACTTATCCCTCTTTTGTTCATTAATCATTTTCC
>Ga0209343_10001083_pt1 | contig 37628 bp, 27 predicted proteins | sample RifCSPlowO2_02_FD_184026 | JGI IMG/M metagenome (GOLD analysis project Ga0209343, IMG submission 184026) | Groundwater microbial communities from Rifle, Colorado - Rifle CSP2_plank lowO2_0.2 (SPAdes) (version 2) | ecosystem: Environmental > Aquatic > Deep subsurface > Groundwater | place...
TGGAACGATGAGTTGCCGCTCAGCCTGTCCGAGCTGATCGCACGCGTCAACCGCGCCCGCCGCGAAAACCCTGCGCTGCAGTCCGATGCGTCGCTGCGCTTCTTCCCCGTCGATAACGACAACCTGTTGTGTTATGCCAAGTCGGCCGGAGACCTCGACAGTCTGGTGGTGACCGTCGTCAATCTTGACCCGCACCATGTCCAGTCCGGCTGGGTCGAGCTCGATCTGGCGTCGCTCGGCATCGACACGCATACGCCCTACCAGATGCACGACCTGCTCTCCGGCGCTCGTTTTCTCTGGAGCGGCACGCGCAACTTCGTCCAGCTCGATCCGCAACACGCGCCAGCACACGTTTTCGCGCTGCGACGCAAGGTGCGCACCGAGCGCAATTTCGACTATTTCCTGTAAGCCGACCCGGCCGCGCAACGATGGACAGGCCCGCCAAACTCCAGCGATCCGAGCCGCAGGTCGCAGAAGCCGCGCCGGCCGCGCCGCAGGATGACCCGCTCTGGTACAAGGACGCGGTCATCTACCAGTTGCACGTCAAGGCGTTCTTCGACTCGAATGACGACGGCATGGGCGATTTCCGCGGGCTGATCGAAAAGCTCGACTACGTGCGTGACCTGGGCGTGAACGCGATCTGGCTGCTGCCCTTCTATCCCTCGCCGATGAAGGACGACGGCTACGATGTCGCCGACTACCACAACGTGCACCCGCAGTACGGTACGCGCAATGACCTGCGCACGCTGATTCGCGAGGCGCACCGGCGCGGCCTCAGGATCATCACCGAGCTGGTGGTCAACCACACCTCGGACCAGCACCCGTGGTTCCAGGCCGCACGCCGCGCGCCGCCCGGCTCCTCCAAGCGGGATTTCTACGTCTGGAGCGACAGCGACAAGAAATACGACAAGACGCGCATCATCTTCACCGACACCGAAGCGTCCAACTGGACCTGGGACCCGGTCGCCAAGGCGTTCTACTGGCACCGCTTTTTCAGCCATCAGCCGGACCTCAATTTCGACAATCCAAGGGTGCTCAAGGCGGTGATCCGCGTCATGCGCTTCTGGTTCGACATGGGTGTGGACGGGTTCCGGCTCGACGCGATTCCTTACCTCATCGAGCGCGACGGCACCAGCAACGAGAACCTGCCCGAAACGCATGCCGTGATCCGTCAGATCCGCGCGCAGGTGGATGCGCATTACCAAGACCGGCTGCTGCTGGCCGAAGCGAACCAGTGGCCCGAGGATGTGCGCGAATACTTCGGCGACGGCGACGAATGCCACATGGCCTATCACTTTCCGCTGATGCCGCGCATCTACATGGCGATCGCGCAGGAGGACCGCCACCCCGTGGTCGAAATCATGCAGCAGACGCCGGAGATCCCCGAGAACGCCCAGTGGGCGATTTTCCTGCGCAACCACGACGAGCTCACGCTGGAGATGGTGACCAGCAAGGAGCGCGACTACATGTACCGCATGTACGCCGCGGACCCGCGCGCGCGCATCAACTTCGGCATCCGGCGCCGGCTGGCGCCGCTGATGGAAAACGACCGCGAGCGCATCAAGCTGATGAACAGCCTGCTCCTGTCGATGCCGGGCTCGCCCATCATCTACTACGGCGACGAGATCGGCATGGGCGACAACATCTTCCTCGGCGACAGAAACGGCGTGCGCACGCCGATGCAGTGGAGCCCGGACCGCAATGCCGGCTTCTCGCACGCTGACCCGCAGCGGCTGTTTCTGCCGCCGATCATGGACCCCGTGTACGGCTACGAAGCCGTTAACGTAGAGGCGCAGGCGCGCGACCCGTCGTCGCTGCTCAACTGGATGCGGCGCATGCTGGCGGTGCGCGGAAGCAGCAAGGCGTTCGGCCGCGGGCGCCTTTCTTTCCTCCATCCGGGCAACCGCAAGATTCTCGCCTACCTGCGCGAGTACGGCGAGGAGACCATCCTGTGCGTCGCCAACCTCGGCCGCTCGGCGCAGCCGGTCGAGCTGAATCTCGCGCGCTATCGCGGCCGCGTGCCGCTGGAGATGATGGGCCGCACGGCGTTCCCGCCGATCGGCGCGCTGCCCTACCTTCTCACCCTGCCTGCCTGCGGCTTCTACTGGTTCCGCCTCGCCGCCGATGTCCAAATGCCAAGCTGGCACGAGGAGCGCCTCGCGCCCGAAGAACGGCCGGTGCTGGTGCTGTTCGACGGCTGGACCAGTTTCTTCCGCGACCGCGTCGTGCCCTGGCGCATCCGCATGGCGGAGAAGCTGCGTGCCCAGTTCGAGGCCGAGACGCTGCCGCGATATATCGCTTCGCAGCGCTGGTACGCGGCCAAGGGCGAGTCGATCAGCCGCGCGGCGCTGAATGACTGGGTGCTCTGGGGACCGGAGCAGTCTCCCTGGCTGATGGCGCTGTTGCAGGTCGAGGCGGCGTCAGGACCGAGCTCGTATTTCCTGCCGATGGCCCTGGCCTGGGGGGACGCTGACGACGAGCACGTGCGCGCGCTCGCCGCGACGACCCTGGCGCGCGTGCGCCAGCAATCGCAAGTGGGCGTGCTCGCGGACGCGTTTGCCGACGAAGCGTTCTGCCGCGCCGTGGTGGCGGCGATCGGCGCCGGGCGCGTAGTGGCCGGCGCGCATGGCAAGCTGCTTTTCAACCCGACCGCGGCCTTCGCCGCCCTTGCCGGCGACGCGGTCGCCAAGCTGCCGATGGGCCGCCCGAAGTTCCAGGGCAGCAACACCGTGGTGACGCTGGGCGAGCGCCTGTTTCTGAAGGGCTATCGCCAAATCCGCGCCGGCGTGAACCCCGAGTTCGAGGTGGGGCGCTTCCTCACCGAGGTCGCGCGCTTTGCGAACTGCGTGCCGGTGGCCGGCGCAATCGAACACGTCGCCGCCGACGGCACGCCGACCAGCCTGGCGCTGCTGCAAGGTTATGTCGCGAACCAGGGCGACGGCTGGTCGACCACGCTCGACTATCTCGAGCGCTGCTTTGAGAGCCAGCTCGCCGCAGCGGCCGAGCCGCCCGCGGATATGCACGGCGCCTACCTGTCGCTGGTGCACACGCTTGGCACGCGCACAGCGGAGATGCACAAGGCGCTCGCGCTGCGCACCGGCGACCCGGCCTTCGATCCCGAGCCGCTGGAATCCGGCGACCTCGCCGGCTGGAAGCGGCGCGTGCACGACGATGCGCTCGCCACGCTCGCCCTGCTGGAGCAGCAGCAGGAGCAGCTGCCCGCGCCCGCGATCGGCAACACGCGCACGCTGCTCGAGCAGCGGCAACGGCTGCTCGCGCGCATCGAGGCCTGCGGCATGCCGGCAGGCCCGTGCCTCAAGACCCGCTACCACGGCGACTATCACCTCGGACAGGTGCTGGTGAGCAGTAACGATTTCGTCATCATCGACTTCGAGGGCGAGCCGGCGCGGCCGCTGGCCGAGCGCCGCATCAAGCACTCGTCGCTGCGCGACGTCGCCGGGATGCTGCGCTCGTTCGATTACGCCCGCTGGAGCGCCGTGCTGCGCGACACCCGCACCGACGCCGACCGGGCCCGGCTGGCAACGCTGGCGCACGGCTGGCAACGCGAGGCCCGCGAGACCTTCCTGCGCGCCTATGACGAGACGGCGCGCGGCAGCGGCCTGTATGGGTCCTTCGCCGACGTGCAGGGGCTGATCGGGCTGTTCGAGCTGGAGAAGGCGCTCTATGAGCTGCGCTACGAGATCAATAACCGCCGGGCCTGGATCAACGTCCCGCTGTGGGGCGTACTCGTTCTATGCGGGCTCGCGCCGGACGCCGGAACGGACAACGCGACGCCCTCAAAAGGAGGCTGATATGGAAAAAGTCGACATCATGCTCGAGCCCGCGCGGGCGTTTCTGCTCCAGATCGCCGGGTTCCTGCCCAAGCTTGCGCTGGCGCTCGGGGTGCTGATCGCCGGCTGGCTGCTCGCCAAGGTCGCGATGTTCGCGATCGTCAAGGGTCTGCGCGCGATCAACTTCAACGTCCTCACCGAGCGCGCCGGCATGGACGGGTTCCTGCATCATGGCGGCATCGAGACCGACACCACCGGGATCCTGGGACTGCTCATCTACTGGCTGGTCATCCTGGCGGCCCTCATCATCGGCTTCAGCGGCATGGGGCTCACCTACGTCACCGGGCTGCTGGGCCAGGTCGTGCTGTTCGTGCCCAAGGTCATCGTGGCGCTGCTGATCCTCGCCTTCGGCGCCTACTTCGCGCGCTTCGTCGGCAGCACGGTGGTCACCTACTGCAAAAACATCAACATTCAGGACGCCGAAGTGCTGGGCAAACTCGCGCAGTACGCCATCATGACTTTCGTCGTGCTGATCGCGCTGGACCAGGTCAACGTGGGCGGAGACATCGTCAGGCAGAGCTTCCTCATCATCCTGGCGGGCGTGGTGTTCGCTTTCGCGCTCGCCTTCGGGCTCGGCGGAAAGGATGCGGCCGCGGAACTCATCGATCGCTGGTGGCCGAGGCGAAGTAAGAATGACGGCAGCTGACGCATTCAAGCCGCGGCGAGTACGGGTGACGGAGGCTGCAAATTCGCGAAGGACCGGGAAGTCACCGGCACGCAGGCTGCCTCGCATGATATCGGCGAAAACCCAAATGTCCGAAGGCGTTCGGCATGCACCCGATTAGCGCAGTCTGGCCGGGCCGTCCCTATCCGCGCGGGGCCAGCTGGGATGGCGAGGGCGTCAACTTCACGCTGTTCTCCGAGAACGCGCAGAAGGTCGAGTTGTGCATTTTCGACCAAGATGGCCGACGCGAACTTCAGCGCATCGAACTGCGCGAGCAGACCGATCTGGTCTGGCACTGCTATCTGCCCGAAGCGCGCCCGGGCTTGCTCTACGGATACCGCGTCTACGGGCCGTACAAGCCCGAGGAAGGGCACCGCTTCAATCCGAATAAATTGCTGCTCGATCCCTATGCCCGGGACATCCATGGGCCGGTGCGATGGAGCGACGCACTGTTCGGCTACACCGTCGGCAGCAAGCGCGAGGACCTGTCGCTCGACCGCCGCGACAGCGCGCGGGGCATGCCCAAATGCAAGGTGATCGACCCGGCGTTTACCTGGGGCGAGGAGCGGCGTCCGAACGTCCCGTGGAACGACATGATCATCTACGAAGCGCACGTGCGTGGATTTACCATGCGCCATCCGGATGTCCCGCCGGCGCTGCGCGGAACCTATGCCGGGCTTGCCAGCGCCCCGTCGATCGACTATCTCAGGCGGCTCGGGGTCACCACGATAGAGCTGATGCCCATTCACGCATTTATCGACGAGCGCCGCCTCGTCGAGCGTGGACTGACCAACTACTGGGGCTACAACACCATCGGCTACTTCGCTCCCGAAGCGCTCTATTCCGCCACGCGTAACGTGGCCGAATTCAAGACCATGGTGAAAAGGCTGCACTCCGCGGGTATGGAAATCATTCTCGACGTGGTCTATAACCATACCGCAGAAGGCAACCACCTGGGCCCGACGCTCTCCTTCCGAGGCATGGACAACGCGTCGTACTACCGCCTGATGCCGGAAAATCGGCGCTTATACGTGGACTACACCGGATGCGGCAACACGCTAAATATGATCCACCCGCGCGTACTGCAGTTGATCATGGATTCGCTGCGCTACTGGATCACCGACATGCACGTGGACGGCTTCCGCTTCGACCTCGCCCCGGCGCTCGCCCGGGAACAGCACGAAGTGGACCGCCTGGGCGCATTTTTCGACACGCTGCGCCAGGACCCGGTGCTCAACCAAGTGAAACTCATCGCCGAGCCCTGGGACCTCGGCGAGGGCGGCTACCAGGTCGGCAATTTTCCGGCTGGCTGGTCCGAATGGAACGACAAGTACCGTGACACGATGCGCGCCTACTGGAAGGGGGACGGTGGTCGCATAGGCGAGTTCGCCCAGCGCCTCACCGGCTCGAGCGACCTGTACGGGCGCGGCGGCCGCCGCCCCCACGCCAGCATCAATTACATCTGCTCGCATGACGGGTTCACGCTGTATGACCTGGTCTCCTACAACGACAAGCATAACGAGGCCAACCGCGAGGGCAACCGCGACGGCCAGCACAACAACCTGTCTTGGAACTGCGGCGTGGAGGGCCCGACGAACGACCCCGCGATACGCGCACTGCGTGCGCGGCAGCAACGCAACCTCATCGCCACGCTTCTGCTCTCGCAGGGAGTGCCGATGCTTGTCGCCGGGGACGAGATCGGGCGAACGCAGGGCGGCAACAACAACGCCTACTGCCAGGACAACGACATTTCATGGGTCGACTGGACGCTCGATGACGACAAACAGAAGCTGCTGGCCTTCACGCAGCGCGTTATCGCGATGCGTCGCGCGCATCCCGTATTCCGGCGGCGCGACTTCTACAAGGGACGTCCCGTGCGCGGCCTGGACATCAAGGACATCGTCTGGCTGAAGCCCGAGGGCGGCGAGATGACTGACGACGAGTGGAACCAGCACTTCGCCCACTGCCTGGGTGTATATCTGGCGGGCGAGGCGCTCACCGAAACCGACCAGCGCGGCCACCCGCTGCGCGACCAGAACTTCCTGCTGCTGTTCAACGCCCATCACGAGGCGATTCCGTTCCGACTGCCCGGCCAACCCGTGACCCGGTGGCACGCGCTGGTCGATACCGCATTCGAGGATGGGCTGGCGATCGGCGGGACCTTCGATGCCGGCACCGATTACAACGCTCAGGGCCGCTCGCTCGTGTTGCTTCTGGAGGCAAAGGGGTGATTCGGGATTCCGAAGGCGGCGGACTCGCAGGGCGATGCGAGGAGCGGCGCGGGATACCCCACCGAGAGGAAAGGGCGAGATGAAATACCGCCACGCGATGCCATTCGGCGCGGAACTGCTCGGAGACGGCAGCACGCGCTTTCGCCTGTGGGCCCCCGGCGCACGGCAGGTTGCGGTCGAAACCGCGACCGGCGCGATGCGCAATGACGCAGCCATGGCCGCACTGGACGGGGGCTGGTTCGAGGCGATTGTGCCGGATACGCCCGCCCGCACGCGCTATGCGTATCGCGTCGCCGACGCCCGCTTTCCCGACCCGGCCTCGCGCTTCAACCCGGACGACGTGCACGGCGCGAGCATGGTGGTCGACCCGCTCGGCTTTGACTGGCGCGACGGCGGCTGGGCCGGCCGCAATTGGGAAGATGCCGTCATCTATGAACTGCACGTCGGCAGCTTCACGCCTGAAGGCAGCTTCGAGGCGGCGATCGGCCGCCTGGATTATCTCGCCGGGCTCGGCATCACCGTGCTGGAGCTCATGCCGGTGGCGGATTTCCCGGGCCTGTGCAACTGGGGCTATGACGGCGTGCTGCCGTTCGCGCCGGACGCCGCCTATGGCGCGCCCGACGATCTGAAGCGCCTGATCGAGGCAGCGCATCTGCGCGAACTCATGGTCTTCCTCGACGTCGTCTACAACCATTTCGGGCCGGAAGGTAACTACCTGCACAGTTATGCGCCGCAGTTCTTCAATCCGCGGCACCACACGCCCTGGGGCGCGGCGATCAATTTCGACGCCGAGGGCTCGCGCACGGTGCGCGACTTCTTCGTCCACAATGCATTGTTCTGGATCGACGAATACCGCTTTGACGGGCTGCGCCTGGACGCGGTGCACGCGATTGCCGACGATTCCGAACCCGACATCGTGACTGAGATCGCTCGCGCGCTGCGGGAAGGGCCGGGGCGCGAGCGGCAAATCCACATCGTGCTCGAGAATGACCGGAACCAGTCGCGCTATCTCCTGCGCGATGCGGCCTTCCGTCCACAGCAGGCGAGCGCACAATGGAACGACGACGTGCACCATGCCGTTCATGTGCTCGTCACGGGCGAGCGCGACGGCTACTACGAGGACTACGCCGCGCGGCCGCTGTGGTACCTCGGGCGCGCGCTCGCGCAGGGCTTCGGCTACCAGGGCGAGCCCTCGCCCCACCGCAAAGGCGCCGCGCGCGGCGAACCCAGCGCGCACCTGCCGCCGGCTGCCTTCGTCTCCTTCCTGCAGACCCACGACCAGGTCGGCAACCGGGCGCTGGGCGAGCGGCTGTGCGCCATCGCCGACCCGCAGGCGCTGCGCGCGGCGGTGGTCTGCGTGCTGCTTGCGCCCTCGCCGCCCCTGCTGTTCATGGGCGAGGAGTTCGCGGCGAGCACACCGTTCCTGTTCTTCTGCAATTTCGGGCCCGACCTCGCCGCGGCGGTCACGCGCGGCCGACGCCGCGAATTCGCGCGCTCCGGGCGGTTCCGCGAGCGTTCGGCGCAGGCGGCTATCCCCGACCCGAACGCCCCGGAGACCTTCGCCGCTTCCAAGCTTCGCTGGGACGAGACCGAACGACCTCCCCATAGCGAATGGCTCGCGCTCCACCGCGAATTGCTCGCGCTACGCCACCGGGTAATCGTGCCGCGCCTCGCGGGCATGCGCTCAGGCGGTGATTTCCGCGTCGACGTCGGCGACGTGCTTCGCGTGCAATGGACCCTGGGCGACGGCTCGCGGCTGCACCTGATCGCGAATTTCGCGGCGACCGTGGTCGGCCCGCTGCCGCTGCCGCCCGGTGACATCGTGTACGCGAGCCCGCTGAGCGCCGAGCGCTCGGGGGCACGACAGACACTTTCCCCCTGGTTTATCGCTTACACGCTGGAGCGCGCGCTTGACCGAGCGTGAAGCCCTCGAACGCCTGGGCCGTATCCACCAGATCGCCCCCGACTTCCACGATATCTGGGGCCAGCGCCACCAGGTTCCGGACGCGAGCCTGCGTACGCTGCTCGCCGCGCTGGGGGTGAATGCGGCCACGCCGCAGGAAGTCGAAGACTCCATTCGTGCAGCCGAAGCCGACCGCTGGCGCGCCGTGCTTGCCCCGGTGATCGTTGTCAGGGAAGCGTCGGCGCCCTGGACTATCCGCTTGAACCTCTCGACTGACGGAGGGAATCCGCCGCTCGCCTGGCGCCTCGTGGAGGAGAGCGGCGCGCGGCAGGAGGGCTGCTTGGACCCGACTTCGCTGACCGTGGCCGACTCCTGCGAGCTGAACGGCGAACGATTCCTTGCGCGCGATTACGCGCTGCCAGCCGTCGCGCCCTGCGGCTACCATCGCCTGGCGATCCTGCGCGACGGCGCGGCGCTCGCGGAAGCGGCGTTCGTGGTCGCGCCCGAGCGCTGCTACCGCCCGCTCGCCGTGGAAGGCGACGGCCGCGTTTGGGGAGCGGCGTCGCAGCTCTACGCGGTGCGCTCCGGGCGCAACTGGGGTATCGGCGATTTCACCGATCTTGGGACGCTGATCGGCCAGTGGGGCGCACGCGGCGCGGCAATCGTGGGAGTGAATCCGCTCCACGCCCTGTTTCCACACAACCCGGAACACGCCAGCCCGTATAGCCCGTCCTCGCGTTGTTTCCTCAACGTGCTTTACCTGGACGTCGAGGCGATCGCGGATTTCGCCGAATGCGACGCTGCCCAGGCGCAGGCGCGCACGCCGGAATTCCAGTCGCGCCTGAAGGCGCTGCGCGACGCCGATCTGGTGGACTATCGCGGTGTCGCGGAGACGAAGCTGCCGATGCTCGAGCGGTGTTTCGCAAGTTTCCAGGATCTCCACCTTGCCTCCGCCACGCCGCGCGCGCAGGCGTTCCGCGCTTTTCAGGCCGCGCATGCACCGGCACTGCGGCGGCATGCCCTGTTCGAGGCCTTGCAGGAGCACTTTCACCGGGAAAATCCGCAGGTCTGGGGCTGGCCTGCCTGGCCCGGAGCGTTTACCGATCCGGCGTCCGCCGAGGTCGCGCGCTTTGCCGAGTCGCACGTCCGGCGCGTCGAATTCTATGAGTACCTGCAGTGGCAGGCCGAGCTGCAGCTCGAGGCCGTGGGCCGGCGCTCGATGGAGCTGGGGCTCGGCGTGGGCCTATACGCGGACCTGGCCGTCTCGGTCGACCGCGGCGGCGCGGAGGCCTGGTCGAACCAGGATCTGTACGCCCTTGCGGCGAGCGTCGGCGCGCCGCCGGACGATTTCAACCTACGCGGTCAGGATTGGGGACTGCCGCCGCTCGCGCCGGGGCGGCTGCGCGCAGCAGCCTATGAGCCGTTCATCGCCACGCTGCGCGCCAACATGCGCCACACGGGCGCGCTGCGCATCGATCACGTCATGGGGCTCGCGCGGCTGTTCTGGGTGCCGCAGGCCGGCGAACCCCGCAACGGCGCCTACGTGCACTATCCGTTCGAGGACCTGTTGGGAGTCGTCGCGCTGGAGAGCCATCGCAACCGCTGCATGGTGATCGGCGAGGATCTCGGCACGGTACCCGACGAAGTCCGCGCGACGCTCGCACGCGCCGGCATATTTTCCTACCGGGTACTTTTTTTCGAGCGCCAGAACTCGGGCGATTTCAAGCCCCCGGCCGAATATCCGGCAGACGCGCTGGTCACGGCCGCGACGCACGATCTGCCCACGCTCGCCGGATATTGGGCCGGACGCGACCTGACGCTGCGCCAGGAGCTTGGACTGTTCCCGGCCGAATCAGTGCGCCAGGCGCAGGTGCTCGCGCGCGCGCAGGACCGCGCGCGGATGCTGCTCGCGCTCGAAAGCGAGGGACTCCTGCCCGAGGGTGCTACGGCGGACCCGGTGTCGCTGCCTGAGGCGACGCCTGCATTGTTGCACGGGCTGCAGGCCTTTCTCGCCCGCAGCCCGGCGCGCGTGCTGGTGGTGCAACTGGAGGACGTGCTCGGCATACGCGAGCAGGTGAACCTTCCCGGCACCACCGGCGAGCACCCGAACTGGCGGCGCAAGCTGCCGATTGCGCTCGAGCGCTGGCCCGACGAGGACCGCTTCACCGGACTTGCGCGCTCGCTCGCTGCGTTGCGGCCACAGGGGCAGCCGAGGCGCGTTCGCCGCGCGCCGGGCGGTGCGAAAATACCGCGTGCCACCTACCGTCTGCAACTCAACCGGGATTTCACCTTTGCCGACGCCGCAGGGCTGGTGCCCTACCTGGATGCGCTCGGCGTGAGCCACGTCTATTGCTCGCCCTACCTGCGCGCGCGGCCCAACAGCACGCACGGTTACGACATCATCGACCACAATGCGATCAACCCGGACCTGGGCGGCGTGGAGGGCTTCGAGCGCTTGCGCGTTGCGTTGCGCGCGCGCGGCATGGGGCAGATCCTCGACATGGTCCCGAACCACATGGGCGTGATGGGCGCGGACAACGCCTGGTGGATGGACGTGCTCGAGAACGGCCCCGCCTCCGCATTCAGCGGGTTCTTCGACATCGACTGGCAACCGGTCAACCCGGGGCTCGCGAACAGGGTGCTGGTTCCGGTGCTCGGCGACCACTACGGGCTGGTCCTGGAGGCGGGCGAGCTGCGGCTCGCCTTCGACGCCGAATGTGGCTCCTTCAGCGTCCATTATCACGGGCACCGTTTTCCGGTGGATCCGCGCGAATACCCGCGCGTCCTCAATCGCGCTCTGCAAGCGGCGGACAAGACTCGACTGGCCGAATCCACTGCCGCGGAAGCCGCCAGTCTCGCCGCGGCATTCGCGCATTTGCCCTCGCGCAATGACACCGTCCCGGAACAAGTTGCCGAGCGCAACCGCGACAAGGAACTGCACAAGCGCCGGCTCGCGCAGCTCGCCCGCGAGCATCCCGCGCTCACCGAGGCGATCGGCCACGCGCTGCGCGCGCTGAACGGCACACCGGGGCAGCCCGCCAGTTTTGACGAACTGGACGCGCTGCTCGAAACGCAGGCCTACCGGCTTGCCTTCTGGCGGGTGGCCTCCGACGAGATCAATTACCGGCGCTTTTTCGACGTCAACGATCTCGCCGCGCTGCGCATGGAAAACGAGGCTGTGTTCAACGCTACGCACGCGTTCGTGCTGGGCCTGGTCGCCGAGGGCAAGGTGGACGGCCTGCGCATCGACCATTCCGACGGCCTGTACGACCCGGCGCAGTATTTCCGCAGGCTGCAGGAGAACCATGCGCGCCTCGCCGGGCTCGATACGCCCGAGGACGAGTCAGACGGACGGCCGGCGCGGCCACTTTACGTGCTGGTGGAAAAAATCACCGCGCGGCACGAGCATGTGCCCACGAGCTGGGCGGTGCACGGCACCACCGGATACCGCTTCGCCACCGTGGTGAACGCCCTGTTCGTGGATCGGCAGTCGCGAGGCAAGCTTGATCGCGTCTGGCGCGCGTTCTCCGGGGAACGAGTCGATTTCGAAGCGGCTTCCTACCGCGGCAAGCGCGACATCACGCGCTCGGCGCTGGCGTCCGAGCTGACCGTGCTCGCCACAGAGCTTCTGCGCATCGCGCACGCGGACCGCCGCACGCGCGACTATACGTTCAACACGCTGCGACATGCGATCGCGGAGGTGGCGTCCTGCTTCCCCGTCTACCGCACTTACGTCGCCGGCGAGCTCACACCTCAGGACCGGCGCTACATAGACTGGGCCGTCGCCCATGCCCGCAAGAGAAACCGGGCGGCCGAAGCGACCGCATTCGACTTCCTGCGCCTGGTGCTGCTCGTTCGCCCGCCCGAGGATGCGCAGCCCCTGCTGACGGAGCGTTACCGCGCCTTCGCGATGAAGTTCCAGCAGTTCACTTCGCCTGTCGCGGCGAAGGGCGTCGAGGACACGGCGTTCTACAGCTTCAACCGGCTCGCTTCGTTGAACGAGGTGGGCGGCGACCCGGACATGTTCGGCATGACGGTCAGGGCATTCCACGGTGCGGCCGCCGACCGCGCGGCACGCTGGCCGCATACGATGCTCGCCACATCCACCCACGACAACAAGCGTTCCGAGGACGTGCGCTGCCGCATCGACGTGATCTCGGAAATGCCCGCCGCGTGGCGGCTGGCGCTGCGCCGCTGGAGTCGTATCAACGCAAGCCACCGGCGCACGGTAGACGGTGATACTGCGCCGTCGCGCAACGACGAGTACCTCCTGTACCAGACCTTGCTCGGCACGCTTCCGCATGAACCGATCGATGCCGCGGCGCTGGACGCCTACCGGGACCGCATCGAGGGCTACATGCTGAAGGCCGTGCGCGAAGCCAAGGTGCATACGAGCTGGATCAACGTCAACGCGGAATACGAGACAGCCGTCGCGGAATTCGTGCGCGCGCTTCTGGGGCGGCTGGAAGCGAATCCGTTTCTGGACGATCTGCGGCTCCAGGCCGGGCCCATTGCCTGGTTCGGCATGCTGAACAGCCTGTCGATGGCGCTGCTGAAGCTCACCTCGCCCGGCGTTCCGGATTTCTACCAGGGGAGCGAACTCTTCGACCTGAGCCTGGTCGATCCCGACAACCGCCGACCGGTCGACTACGGCCGCCGCCGTGCGCTGCTCGATGAGTTGATACGGATCTCTTCGGGGCCCGCGGACGCGATACCCCCACTCGTGCGCGCCTTCTTCGACGCCCCTTGCGATGGTCGCGCGAAGCTGTGGCTGGCGTGGCGCGCGCTGCAGTTGCGCCGCGAACGCGACGAGCTGTTCCTCAAGGGGGACTATCATCCGGTCAAAGTCTCCGGCGCTCGTTCCGGCCACGTCGTGGCCTACGCGCGCCGTCTGGGAAATGATGGAATCGTGATCGCTGCAGGCCGGCTGTTCGCATCGATGGGCCTCGCGGCCGGCGTGCTTCCCGTAGGCGAGTCGACATGGGGCGACACCGAGCTCGACTTGGGGTTCCTGCCCGAAAGCACCCGCTTGCAGAACCATCTGACAGGCGGAACCCTGCAGACAAGCGCAGGCGGCCGGCTGCGGCTCTCCCATGTGATGACGGCTTTCCCCGGTGCGCTGCTCGTCTACGGCATGTCAGAGCCTTGCTCCCGTTTCGGTCCGGGCGGAGAAATTCCCGCACCCGCGCATGTGCGCCCATGACGCGGCCAGGTATCCCGCCTGAGGCCGACGGCGACGCGATCATCGAAGCCTGCCGGCAGAAGTCGTTGGAACTGCTGCGAACCAACCTCTCGCCGCAGGGCATTCTCGCCGCGACCCCGGGCGCGCGCGCCGAGTCGCGCGGCTATGCGGCAATCTTCGGGCGCGACGCCGCGGTGTGCGCGATCGGCATGTCGCTCTCGGGCAACGCCGTACTGGCGCGCGAGGCTGCGACCGGATTGCTCACGCTGGGTCGGCACCAGGCGGCCAACGGCCAGATCCCGAAATTCGTCGACCTGCGCGGGCAGGAGGCGGATTTCTGGTACCTCGGCTGCATCGACGCCACGCTGTGGTGGCTCATCGCGCTCGACTTTCTCGATTGCCGCGATCCGGCCGCCGGGTTGCGCCGGCGGCTTGCGCCCGGAATTGCGAAGGCCATCCAATGGCTCGGTGCGCAGGAGCACCAGCGATTTTTCCTGCTGCAGCAGAACGAGGCGAGCGACTGGGCCGACATCATGCCGCGCTCGGGCTTCGTGCTCTATACCAACGCGCTCTGGTACCGTGTCAAACAGCTCTACGGCCTTGCTCGCGCCGAAGAAACGCGCGCAAATTTCAACCAACTGTTCCATCCGTTCAGCGCCGTGCTGTCCGAATACCGCCGCGCGCGGTTGCTGACGCACTATGTGAAGCGCGAGGCGAAGCGCCGCGATCTCTACCTCTCCTTCGTCAACTTTTCCTTTTTCGGCGAGGAGGGCGACGTGTTCGGCAACCTGCTCGCGCTGCTGTGCGGCCTTGCCGACCGCGAGGCCGCGCAGCGCACGCTGCGCGCGCTGGATCGCGCGCGTATCGCCGAACCGTGGCCGGTGCGCGCAGTCTGCGAGCCCATCCCTACCGGCAGCGCGCCGTGGCGTGCCTACATGTCGCGCCATCTGCAGAACCTGGAGTGGCAATATCACAATGGCGGCATCTGGCCCTTCGTCGGCGGATTCTGGGTCGCAGCACTGGTGCAGGCGGGTGAGCGCGACAGGGCGCATGCCGAGCTCGCGAAGCTCGCGGGCGCCAATGCGCTGGATGGCTGGTCATTCAATGAATGGCTGCACGGTCGGACCCTCGTGCCCTCAGGCATGCGCGGCCAGTCCTGGAATGCCGCGGCCTTCCTCATGGCCCTGGACGCCACGCGCACGGGCCGCGCCGTGTTCTCCTTCCAGGGCCGAAGCGCACCTCCGAGGGGCGCCCAGACAGGGGAAACCGGGCCCAACTAGCGCAGATAGTGAACCTGCTGGCCGAGCATCTCCGGCACGATAAGCGTCACGCCCCGCTCGGTCACATGGAACCGTTTGCGGTCCGCCTTGGGATCGACCCCCGCCACGAGCCCTTCGGGCAGCCGGCAATATTTCTCGACGATGACCCGCTTCAGCACCACATTTCGCCCGATGTCTGCGCCGGACAGGATCACCGAGTCCTCGATGTTGGCATAGCTGTGCACGTGGACGCTTGAGAACAGCAGCGAGCGGCGCACGGTCGCTCCGCTGACGATACAGCCCCCCGACACCATCGAGTCAATGGCAACGCCACGACGTTTGTCGTCGTCAAACACGAATTTCGCCGACGGCAGCTGTTCCTGATGAGTCCATATGGGCCAATCCTGGTCGTACATGTTCAGATCGGGAACGACCTTGGTCAGTTCCATGTTCGCCTCCCAGTAGGCGTCGATCGTGCCCACGTCGCGCCAATAGGGCGCGCCGCCGCGCCGGGCAATACCGCTGTCGGCCAGCGGGTGCGCAGCGATGCGGTATCCGCGCTTCATCAGATGCGGAATGATGTCCTTGCCGAAATCGTGACTGGAGCGGGGATCGTCGGCGTCGCGCATGAGCTGCTCATACAGGAACGGCGCGTTGAAGGCGTAGATGCCCATACTCGCGAGGGCCATATCGGGCCGGCCCGGCTCGGGGGCGGGGTGTAGGGGTTTTTCGTCGAAGGCTGTGACGCGCCCCTCGTCGTCTACGGTCATCACGCCGAAGTTCGTCGCCTCCGCGAGCGGAACATGGACACAGCCGACGGTCATGTCGGCGGCCTTTGCGACGTGGTCCGCGATCAAATCGCCATAGTCCATCTTGTATACCTGGTCACCCGCGAGGATCAGGACGATCTCGGGTTGATGGCGGCGCATGATATCCAGATTCTGGTGTATCGCGTCCGCGGTGCCCTTATACCAGTCCGCCGAGACCTGCTGTTGCGCCGGCAGCAACTCGATGAACTCGCCAAAGCGGCCGTCCAGGAACGACCAACCCTGAAGAACATGCCGGATCAGGCTTTGCGCCTTGTATTGCGTGCAAACCCCGATATGCCGGATACCCGAGTTCACGCAATTCGAAAGCGGAAAGTCGATGATGCGGAATTTTCCGCCGAAAGGCACGGCGGGCTTGGCGCGCCAGTCGGTCAAATGCCCGAGGCGCGTACCCCGGCCACCGGCCAGGATCATTGCGAGCGTTGTCCGCGCGAGATGAGCCCCCGAGGGAACCTCGGGCATCGGCCGGCCCGGTCGCTTGGGCGTGGTAGGGGATTTCGTCGAATCGATCATGCTCGCCCCTCGGCATTGACCGATACTTCGGCTTTACACGCGGCACATTGTTCCCGTGACATGCCGATCAACAGCCCTGTTGAGCGATGCACCCACTACCTTATTCGGGTGCACCCGCACCACCACCTCCCATTTCACTTTAGACCCCGCGCGCAGGCTTTGCAATTGATTTATCGGTGCCATAACGGACCGCCGGGCATCGCTGGAACCGCCACGAACGATACATGTGCTACTCTTTCCATGCTGCACCCAGCTGCCGTCGCGCTATTGAACGCCTTCGCCATCCGCGTCATTTTCGCCACTCCCGAGTGCGCGCCGTTCGTCAAGACCGGGGGCCTGGGCGATGTCAGCGCCTCCTTTCCGGCCGCGCTCCTGCGCCTGGGTGTCGATGCACGCGTGCTGCTCCCAGGTTATAGCCGGGTGCTGGCGGCACTTCCCCATGCCCGCGAGGTCGGGCGCATTCCCGCACGCGATTCGTTTCCGCCTGCCGCATTGCTTGCGGCGACGGCACCCAACGGTGTGCCGCTCTTGATCCTCGACAGCCCGGCGCTGTATCGCCGGCCCGGCGGACCGTATCTGAATCCCGCGGGACACAATTGGGACGACAACGCCCTGCGCTTCGGCCTGCTCTCGCGCGCGGCTGCAGATCTGGGCAGCGATGCGTGTCCGCTCGACTGGCGGGCGGATGTGGTCCACTGCAACGAATGGCATTCGGGACTGGCGCCGGCCTACCTTCATTTCGCGCCGGGTGCGAAGGCCGCCAGCGTGATGACCATCCACAACCTCGCCTTCCAGGGCAATTTTGCACCCGAGTACCTGCCGGCGCTCGGCTTGCCGGCGTCGAGCTTTTCCGTCGATGGGCTGGAATACTATGGATCGATTTCATTTCTCAAGGCCGGGATCCGCTATGCCGACGCAATCACCACCGTGAGCCCCACCTACGCGCGCGAAATTCAGAGTGAGACTCTCGGATTCGGGTTTCACGGCGTGCTCGCGGCGCGCCGGGAAGCGCTCACAGGAATCATGAACGGCATCGACACCGAGCTGTGGGACCCGTCGACGGATGCGCTCATCCCGAAGTGTTACGACGCCGGCTCGCTCGCGGCAAAGCGGGTGAATAAGCGCGCGTTGCAGCGCAGGATGGCCCTCGCCGAAGACGATACGATTCCCGTTCTGGGCGTGGTGAGCCGTCTCGCGTTCCAGAAGGGGCTGGATCTGCTGCTCGAGCTCGCGCCTAGGCTCGTATCGCTGCCGGCGCAGTTGGTCATCCAGGGCGTCGGAGACGACGAATTACAGGGTCAGTGTCTGTCGCTCGCGCGCAGGTATCCGGGAAAGATCGCGGTCAGCATCGAATTCGACGAGGGTCTGGCGCACCTGATCGAGGCCGGCGCCGACATGTTCGCGATGCCGTCTCGCTTCGAACCATGTGGCATGAATCAGTTGTACAGCCAGCGCTACGGCACGCCCCCCGTGGTGCATGGGACAGGCGGCCTGGCGGATTCCGTCGCCGACTGCAATCCGCGCACGCTCGCTGACGGCACCGCGACGGGGTTCGTTTTCAGCTCGCCAAGCGCAGGGGATTTCCTGCATGCCATCGAGCGCGCCGTGACCGCTTGGCGCGACCCGGCCACTTGGACGGCATTGCAGCGAAACTGCATGGCTAAGGATTTCGGCTGGGGCCGGAGCGCAGCACGGTATCTGGAAATCTACCGCCGCCTCACCATGTCCCACCGACCCCCGACCTGCCAGGGCATTAGACCCACACCATGAGACCCATTTCCAGCGGGTGCGTCAACTGGGCGTGGAACGGGTAGACGCGGATGCGATATTCCGACTTGCCGCACCACTCTGGCGCGAAATCGACGCCAAAGCGCTGCTCCCCGGTTTCGGCGATTGGTCCCGCGCTCGCCAGCATGTGCCGACTATTGGCGTTCTCGCCCTTCACGCCGTCCACGGAGGTGACCAGCATTTCCACGGCGACGTCTTCCGGTCCCAGCCCATTCAGCCTGACGCCGATTTCAATGGCCAGTCTTTCACCGAATCGCACGCGCCGCTTCGACGCATCGAGGCGCCGCACCGTCACGCCGGGCCAAGCGCTGCGCACCTGCGCCTTCCATTTCGCGACCGTCCTGGCTGCCTGGTGCCCCTGCTCCGCGTAGTTCCTGCCCTGGTGCGATGCCGGCGAATAGAATTTCGACACGTATTCGCTCAGCATGCGCGCCGCGCTGAAACGCCCCAGTGTACTCGCCATCGATCGCTTGGCGAGCTTTACCCATTCCGGCGAATAGCCCATGTCGCCGCGTCCATAGTAAATTGGAACGACATGATCCTGGAGGATCTCGTACAGCGTCCGCGCTTCTTCAGCGTCGCGAACGTACCGCTCGAGCGTCTCGGAGACAGGCTTGATCGCCCAGCCGTTGTCTCCCTGGTAGCCCTCGCCCCACCAGCCATCGAGCACCGAGAGGTTGATCACGCCATTGATGCCGGCTTTCATTCCCGAAGTGCCGGATGCCTCGAGTGGATAGATCGGATTGTTCAGCCACACATCGACACCGGATACGAGTCGGCGCGCAAGCCGCATGTCGAATCCTTCCACGAGCAGTATCTTGCCTTCAAATTCCGATGTACGCGCCACCTTCGCAACTCGCCGGACGATTTCCCGTCCCGGCTCGTCCGCCGGATGGGCCTTGCCGGCAAAGATGAACAGCACCGGCCGCTGCGGATCGGAGGTGATCTCGCGCAGCCAATCGAGATCTTCAAATAACAACGTGGCGCGCTTGTAGGTGGCGAACCGGCGCGCGAATCCGATCGTCAGCACGTTGGGATTGTCCGGGTCCGCAAGCTGCAACAGGCGGTCGAGGTGCGCTTGGCTGCCCCCGTTGCGGAAATGCTGAGCGGTGATGCGAAACCGCACCAGGTGCAGCATCTGCGCTTTCAGGAACTGGTGCCTGCTCCACAGGATGTGGTCCGGAATGCCGGCGATGCGCTCCGCGCACCCGGGCTCTCCTAAACGCTGCGTCCATCCGAAACCGAGGAACTTGTCGAAAATTTCCGTCCAGTCCGGTGACAGGAACGTCGCCACGTGAACACCGTTGGTCACGTAGTCCACCGGATTCTCTTCCACCGGAATTTGCGGCCAGAAATGGCTCAGCATCCGGGCGCTGACGTCGCGGTGGATGCGCGACACGCCGTTCCGGAAGCGCGATCCGCGCAGTGCCAACGCGGTCATGTTGAACTCGTTGCTCCCCGGCGCGCGCCCCAACGCGAGTAGGGCTTCTCGGTCCAGGTGCAGCTCACGGCAATAGTGGTCAAAATAGCCCGCGACCATGTCCTCGGGAAAACGGTCGTGTCCGGCCGGCACGGCGGTATGAGTCGTAAATACGGTATTCGCAGCGACCGACTCAAGCGCGCTCGCGAAGTCCAGGCCCTCGTCGCGCATGAGCCGGCGCAACCGCTCCAGCACCAGGAATGCGGCGTGGCCCTCGTTCATGTGCCAGACAGTCGGCCTGACACCCAGCGCGTCAAGCGCGCGTACGCCGCCGATCCCCAATACGATCTCCTGCACGATGCGCGTGTCGCGATCTCCGCCGTAGAGCCGGTGCGTGATATCGCGGTCGCGTTCGGTGTTCTCTGTTAGATCGGTGTCCAGAAGGTAGATCCGGACATGGCCGACCCGGACCTGCCAAACCTTCACCGAAACCGCGCGCCCCACAATTTCGACTTCGACCCGCAACTCGCCGCCGTTATGCATCACAGGCGCTACCGGGAGGTCGTCAAACTCCGAATCAACGTGGATCGCCTGCTGGTTGCCCTCGGCATCGATGGTCTGCAAAAAGTGCCCTTGCCGATAGAGCAGCCCTATGCCGACTAACGGCAACTTCACGTCGCTCGCTGCCTTGCAGTGATCGCCCGCCAGGATGCCGAGGCCGCCGGAGTAGATCGGCAGGCTCTCGTGGAAGCCGAATTCAAAGCAAAAATACGCCACCATATCGTTTCGAGCGAGCGGGTTGGGGCCGTTCGCGCCGGGAAATGCGTCGTGGTCGGTGTCGTATACCGCGAGCACCCGGTTGTAGTTGTAGAGGTATTCGGGATCCTGCGCCGCCTGCTCGAGGCGCTCCTCGCCGACGCGCTTGAGCAGGATCGTCGGACTGTGGCCGACCGCCTCCCAGAGGGCCGGGTGCAGCCGCGAGAACAGCGACCGCGCCTGCGAATCCCAGCTGTACCAGAGGTCGTTGGCGAGTTCTTCGAGGCGGTGCAGCCGCGACGGTATCTTCGGATTGACTTCGACCAGGTATCCCGTTCCCGCCCGCTCCATCCCCGTCTCCACGCAAATCCGCGACGCCGCAGCGCCGGCTCGAACCGGCTCTATCTTAGCGCAACCCATCGCAGCGCGACGCCAACAGCGCTGTCCCGGCGCCTACGCATTTTGCTTAATCGGACATTGTATTGCCGGTTGAGGAAATTCGGCTGCTGGAGACACGCCCAGCGCAATGACTGCGCAGAAGCAGCACTTGGGGCCGCACCGCTTCAATGCGGGATATTTTCGCATGTCACCCTAGAGCGCGGTCACCTGTTCGGCTGCCCATCGGATTTACATACATGCATCACTTGTGTCTGCAGCCATTGCAGGGCCGGGTCGCCGGCGCGTGCGGCACTCGTGAGCATATTGATCGTGAACTCGGGCAGCTTGATCGGCGGGTCGAATACGATGAGGCCCAGTTCGTGGGCATAGAGCCGGGCAATCCGCTCCGCGATCACCGTCACCATGTCTGTTCGCGCGACGATCCACGGCACTGCGAGCACGTGCGGAATAGTCATGGCCACCCGGCGCCGGCGGCCACTCGCCTGAGCCAATGGCTCGTCGATGAACCCAATGGCGTCTCCCCTTGGCGAAAACAGGAGGTGCGGCAGGGCCGCGTAGGCCGCGGCCGTGATGCGTCTTCCCTTCAACCCCGGATGGCCTCGGCGCGCGATGCCAACGTACCGATCCTTGAGAACGGGGACGCGCGTCAAGCGCGCCGGCGGCTCCGGAAAATTCAGGAGCGCCATATCGATCTCCTGACGATCGAACGCCGCGACAACGTGCTCGCGTACGAGCGGTACGATCCTCAGACCGATCGCCGGCGCAACGCGCCTCAGGTGCTCCATGAGCGGCACAATGATGGTGGGAACCGTCAAATCGATCGTCGCGATCGTGAAACTGCTCGCGACGTTTGCGTCGAACGAGGGTGAAGCGAGGACCGATTGGGTGCGGTTCAAAATGTCCGCGATCGCCGGCGCAAGCGCCAGGGCGCGCGGCGTCGGTTCCACTCCCTTTGGGTGACGCACGAACAAAGGATCCCCGAACAGGTCCCGTAGCCGCCCGAGGGCGTGGCTGGTAGCCGACTGTGTCAGCGCGAGCCGCTCTGCCGCCCGGCCGACATGACGCTCGGCATAAAGGACCTGGAACACGACGAGCAGGTTGAGGTCGGCCCGTCGAAGATCGATTCTGTTCATCGAGTTCGATCATATTATGAATTGGCTTTGAGAGCGATAGACCTCTAATCTTGGCACGTACCGCCTTATCGGCACCGCGTGCCATCGAGGAACCGTCATGAAGCTCCATCGTTACCCGTTCCTATTCCTTGCCGTCGCCGCTGCAGGCTTACTCTCGATCGGCCGCATTGCCGCGGCTCAATCGTCCCCGGCCTATCCGGCAAAACCCGTGCATTGGATTGTCGGTTTTCCGCCCGGCGGTCCGGCCGACATTTTTTCGCGCCTGATCGGGCAATGGCTGTCCGAGCGGCTCGGGCAGCAATTCGTCATTGAAAATCGACCGGGTGCCGCCGGCAACGTTGCCACGGAAGCGGTGGCCCGCGCACCCGCGGACGGCTATACGCTCCTCCAACTCGGTCCGCCGAACGCCATCAACGCGACGCTTTATGACAAGCTCAACTTCGATTTTCGCCGCGACATCGCCCCCATCGCCAACATCGCAAGCTCGCCGAATGTGCTGGTGGTGAACCGGTCCATTCCGGCAAATACGATTCCCGAGTTCATCGCCTACGCCAAGTCCCATCCCGGAAAGATCAACATGGCGTCGTCGGGCAATGGAACCGTGACCCATGTGGCTGGCGAACTTTTCAAGATGATGACCGGCGTCGAGATGGTGCACGTGCCCTATCGCGGCTCCTCGCCCGCACTCGCCGACCTGGTTGGCGGCCAGGCGCAGGTCATGTTCGACAACCTGCCTTCGTCGATCGGATTCATCAAAGCGGGGAAGTTGCGCGCGCTCGCGGTCACCACCGCTGTGCGCTCGGCACAACTGCCCGACATACCGCCCGTGGGCGAATTTCTTCCGGGCTATGAGGCCAGCTCCTGGTTTGGCGTCGGTGCGCCCAAGAACACGCCCCCCAGGATCGTCGACAAGCTCAACAGGGAAATCAATAACGGCCTTGCCGACCCGAAACTGACAGCGAAGATCGGCGAGCTGGGTGGCACGGCGCAGCCCGGTTCGTCCGCCGACTTCGCCAGGTTCATCGCGGAAGAGACGAAAAAGTGGGCCAAGGTGGTCAAGTTCTCAGGCGCCAGGCCGAACTGATTTTCGGGAATCGGTTAGTGGGCGTGGCGGTTGAGATCGCTCGCGCGCTCGAAACGCGTCTCGGGGTCGAATTGGTGTTCTGATGTTCAATAGAGGAACAAGTACATGAGTATTAAGTCACTTTTAGTAGCAACCGGGTCGATGATTCTGTGTGCGCTTGGCCTCGCGGCAGAGGCCACGGAGGTGAAGGTCATTGCTGCCAATCCGATGAAGGCCGTGGTTCAGCAGCTTGGTGCGCAGTTCGAGCGGGATACCGGGTACAAGCTGGTTACTACGTTCGTATCGGGCCCGGTGGTGAAGCGGGAAATCGATGCCGGTGAGAAGTTTGATTTAGCTATCTCCGCCACGCCCATCATCGGCGAATTGATCAAGGAAGGGAAGATCGACGCGGGCAACCGTGCGGATGTGGCTTATGCCGGCGTGGGCGTGGGTGTGCGCTCGGGCGCGCCCACGCCCGACATTGGTTCGGTGGAGGCGTTCAAGCGCGCACTCCTCCACGCGAAATCAGTCGCCTACTCGGCGGAGGGCCCGAGCGGCGTGTACTTCAAGGGTATGCTTGATCGCCTCGGAATTGCTGAGCAGATGAAACCAAAACTGAAACCGATGTCGGGCGACGCACTTACCAAGGCCGTGCCAAGCGGTGAAGCGGAAATGATTATTTCAGCAACGTCGGACATTATCGCGGGGGGCACGGTCCTGGTTGGCCCGCTTCCGCCGGAGTTGCAGTCATACGTTCGCTTCGCGGCCGGTGTCGGCACCAACGCGAAGGAAGCGGAAGCCGCTAAGGTCCTGATCAAGCTTCTTACCGCGCCAGCGGCTGTCCCGATAATGAACGCGAACGGCATGGAGCCTGGCACTCCGCGATGACAGTCTGGCGCGCGTGCGCTATACCTGCGCGGCTCGCACGCAGGCGGTGAGCCGCCTTCGGCTCCTCAGGAAACCACCGACATAAGAAGGGTACGACTCGCGCGCACCGCCCGTGTAGAGCGTGATGGCGCCGTCAAAGCGCTCCAGCGGCCGGTCGATGGGATCGTCTTGCGTAAACCACGCGACGCCGCGCACCGGGCCCGTCTCGCCAGGCCGTTCGAGTCCTTGCCCTGGAGGGTGAGCGTGAGGCGGGAGCCGGCGTAGAGCGAGAGGCTCATGGGCCAAATCTCGAGATCGATTTCGTACAACAGGACAGGCAAACACCGGCTGCGAAGATGTTATACCGGGAACGGGGGCAGCCGAAATGCTGCCGGTCAATCGGCCAGGCAGCCACTACCGCGCGAGTTCTGAGGGAACACTTGAGGGAACAGCGCCGCTAGGGGGACCGAACTCCCTTACAGCGCTTGACATTTGGCGGAGAGGGAGTCCGCCACGTTGATGTCCAGATAAATCCAGCTTCGTCCAATCTCCCCGTAATTCTCATAGGGGAAATTTCATTTAGTGTCTTGACACGTCCAAAACAATCCAGCACTATCCATAAATCGTTTGTGGGTAGGATTGGGGGTAACTATGGCGCGGCAGACACAACGGCTTTCGGTCAAGGGCGTGGCGGCAAAGAGAAAGCCCGGGTACTACGCCGATGGCGGCGGCTTGTACCTTCAGGTCAGCCAGGTCGGGAGCAAGTCCTGGATCTTCCGATACATGCTCAACGGCAAGGCGCGGGAGATGGGTCTCGGTCCGCTCAATACCGTGACACTCGCAGACGCGCGCCAGAGGGCCGCGGCGTGCCGCCTGCTGCTGGTGGATGGCATAGACCCGATCGAGGCCCGGAACACGAAGCGCGCCGGCGAAGCGCTCAACGCGGCGCGGACAATAACCTTCGCCGAATGCGCGGAAGCCTACATCAAGGCGCACAGGGCGGGCTGGAAGAACGCCAAGCACGCCGACCAATGGACTAACACCCTTGCGACCTACTGCGGCCCGGTAATAGGCCCCCTGCCCGTTCAGACGGTCAACACCGGGCTGGTGCTCAAGGTGCTGGAGTCGATCTGGACCGAGAAGCCGGAAACCGCGACCAGGCTGCGCGCCCGGATTGAAAAGGTGCTCGACTGGGCGACCGTCCGAACCTACCGCACCGGCGACAATCCCGCGCGCTGGCGTGGACACATGGACAAGCTGCTGCCCAAGCTCGAAAAGCGCAAGCGCGTAAAGCACCATCCGGCCCTGCCCTTCGACGCAATGGGCGAGTTCATCGAATCGTTACGGGCTCAGGAAGGCATCGCAGCCCGCGCTTTGGAGTTCCTGATCCTGACTGCGGGCCGCACCGGGGAAGTTATCGGCGCGACGTGGCAGGAAGTCGATCTAGAGGGCGCGCTGTGGACGATTCCAGCGGTCAGGATGAAGGCGCACCGGGAGCATAGGGTTCCGCTATCTCCGCGGGCCGTGAAGCTGCTGCAGGGCCTTGAGGCGAAGCGCCAGAGCGATTATGTGTTCCCCGGACAGAAAGAGGATGCACCGCTATCCAACATGGCCATGCTTGAGCTGCTCAAGCGCATGGCCCGCACGGACCTGACCGTCCACGGTTTCCGCTCGACCTTCAGGGATTGGGCATCGGAGCGCACCAGCTACCCGCGCGAGGTTTGCGAAATGGCGCTGGCGCACGCCGTGAGCGATCACGTAGAAGCTGCATATCGGCGTGGGGATCTGTTCGAGAAACGGCGCCGGCTGATGGCTGAATGGGCGAAGCATTGCGAAGCGCCGAAGCGCAGCGCGAAGGTGACGCCGATCAGGAAAGCGGCAGCGTAGATTTTCAACCGTCCCCGGTGCGGTACATCGGGAAGCGGGACGGGACGCCAAGCGGATCAACCCCCGCCGGCGCCCCTGACCACAACGCAACCTAACTGGAGGTATGCATCATGGCTACACGTAAGCATAGCAGCAAGCGCAAGGCGGAACCCCTTGACCCGAATCAATGCCTGGGGGAACACATCAGGGAACTAACGGCGATCCAGGCCCACACGGACGCGCTCGCGCTGGCATGTGGAAAGAATGGGGTTGACGCCCTCAGAGATAACGAGCTGACCGCGATCCTGTTCGACATCGAGGAGCGGTTAATGCACGTCCGGGACGGCATCCAGAGCCTGACAAACTCCAATTTCCTGACGGCTCGGGGTGAAAAGAAAAGCGGCGCCGGAAAGGCGGTGCATCATGGCTGAACTCGATTCTGCCGCGAAAATTCTAGCCGATCAGCTGGAGCGCAATCTCTACAAAATCGGGACGTACCTCCTGGCGATCAAGAACCTCGGGCATCAAGAGATCGGCGGACACGACGAAACCGGCGCTGTTGATCTCGGCATCATTAGCCTTGCCGAGAAGGCCGGCTATCTTTCCGACAAATGCATCAACCTGCTCGGCGATTCAACGGGCGCGGTCGGCGATTTTGACGACTGGGCGGACCTGAAGCCCAAGGAATCACCGGACGAAGTGCGGGAGGCAGCATGAGCGGCCGGCGCGCAGTGCCCGAAACACTCAGGCAGTTTTTCAACCGCCGTTACCGTGAGTTGGCGAAGTTGCCCGAGTACGCCAAGATTGACGCGATGGAACTTGCCAATATTGTGGAGGACGAGTTCTACGACTGCGCCTTCGACCCGGTACCGCCGATCCCCGAGCGGACACTGCACTGACGGCGCCCGCAGCAGCAAGACAAGGCTCGCGCACTAGCGCCCGCTCTGGCAGCGCCTTCACCGGTTCGAAGTGAAGGCTGCAGCAAACGACGACGAGTATTGATCGAAACGCCGCGCCTAGCCCGAGGCTGATCCCCGAGGGTGAAAACAGGAATTTCGCTTGATCCTGCCGGCGCTGGCGCCCTCTTTTCAAGGGCGAGCGTGAAGGGGCTGGGCAATGGGAAAGAATCAGAATCGCAGATCCAAACGTGACACGCTAGCTGCCCGGACCAAACTTATAGATCGCGATTACACCGACCCTCAATGGGACAAACCAAAGAAGGAGATTCAAAAGAAACTTCTCCGCTTTTACCCAGACAAAACGGAAATGATTGGTACAACGATCGAGCAGTCGGCTAATGAATGGGCGAATCACCTGGTTGAGCAGGCGTCGCAAGCGCTTGATCTTGCGCAGTGGCGGCACTTGAGGACATTCAGGGCGCAACTCAAAATCGAGCACACAGCTTTATTGAAACCTTTGAAGGACGCGCTCGCAAACCTCGATCATCTATCGCGCGGTCTGCACAGCCTGCTCAAGAACGATCTGAGCAGTCCGCCCGGCGTCGATGCCAACGTTTCGGATTGCCGCAACAAACTTAAGGAACTTATCCAGCGGATGGATACTGCCGGCGATGCCATCAGCCGGTTGCCAAAGGCAAAGAAGCCACGAGATGCCCAGCATGAAGCAGCAGTTGAAATGGCGATTGTCGTGCTTCGCGCGTTGAAGAACATGAGCATATCGATTGCGGCGACCGCAGATGCCGACCTGGGCCACACATCCGATGCCGTGCAGATATTGAAGATCATCGGCGACGGTCTTGGCCTCCTCCTGGCCCCGCTGACCTGGAAGCGCATCATCATCGAGGCCAAGCCGCGCCGGTCTCCTCGTAAGTAGCCAGAAGTACCCAAAAAAAATGGGCGCATGGAGCGCCTGATATCGGTTTTCCTTTCTCCTATAGTTTGTCTGCACGGCTGGCAATTCACATGGCCGCTATTGGATGAATGTTCTTGGAGAGAGAAATGGAGACAATGCTCAGGTGTCCCGCCGTTGTTGCCGCTATGGGCGACGCGCGCTCGACCGTCTACGCAAGGATTGCGGAACGATTGTTCGTCTCGCCAGTCCGCATCGGCCGCCGCTCGGTGGCCTGGCCGGCTTCTGAGGTTGAAGCGATAAACGCTGCCAGGATCGCCGGCAAGACCGACACCGAAATCCGCGCCCTGGTGATGAAGTTAGAAGCCGCTCGCAAAGCAGCGTGAACGGCGCCATGATCTCCGAGCACACTGCACTCGCGCTCCGGCAAAGCTTGCCTCAGCAAAATCTGCGCGCCAATGTTGAGGGATTGTCGAGCGTCGCCCACTGTGGTAAGGCTGCAGCGCTTGCGCTGTTCAATTACGGAATTCTGCCGCTCGACCGCGTTGATGCGATGTTTGCCCAGCATCCGCGATGGAGATCGGCATGAACGCGGCGCGGCGAGGGCGTGGCAAAGCGAAAAACACCATCGCGCTGATCGACGCGGCGATCCGCATCCTAGAAGAGATCCAACCAGCCTCAATTCGTGCCGTCTGCTACAGGCTGTTTATCGAAGGGTTCATTCCTTCGATGGCGAAGACGAACACGAACGCGGTGAGCAGGTTGCTGGTTGAGGTCCGCGAACGTGGTGATCTTCCCTGGGAATGGGTGGTTGACGAGACCCGTGAGGCCGAATGCATCACTACCTGGCGGGACCCCGAACAGATCATTGAGGCCGCCGTCCGCGGCTACAGAAAGGACTACTGGGGGACGCAACCCGAGTGGGTAGAGGTATGGTCCGAAAAGGGCACCGTTCGCGGGACTCTGGCGCCGGTGTTGAACAAGTACGGCGTCACCTTCAGGGTCATGCACGGGTACGGCTCGGCAACGTCAGTGCATGGCATCGCGGAAGAAACGGCAGAGAGCGACAAGTCGTTGACAGTCCTATACGTCGGCGACTGGGACCCGAGCGGGATGCACATGTCCGAAGTCGATCTTCCGGCCCGGCTCGACCGGTACGGCGCCGATGCCGAGATCAAGCGCGTTGCCCTTGACGAAGGCGATGTACGGGACCGGAGTCTTCCTTCCTTCGAGGTCGGAAGCAAGTCGCAGGACCCGAGATTCGACTGGTACGTGAGGAACTATGGCGAGCACTGCTGGGAGTTGGATGCGCTCTCCCCGGTGACCCTCCGTGAGCGCGTCGAAGCGAAGATAGTGTCCGTGCTCGACGTGGATGCATGGAACCACGCCATTGACATTGAGGCCGCCGAGATCGAGTCGATGTCCGGCATCTTGACCACCTGGAAGAGTATTTCCATGCCTGCCAACAAATACCCACCGGCGGGCGCATGAGCGCGGCAGCGGTTACTGGGGCAAGTCTTTACCGGGCGATCTTCGAGGGCAGCAGAAGCAAATCCCTTGATCGCAATTCCTTACCCTCTCCCCGGCAATACCTATCTGGGCGCGGGTTACTCAAATACGAACCAAAGGGCGAGTGGGCGCTGATCTGCTGCCCGGCACATAAGGGCGGCGAGGAACGAAACCCGAGCATGGGCGTGTCCTTAATAGACGGGCATTTTCGTTGCCACGCTTGTGGCGCGAAGGGCGGCGACGTGATCGCGCTGCACAGGCTGATAACGGGCCTGGGCTTTCGCGATGCCGTGCGGGATCTCGGGGGGCGCTTCAATGACTGAGACTCACAGGGAAGCCGCCCGGCGTTTTTCGGGGCCGATGTTGGACAAGGGCTTCAAACCTGTCGCCCTGCACACCTACACCGACGCCGAAGGCAATGCCCTGTATTGGCGTATCCGCGCCAAGCATCCCGAAACAGGAAATAAGTGGATTCGCCCCATGTATCGCAACGGGAATGGATTCGAACTGGCCGAGCCCAAATTCGAGGGTGGCAAACCACTTTATGCGCTGCATCGCATCGCCAGCAATCCAGATGCTGTCGTCTGGATTGTCGAGGGTGAACAAAAGGCCGATGCGCTCAACAAGCTCGGCATGGTGGCAACGACAAGCGGCGGGGCGCAGAGCGCGGCCGCTGCGGATTGGAAACCGCTACGGGCCCGCGCCGTGCGAATCTGGCCCGACAACGATGAGCCGGGCAAGGGATACGCGGGTGAAGTCGCAAACATCCTGCTCAGCATGGGTTGCCCGACTTCCTGCGTTGACGTGGCCAAGCTCGGGCTAGGCGAGAGCGAAGACGTTGTTGATTGGCTGGCGGCGCATCCTAGCGCGACAAGGGCCGACATTGAAACCCTGCCCATGCTCACCCCTCACCCCGAGGATGCGAACGCGCCAGCGAGCGATCCTGCCGGCGCGGAATGGCCGGAACCGCTGCCGCTGGTCGCGAAGGTGGAACCGGAGCCTTACCCGCTTGATGCGCTGCCGGACACCATCCGCGCGGCAGTGATTGAGGTACAGGGATTTACCAAGGCACCAATTCCTATGGTGGCATCGTCGGCGCTGGCTGCGCTGTCGCTCGCGATTCAAGCCCATGCGGACGTGCAGCGAGCGGAGAAACTTGCCGGGCCGGTGGGCTTGTTCCTGCTGACCATCGCGGACAGCGGCGAGCGCAAATCAACCTGCGACGGATTTTTTACTTCGGCGATCCGAGATTATCAGGAACAGCAAGCCGAGGCGGCAAAGCCGGCGATCAAGGATTACGAGGCAGCGAAGGGCGCATGGGCAGCACGTCAAGCGGGCGTGAGGGAAAAAATCAAGTCGCTTGCCAAGGCCGAAAAACCGACAAATGCGCTTGAGCGAGTGCTACGCGACCTTGAGGACGAAAAACCGGAGGCGCCAAGAGTGCCAAAGCTGCTACGCGGTGACGATACCCCGGAGAATCTGGCCTGGGTGCTGTCGCGTGAGTGGCCTTCGTCTGGCGTGCTATCGAGCGAAGCGGGAATAGTGCTTGGCGCGCACGGCATGGGCAAGGACTCAATCATGCGCAACCTTGGCCTGCTGAATATCCTTTGGGACGGTGGAACGCTGTCCATCGGCCGGCGCACGTCGGAATCTTTCACCGTGCGAGGCGCGCGGCTGACGATGGCGCTTCAAGTGCAAGAGGCGACCTTGCGAAGCTTCTTCGACCGATCTGGCGGACTGGCGCGTGGCACCGGCTTTCTTGCGCGCTTTCTGGTGAGTTGGCCTGAATCAACGCAAGGCTTTCGACCCTTCACCGATCCGCTGGCAACCTGGCCGCACCTGGCTGCATACAACCGGCGCATCGCTGCGATGCTGGATCAACCCGCCCCCATTGATGACGAAGGGGTGCTATCCCCGCCCATGCTGTCGCTGGCACCGGAGGCAAAGGCGGCATGGATCGAATATCACAATGCAATCGAGGGTGAACTTGCCAGCGGTGGCGAGCTTTACGATGTGCGGGACGTGGCGAGCAAATCCGCCGACAACGCGGCACGGTTGGCGGCACTGTTCCAGATATTCGAGGGTGCGGGCGGCGCAATCGGGGCGGATGCTTTCGAGGGCGCAAGCCGAATCGCGGCATGGCACTTGAACGAATCGCGGCGATTCTTTGGCGAGCTTGCCCTGCCGGTGGAACTGGCGAACGCGGCACGGTTGGATTCCTGGCTGATCGAGTATTGCCGACGGGGGCGGACGCACGTTGTCCCGATTGCCAAGCTGCAACAAGGTGGGCCGGGCGGGCTGCGGAGCAAGGCGATCATCGAAACCGCCATGCGCGAACTTGAAGAGGCGGGACGGGCGCGGCTGGTGCGTGAAGGACGATGCCGCATCATCAAGGTGAACCCGGCGCTGCTGATCGAAGGGGGCGCATCGTGACCCTTTCTGCATTGATCTGCAAACGCGAGTCCGGGAAGCCTGCTAATGCTAATCCTGCTAATCCTGCTAAAGATGGGCAGGGTAAGGCTGGAACATTAGCAAGATTAGCAACTTTAGCATTAGCAAGGCCCACAAGCCCGGAAGTCGCACCCCTACCAGACCCGGCAGCGGAAGCCCGCCGGCAGCGAGTACTCGCCATGCTGGCCGATCGGCCGGGCATCCGCTATGCCGTGTTGGCCAACAACCTGGACACCGACCCGGTGCTGGTGACGATTGGCATTCGGGACGTGGGAACGTGCGAGCTTGCCATTCCGGCGGCGAACTATGACGCCTTCGCGCTGCTCGCCTTGATCGAGCGGCACGGCGCGACGGTGCATTAACGAACTCCTGCAACATTTACCAACCGATTCTGAAAGGAAGGAACCATGAATACAGGTCTCATTTTCCACAAACGCTTGGGCCGCTACGTGCCTGAGCACGAGCGCGTCCTGCTATTGGAAGGATTCCACGAACTTGAGGGCGACGATATGGCGCGCCCGGACAGTGATGATGATGTGATTGAGGCAACCTGGCACGTCCAAGACGTGCAAGAGCCTTCGGTGCGCGTAACGATTCCGTACAACGTGGACGCGAAGGTTGCGGCGCGGCTATTGAAGAAGATCGCCGAATGGTTCGAGAGCAGCCCGGATCTCTTGGCCGACGCAAGACCGTTTATCGTGACAAAACCTTTGGGCAACGAGGCAAGGGTGGCAGATCGAGCGGACGAAGTAAGGCTTGAAGAGGACTCGCGCAAGATCATCCAAGACCCGCAAGGTTTTCCTATGCATGACAACTTCGCCGATGCCCTTCCCTTCTGATGGCTGAAGCACAGGACCGGGGCAAGCGATGAACAGCAACCCGCACCCTCTCGCGCTTGGCAAGGCATCCGCCGAGCAGCCTGCAGATAGGCGCACGCTGGCGCACGAATGCCGGCACCCAGCCTGCGCGACTATCACCCTTCGCGAATTCTGCGCGAAGCATCGGCCCCTGGGGCGCGCGCAGCCCAACCTCGAGGAGCTGCGCGCATGCTGAACATTCTGGCGAGCGGAACGCTGGTATCCGATCCACGGCAACGGACCACGGCGGGCGGCAAAGCTTTCGCTACGGGCCAAATGCGCGTCCCTGCTGAGGATGCAGACCCGATGCTGGTATCGGTCATCGCCTTCAACGCGGACGCGGTGCAGGCTCTCCTGGCGCTTGCAAAGGGCGATTCCTGCGCGATCGCCGGTCGGGCGAAGCTCACAAGCTGGGAAAAGGACGGCGAGCAGCGGCACGGCCTTTCCGTGACAGCCGATCAAGTCTTGACGATCTACCAGATCGAGAAGCGGCGGAAGCGGGCAGCGGCTTCCGAGGAAGTCACTGCATGAGGGCGGCCGGACTGACACCCTTGACACGGGAGTCGATGAATACGTTAGCACCAACGTAGTACCTGTTTACCTCGGAGATTGAGATGGCAAATCGTAAGATCAAGAAGAGCAAGGCCGGGACAAGCAAGGCCGCTGCCGCAGCGCGTAAAGTGGCTTTTGCCCATGCGTACATTGTGAATGGAATGAACGGCGATGCTGCCGCGGTGACTGCTGGATTCAGCGCCCATACGGCTGGGCAACAGGCATCGCGCCTGTTAAAAGATGTCAACGTTCAAGCTCTTATCGCCGAAGCCACCGAAAAGGCAGCGAAAATTGCAGGCTTGAGCGTTGAGCGCACGCTTCGAGAGATCGCGCGAGTTGCGTACTCTGACCCCCGCAAGCTCTACCGGCCGGATGGCTTGCTGATCCCGGTGACCGAGCTTGACGACGACACCGCTGCGACCGTGGCCAGCGTCGAGGTCGATGAGATCAAGGCCGGCGAAGCTGGAGTGATCGGGCATACCGTCAAGATCAAGCACTGGGACAAGAATGCGGCGCTGGAAAAGGCAATGAAGTACCACGGACTCTACGAGAAGGACAACAAGCAGCAAGGTGATACTGCGATTGCTGCGTTGATGGTAGCTGTCGGCGAAGGCGCCGGTAAGTTTCTGGTCAAGCCGTGAACCCCGTGAGTAACGCCGTGTTGAAGCTTAATCCCAACGAGTGGGGTGATCGGCGTTGGCGGCTGAATAATCTCTACTGGATCATTACGGAGTTTGGGAAACGAATCAAGTTCGCGCCGAATGAGGCGCAGACGCAACTCCTGGATGATTTGTGGTATCTCAACATAATACTCAAGGCCAGGCAGCGCGGATTCAGCACCTTCATAGACTTGCTCGGCATTGACCTTGCAGTTTTCGCCCCAAACCAAACTGTCGGCGTGATAGCTCACGGGCTGCGCGAGGCTCAGGTGATGTTCAAGACGAAGGTGAAGTTTCCCTATGACAACCTGCCCGATGGAATCCGTGAAGTTGTAAGTCCACTCAACGATTCGATGCATGAGTTATCGCTGTCGAATGGGTCGAGCGTGTACGTCGGCACGTCGATGCGGTCGGCGACGGTACAGTTTCTGCATGTGTCTGAGTTTGGAAAGATCAGCCGGCGAGATCCTGACAAGGCAAAGGAAATCGTGTCGGGCTCATTCAACGCCGTTCATCCTGGGCAGATGATCTTTGTTGAGTCAACGGCCGAAGGGCGCGGCGGTGAGTTTTTTGATATGTGTGAGCTGGCGCAGAACAAGAAGCGCTCCGCAACTGCGCTCACGCCGATGGATTTCAGGTTCCATTTCTTTCCATGGTGGACAGACCCAAAGAACGTTCTTGATCCGCAAGGCGTCGTAATCGGTCAAGCGTGGGAGAAGTATTTCAAGGAACTCGAAGGCCAAGGCATCAAACTGAACCTGGCGCAGAAAGCGTGGTATGTGAAAAAGGCGGAATTGCAAAAGGACCGCATGAAGTCGGAATATCCCTCGACGCCAAAGGAGGCATTCGAGGCAGCCGTAGACGGCATGATCTACGGCAAAGAGATGGCCAGGGCCAGGACTGAAGGCCGTATTTGCCATATCCCGTATAACCGCAGTGTGCCTGTCAACACGTTCTGGGACCTGGGACTAAGCAAGACGAGCGGCACCACGGCGATCTGGTGCCATCAGCATGTGGCGTATCAGCACCGCTTCCTGAATTCCTACGAGTCGCACGGTCAATCCCTGGATCATTACGTCAAGTGGCTGCTCGATACCGGGTACGTGTTCGGCACGCACTACGTTCCCCACGATGCCGGTGTGCGCAGGCTCGGGAAGTCGGATACGAAGCCATGGGTTGAATCGCTGCGCGAACTGATGCCAGGACATACGTTTGAACTGGTGCCGGTGATCGATGAGATTTATAAGGGTATCAATCAAACCAAGAGCAAGTTCGACGAGTGCTGTTTCGATGAGGAGCGCTGCGCTGATGGCATCAAGGCCCTGGACAACTACCAGTACGAGTTCGACGAGGCGACCGGCACGTTTCGCACTACGCCCCGTCACGACTGGACCAGCAATTATGCTGATGCGCTGCGCCAGTTCGGGCAGGGATGGAGGTCCGAGAACAGGCCACCAGCCCGTCGTGATAGCTATCGTTACAGACCCGGCCGCTCGGCCCAATCCGCGTGATGGCCACATCTCAGACTCAGAAAACTCCCCGTTACCGGAAGCTAAGGTGTCGACTTTCTCCGCAGAGTCTCGCCCAAAGCGATATGGGGGAGAAAATCCGGGGACAGCCCGGCAGGGGCCGCCAAGGCATCATCGCCGCCATTTCGTGTCGTCGTTGAAATCACGGCGAAGTTCGGCACAACTTCGCTTTATCTGTGCGTATTGCTCGGCCGGTGGTAATCCACGACGATCGAATCGCAAATCGCTGTCATACAACCTTTCCCAGGCGTCATTCGCATCGAAAAGAGGGGAGATGCGTTGCCCCGTCCGTCGTTCATAGTCCTCGTTCGCCTTGAGAATCTCTGACACGCTTAGACTAAGCGCACGATATCCAATGTTGTTGCGGGTGAATATGTCGCATTGCCCAAGCATATCGATAACCGTTTTCGATGGAATCATAGTTCCTTGAGAAGACACGCACGCGGTCCAGCCTATCGAGCAGCCTAGCGCGGCGTGACTGAGCGGTGGGGCGACCGCAAACGCTGCAACCGCAAATACTGCGGTGGCGCAGACCCGAAACTGGCGATGAGAATTTGCCCATTGGAAGCGACGGTACGCTCTCATGGTCTTTTCGCTATTTCCTTGTTTTCGCCTGCCTCCACTCCCAAGGAGGCACCGGCTGCGAATCTATCGGGCTGTGACAAAAACTCCGTTCTCCCAAATTCCTGATTCCAGGATTGTTCCATCGGCACCGTATATGGCCCCTTGTCCGTTGTACATGCTGTCTTTGAACTCACCAACGTACTTCGCGCCATTTGGAAACACAAGGGTGCCATGCCCGTTTAGCTCGCTTTCCTTGTACTCGCCGACGTACTTCGTGCCATCGGGAAGCGTACCGGTCCCTTGCCCATTTAGCTTGCTGTCTTTGAACTCGCCGACATTCTTCTCGCCACTGGGCCACGTCATGGCGCCTTGCCCGTTGCGCGTGCCATCCCTCCATTCCCCGACGTACTCCTCGCCATTGGACCACGTATAGGTGCCTTGTCCATGACGCTTACCGTCTTTGAACTCACCGACGTACTTTCCGCCATCGGGGTACGTTTGGGTGCCTTGGCCGTTGAGCTGTTTATTCGATTGTGGGGACTTGGCTACGTCGCCCTGGGAGGGGCCGCGCGCAATATTCTCGATAGTCGCATCCCTCCTTTGGATGAGAGCTAGGTACGCTGGGGATTTCTTCCGCTTTTCGGTGGCCTTGCTGATGTGGATAAACGCGGCGATGGCTCCAGCAATGGTGGCTGCAATCCACGCCCCAACGTCATTCTTGATTGGGTCGAAAACTATGTAGAAGGAGATCAGGAAGCCAAACCCCCAACCCAACCAGTAAGGCCAGAACTCTATCTCGGGGAATTGGCGTGCCACGTCCCGATCATATTCTAAGCGGACGCGCGTAGTTGCTTGCGCCACTCGGTCTGCTATGGCGCGTTCCAGTTCTTCAGCGTGTTTCCGTTCTTCTGCTACACGGGTCGCCTCCTTTCGCCGTAGGTCCTCTTCGCGTCGGCGCTCTTCGACCAACTGATTCGCTTCCTCACGATTAGCCCCCTTGAATGTCTCTACGTGACGTTTTCCTTCGGTTACGAACGTGATTGCTGCAATGGCTTCTTCCGCGGTACATCGGTACCATTCGCGCCCCTCCCGTTTTGCAGACAATTCGCGGTGAACCCGCTGTTCAATAGGGTACGGCTCATCAACGAGCACTTCATAATCGACAGCAAAAGGGTGCGGGGCGCCCGTATGATCAAAATCCCGCGCTCGCAACTCTGGATCTTTCATTGAATACCCAACCTTGACCAGGTTCGGCATTGCCTTGTTCGAAATGACATATACCCATCCTTTAACCCTGGATCTTCCCTCTATCACGAGCCCCTTATCAGTGCGCCTAGCCCTACTTTCGCACGGCAGCGTGAGAATCGACACCCTGGCCTCAGTTGGGGGGCGTGCGCGTTGCCATACATGATGAAAGTGCAGGAAACCAACGCGTCAGCTCAAAGACCTTCACGGCCCGGCGCTGGTCGAGCGTCAGTTCGGGGGGCAGCATCACAGTGGGCCGGCGTCCCATGCCGCCGGTTGTCGTACGTACCAGGGTGGCGGTGATCCCGGCGAGTGTCGCCATCATCGCCTTCGCCGACGCGGGGGTGCCGAGTGCGAGCTTCGCCAGGCTCACCAGCATCAACCCGATAACCGTAGCGAAGGTGTGAAGCCGCAACGACCCGTCCGCCCGCTGGAACGACGGCCCCCATGGTGCGATCCCGCCCTTCTTCGCCCGACGGAACAGCTCTTCGACGTTCCACTGGCCACGGAAGGCCCACACGATGCGCTCGGTGCTCCAATTGTGCCGGTCGGTGCAGAGCACGCGCCGCCCCAGACGCGTGTGCTCCAACTGCCGTCTGCGCTCGGCGTCGACGTGCCAGCTGAGCGTCGGGCGCTTGTCGGTGCCGCCGATCTCAGCGACCACGAAGCTCGAGAGGTGCTCACGCCCCAGGATCTTCTTGAGGCGATGCTCGAGGCTGCCACGGCGGATG
>Ga0209343_10001084_pt1 | contig 37615 bp, 40 predicted proteins | sample RifCSPlowO2_02_FD_184026 | JGI IMG/M metagenome (GOLD analysis project Ga0209343, IMG submission 184026) | Groundwater microbial communities from Rifle, Colorado - Rifle CSP2_plank lowO2_0.2 (SPAdes) (version 2) | ecosystem: Environmental > Aquatic > Deep subsurface > Groundwater | place...
TGCTTGGCTAGATTAATTGCTTAAAGAAAAAACTTGATTTTTGCAAAATCACAGAAATCTGTGAGTTTTTGCGGTGCGTTGAAAATTATCCACAGATGGAGTTTCGTAATTCAAAGTTTAGAAGCACAAACCCTTGCAAAAATCTAAATAGTGTGCTACAATAGTAAACAGAAGATTCGAACAAAATAACCATCAATAATAGGAGGGTCTCATGAAAAAAACGCTGTTTTTTGGCGCTATTCTGATTTTTTTCTTATTGCTAACCAATGCGGTTTATGCGTGCTCATGCAGAATACAGACACCGGAACAACATTTCAGAAATTCCTCTGTTGTTTTTGTCGGGGAGTTTCAAAAATCCACACTCAATGCGCCCAACATAAACGCGACGTTTAAAATATTGAGACCGTTAAAGGGCGTCACTGAAGCTAGTATTCTGGTAGCTGTCAGAACAAATTATCTGGCTCCGATGTGCGGGATTGCACAATGGATAAATGAGCGACATGGAGAGTTATGGGTTATTTATGCAAACTCGTCGCCGAAGGATATGTTATTAGCAACGACAAGCTGCGGTGGGACATCGCCAATAAAGCGTTAGGGGGCGGGGAAATAATTTCCCCGGCTCTTTTTTATTTTAAAATAACTCGGTTCTTAAAAATTATTTGGCAAATCTGTCATTTTTCAAAAGATTTACAGCTTTATCGTGGACGACCTGGTCGCTTTGGTTAGAAAATTTAAATGCGCCGTTGTTGGTACTGTGGGCTTCATTAGTCGCGGCGAAAAATTCTGCGGGATTTTCCCGTATATGAATATCGTTGGTTGAGCTTGAGCTCGCCGGGAACCCGCAATTGCATGCTTTGGCCTCTTGAAAAACAGCCTGATGAGCCGCGCTCCCATCATAATTTCCATATTTTTCATAAATTCCGCCATGGGTCCTTTCATGAATCGTAGAACCAACAACGTCCGGGACTTGTGGGTTATACCTTCCGGGCGCCGTATTATCGCCATCGACTATAACGGCGCCAATGCCCGGATCCCAGTTTGCAGCTATTCCGGCGGCGGAATCGGAAAGTTGTTTGCCTGAATCTATCCCTAACGCTTGTTTATCGGCCGCGCTAAGACTTTCCTCGCCAATTTGATTGAATGTTTCCTGGTCTACCACCAAAGTGGGCGTTTTAATATCGGCCGGTCCCATGAGTTCTTTAGCTTGATTTAAAATATTTTGATTCCTCTCAAATTCGCTTGAAGTAAACGTGCCTTTCTCTATTCCATCAAGCCCATCATCAAATTCCATGTCTTGGAGGCTATCGGCATCTTGAAATTCTGTATCTTCCAAAACATCTGTAGACTCCAAATCAACTACATCATTAGCATCATCTGCGTCCGTGTTCTCTCCGTCTCCGCCTTCCTCTCCTCCGCTTTTTCCACATCCGCAAGTTCCTGTTACTGAATCCCAGATATATGCACTGGATTTTCCGCATTTGCCATAGCAACTTGTTACTATACAAAAACAGCGCCGGTGCACGCACACATAAAAACATCTGCCGGAAAAATAGCATTGCGGGCTGGTATTGCATGATGTTCCGCCAAAACCGGGCGTGCCTCCGCAAGCGGTGGCGCCCACATCGCTTCCCGGAGGATAAGAAAACGCCGCGCCCGGAAGTCCGCATTGCTCGCCAAGCGCAAAATGAGACGGGTTTTGAAAGGTTTCTTTGGTTTGTTGCATTACCTCGGCATCTTTTGCCGCGAACTCCCCAAGCGGGTCGGTCAATTCTTCAAATGGCCTGGCGAAATAATCTCCGAAGCCCTTGAGAGTCTCAACGAGCCGATCCAGGCTCTCTTGGTTTCGGGGAGGCAGCAACTTTTTCCCGATATTTTTATACCGCTCATCTTGCGGAAAATTAACTTCAAGCGCTTCTATTGCCTCTATTTCGCGCGCTAGGTCAGCCGGCTCGATAAATGCAATTTGCGGAGAATTAAGCAGAGATTTTGGAATTTGGACATTATTTTCATTTTGCGACGCTATTTTGTTGTCGTTTGAAGCTATTTTTGCCTGGTTTTTTGGTGTTTTTTGGCCTTCCGGGGCATTTGGCTGTCGCGAAACGATAAAAGAAAGGCCAATCAAGACCAAAACCATTGCGGACAAGCCCAAAATTGATTCTTTCCTCGATGCCATTGCCTTATTATAGCACCGTATCAGGCATAAAATAGGCGCTAAGTTATGCACACTGTCGTAAAAATAATTTTCACACGAAAAATGGTAAAATTTAATGAGGGTGCCCGCCCAAGGTTCGGGTAAAAAATGGGCTATTTACCAAGCAAAAATTTTATAGCGATCGTCAGTTCCGCTATCGTTGTGGTATTCGCGGGTTATTTTTCGTCTTTTGTATGGAAAATAGGGCGCGCTCCGAAAATTATTGTTCAAAACACCGTTCAATCCGACCAAAAACCGGCGGATAACGTAAGCGAGGATACTGACGGCGACGGATTAAAAAATTGGGAAGAGGTACTGTGGAAAACCAACATCAATAAAACCGATACCGACGACGACGGGATGCCAGACGCCGAAGAGATCGCCGAGGGAAGAGACCCGGTGATAAAAAGAGAGCTCCTGGCGAGCGGCGCCTGGAGCGATGCCCTTAAAAAACCGGAAGAGATCATGTCGGATGGTCCGGGTAAATTAAACACTCTGACCGAAAATCTGGCGATGGAATTTGCAAACGGATATTTTTCAACCAAACAAGCGGCCGGCGGGCAGTCTTTAAATACATCAACAAAATCGAGCATAGCAAATGCTTTGTCTTTAAGCGTTGAACAAGGTGTGGCATCTTACGCCGATATTTATAGCAAAAAAGACGTGAAAATATCAGAAAGCGCCGACCCGAAAAAATATTTAAACAGGCTCGGAGCGGCGTTAGACGAAAATTTTAAAAATATTGACGGCATGGAGGTTCAGATCGCGGCAGTGAGCGCTCAAACAGGGCAATATGAAGAGCTCGCCAAATTGGACCCCTATTTGGAAGCATATAAAAAAACTGTCGGGTTTTTGGTAAAAGAGTCCGTTCCTCCATCTTATGCCGACCTCCATCTTATGATCCTCAATTCAATGAACAACACCGGTCTTGCCGTAGAAAATCTCAAGCTGATCAAAGCCGATCCTGTCCGCTCGCTCATCGGCGTACAGCTTTACTATCGCGAGATCGCGAGGGCGCGGCAATTTTTGGGAAGTCTTAAAACCCAAACCGAAAAAGATAAAATTACTTTCGGCCTAGCTGATACAGGTTCTTTTTTTAACCAATATTTTGATAGGATATGATGAAAGCCATATTTATATTTGTTTTATTTGTCACGTTTTCTTTTGTTAATATACAAGAAGCTAAAGCCGCCGTGCCGACTTTCGATGTCGGGCTGAATCCTTTACTGACAACAACTCAGGCAACAATCATTGCAAATCAGGAAGTACAGATTACTGAATTAGCGGCAATTGCTTCCGGAGAAGCAGGCCAATACCAAAAAGAAATTGGTATTCCTCCGCCGCTATTACTTCCGTATCTTTCTCCTACTATCGGTGCCTCTGCTTTAACATGCGCAAACTTGGATTGTTTTGCCTGGATAGTCGCAAAAACCGTTGTGCATAATCTGTCGCAACAGATCATTTCATGGATAAGAACTGGAAATTGGGACGGTGGCCCGCTTTTTGTAACGGATTGGGAAAGTTTCCTTCTCTCCGCCGTGGACCAAGCAAGCGGCCTATTCCTTCAAGAACTTCAGTTAACACAGCTTTGTCAGCCTTTTTCTCTGCCGATAAGACAGGGATTAAGCAACAGCATAATCGGCAACGGCGGGAGAGGTATTCCTTTCAACATGCGCGCAAGATGCACGATCTCCGGCGTACTTAATAATTTACAAAATTTTTATAATAATTTTTCAAGCGGCGGATGGGATATGTGGATGCAGGTTTCGCAGGAGCCGCAAAACAACCCCTACATGGCGTTCCTGATGGGAATCGAGGCATTAGAAAACAGAAGACAAATCGCGACGCAGAAAAACTTTTTTGAAGCGCTGGCCTCCCAGGGACTGCTTGGCCAAAAAAACTGCAGGCCGGCAACCATTGAAACAGAACCCGGCGACACACCGCTCGGACAAATTTGCGACATCGTGACCCCCGGCAAAGCCGTGGAAGAAGAACTGGCAAAAGTTCTAGGCACCAATATCGATCAGCTTAATCTGGCTGACGAAATAGATGAAATTTTAATGGCAATCCTGCAAACTCTTCTTCAAAAGATTATGACCGGCGCGCAAGGCTTGCTTAGCGAGGACATCACCAACACTCCTGCTCCGATACCTACGCCATTAAATATTCCGAGCGGGGGACCCGTGCCGACTGCCGTAACTCTGCCGGGTACGACGCCAACGCCGGTCGTTTCACCAACACCAACTCTGCAACCGGGAGCCAGCACAGTTGCTTTAACTTGCATCGGCAGTACTCCATCGGCGTTAATTTCGTGGATAGGCGAGGCATTCGCTCCTAATTATGATGTTGCTCTCGCAATCACCAAGCAGTCCGATAATCAAAGCGTATTTAATCAAAATATTTGGGTTAATTATGTGCCGGGAACAATAGGCAGTTTTGTCTGGACCGGCGGGGCGGTTAATATTGCTTACAGCTATGTATTAAGCAATGCGTTTCTTGGTGTTACCGTGGGCTCCGGATCATTTACTACACCTGCGTGTCCATAACAAATGAAAACGAGAATAAAAAATAAAAAAATACTGGCCGGCCTGACGTTTATCGGAATTTTTGCGATTGTTTTTAGTGTTGTGTTTTTCGCTTCTGCCGCCCAAGCTCCGGCGCCTGCTCCGGGAGGTTCGGCACCGACAGATCTTCAGGCTAGCCCTTGGTGGTCGTTGGCTGCAAAATATGCCGTCGGCGGTTTTGGAGCAATAGGCGTTGCGATAATGCAAATCCTCGCGCTACTTGCCTGGCTTATCGGCGGGGTTTTTGACTATGCCATAGATCTGAATCTGGATTTTTCAAGCAACATGAGCGTTATTACTATCGGATGGACTATTGCCAGAGATATCGCTAATATATTTTTTATTCTCGTTTTGCTTACGATCGCCATCATGACGATATTGAGAGTTTCCTCGTATCAGGCAAAAACGATGTTTTTTAAATTTGTAGTAGTTGCTCTACTTATCAACTTCAGCTTGTCTTTCGGCCTTATCCTGATAGATTTTACGAATATTTTGGGTAAGGGTTTTTATGACGCAATGAGACCTGGCGGGCAAGCGATCTCTACAACCATAATTTCCGGAGCCAAACTTCAAAATGTGTGGAATTTTCAGCAACCCCCGGCAGGGTCTCAGCAAAACTTCAAAAATTTAGTTATGAGCAGTATTCCCGGCGGCATCGGCACGCTGTATGATGTGTTAACCAAACTTTTCGGCACGGCAACCGACACACTTGAACAAGCCGTTGCTTTCGCAAAAATTGCCTGGGGTAACACCATACTGCTGGCCGTAATGATATTTGTAATGATTGTAGCCGCGGCTTTTCTCCTTATTCGCGTAGCGGTTCTTGCAATTCTACTTGTCGTAAGTCCGATCGCTTTTATTGCGATGATATTGCCGAAAGCGGAGCATATCTGGCAAAAATGGTGGAGTGCGTTTTTTAGCCATGCTTTTTTCTTTCCGTCGTTTTTATTCCTGATGTATTTCTCAGTGCTTTTTGTGTCCAGAATCTCGAGCGCCGCGGCCAGCTCCAACTTTTTGAATAGCCCCGAACTACTTACAGGTTATTTCATCGCGATAGTGATGATGATAGGCGCACTTATCATTGCCAAACAAATGGGAGTCTACGGCGCGGACGCCGTAATGAAAACCGCGACAACCGGCAGGCAGTGGGTAGCCGGATATGCCGGCAGAAACACGATTGGCCGGTTTGGCGAGAGATTGCAACAGAATCAAACCTTGCAAAGTACCAGAATGGGACGCAAATTCACCGCCGCAATGGCGGGTACGGGCGGTAAATCGACCGGAAGCAGTATGAGGCAGATTAGAGAAGAAAAAGCCGAGTGGCTGGCAAAACAATCTCCAGCCGAATGGGCCAAGGGATACAAAAATCTTGGCGCATCCGGCCGCGAGAAATTTATCCAGAGTATACCAGAGCAGGCGCGGGGCAAGTTCCTGGCTGACCTTAAAGCAAACGACCCGGCAATGTATGACGCAACGATGAATACATTGAAAGTAAGGCTTGGCGCCAAACAGCTGAAAGATTTTGAAAAAGCGGAGATGCAGTATGGAATGAAGGGACTTAAAGGCGCCGCCCTTGCCGGCCACATCGGCAGTATGAGTCCCGATGAGCAGAAAAAGAATTTCAAAGCTATGGCCGACAGCCAAAGATCTGACCTGGCAAATGAGTGGGCTTCAAGTCCGGCCAATATGACGAAACTTAAAGACTGGGCTGACTCGGAGCTTGACTTGGCAGAGCAAGGTAAATTCTTCGAGGAAAGTGGACGTAGAATGTTGCAGGACACCACAAAAATCGCGACTATTTTTGACACTTTGCCTGAAGAATTTAAGAATTCCATCATCGAAAAAGGTTCCAAAGAAGATTTGCAGCGAATCGCCTCTCAAACCGCATCACCTGATAAATTCATTGACGATATTATGAAACGCGCGCCGACAAAAGCGCCTGATGTGATTTCTATTCTGCCAAGCACAGCGAATGCGTCAAAGATTGGTAAAACAGCGGCCCAAGTTATTGTGACTGCGGATCTTTCAAAAGTTCCCGACAGCCACCTTGCCGCAACTCCCGGTTTGGCTAAAGATATTGCTGAAAATATGCGGAGTAAGCAGATTCAACAAGTTATGGATCGCGGAGGAAAGCTTGCAACCGATGTGCTTGCAGAAATTAAGAGCATCGCAAACCAACCACACATCGCAAAAGACCTTAAAAAACTTGCTGATGAATATGAAAACGTACACAAAAACACGAGTATGGCAAGTTGGTTAAGAAGTAAGCCGACGGCGGCCAAGGCGGCTTTAAATTTATAATTAAATAAATATGAACCTTTCAAACGAAGAAATTACAAAAAAAATAAAAAGTTTGCCGCAAGACCTGCAAGACGCGTTTTTTTCAGATGAAGTTTCTCAAAATATTATTGATATCGGGAAAAAACATGGCCTGATGCTCGACAAAGTCGGCATATTGGGAGACGAAACAACTCTGATTATGCTCGGTATTACTCCGACTGCTGATTTTATAAAGAATCTTTCAGAGAGGTTGGGAGTGGATAAAGAAAAAGCGAAGGCGATTGCGGAGGACATCAACCAGAAAGTTTTTCAGCAGGTGAGGGCGTCGTTGCGAAAAGTGCATGGTTTACCTGAAGGAGAAAGAGTGAAAGTGAAGAAACCCGCCGAAAACCTTTCAGGTATTCAAGCGGGCAGGCCCGCCGCGCCTGTGGTCCCCCTCCTTGTAAAGGAGGGGGTTGGGGGCGGTATCGAAATTCCGAAAGCTCCAATTGAACCAAAACCGGGTGAAGTAAGGCCGTCTTCGCCGATATTCGCAAAAAGAATCGTGCCAATTGACGAACTTCTGGATAAAATAGATTCCGGCGAGAGCATAATTAAGCCAAAAGTGAAGATTGAGAATGTTCCTCCGCCTCCGGTACCAACTTCATCCATAAGAACAATGTTCAACGATGTGAAGTCTGCTGTTTCAGAAGCGCCAAAAGCCGAGGTGCCTATGAATTTACCCGTGGAAACAAACTTGTCCCCGGACGAAATAAAATCCGCAGTCGAAAAAGCTTTGGGCGGGAAAATAACAACCAAAGACACAAACGATCCTTATAGAGAACCTCCGATATAATATGCAACACCAAGTACCGCAATTTATAGATGTAGAAGATAAAATATTCGGGCCATTAACCGCGAAACAGTTTTTTTATGTGGCTGCCGGAGGTTCGATAATATTCATCATGTATGTTTTCTTTCAGATGTGGCTCGTAATTCTCATCGGGGTTCCCGTTGCCGCTTTTTCCCTGGCTTTGGCTTTTTTGAAACTAAATGGCATTCCTTTCATCAAAATCGTGAGCAACGCCCTTTCTTACGCGTCTTCCAACCGCCTTTTTCTCTGGAAAAAAGTCCCAAAAGCCGTAAAAACCGAAAAGGAAATACTTGGCACGCAGATCGAGTTATCCGGGACAAAACTTACGCAAAACAGGCTTCAGGATCTTTCTTGGTCGCTTGATGTGCAGAAGAATCTTAATATCAAAAGATAACGACATGAAAAATCCTAAAAACGAAACACTAAATCCTAAACAAATTCGAAATCCGAAATTTTCAAATTCAAAACATTTGAAATATTTGAATTTAGAATTTGTGGTTTGTTTAGAATTTAGATATTAGGATTTAGAATTTTTTAAAAATCATGACAGTAGCATCGCAACCATCACAGGATATATTGCAGATCGAGGAAATAAGAGACGGCATCCTTATTTTGAAAGACCGCTCCATGCGCGCCGTTGTTATGGCTTCTTCCCTGAACTTCGCGCTAAAGAGCGCTGACGAGCAGACGGCGATAATACTGCAATTCCAAAATTTTTTGAATTCTTTGGATTTTTCTCTGCAATTTTTCATGAGTTCCAGAAAATTAAACATTGAGCCGTATTTGGAAACATTGCAGGAGGCGGAAAAAAAACAAACAAACGATCTTTTAAAGATCCAGACCGCAGAATACATCGAATTCGTGCGAACATTCGTGCGCGCCGCGAATATCGTCACCAAAAGTTTCTATGTCGTGGTGCCTTTTACCCCGCCGTTCTTTGAGCCGGTGAGTTCAGATGAGGGTGTCGGCGGAATGCTTAAAAACGTTACCGGTTTTTTTAGCAACGTAAAAAAAGGCGGCGCCGGAAAAGAAACCATGGGTCCGGAAAAGTTCGAAGAGTACAAAAATCAGCTGTGGCAAAGAATTGATACGGTGATTCAGGGATTGGTACGCACCGGGGTAAGATGCGTCCCGTTAAATACCGAGGAATTGATAGAGCTTTTTTACGGACTATATAATCCGGGGGAGCTCGAAAAAGGCAAGCCGCCCCCTATAGGCACCGCGCTATAATACCAATAACGAATATGTACGAATATACGAATGAATTTATTAGTAAATTAGTAAAAATTAGTAATTAGTATTCTATGGCATTTTTTGGAAATAAAAATAAAGAAACAAACATCACGCCGGTTTTTCCGGATGAAATTTATCGCTCGGCTGTGCTTGAATTGAAAGATGTCATCGCGCCATCCGCGCTTGAGATCTCCGCAAACCACGTCCGTCTGGGGGAAAAATTGGCGCGCACACTTTTTGTTTTTTCTTTTCCGAGGATGCTCACCACGAACTGGTTTTCGCCGATCATCAATATGGACAAGGTTTTTGATATCGCGATGTTCGTTCATCCTGTTGATTCGGCGGTAATTTTAAGAAAACTTCAGAGAAAAGTCGCCGAAGTGCAATCACAGATAAATATCAGGCAAGAAAAAGGGTTGGTAAGAGATCCGGTGCTTGACACCGCATATCAGGATTTGGAAGATCTTCGCGACAAACTTCAGCAGGCGCAGGAAAGGCTATTTAGTTTCGGATTATACATAACCATCTACGGAAATACCGCCGAAGAGCTGGATAAGATCGAATCGGAAATAAAATCAATGCTTGAGGCCCGGCTTGTTTACGCAAAGCCTGCGCTGTTTCAGCAGAAAGAAGGGCTCGACTCCGTTTTTCCGACAGCAACAGATATGCTAAAAATCCATAATTATCTCAATTCTTCCCCGATTTCCTCGATTTTTCCTTTTGTATCCTTCGACCTGACCTCGAACAGAGGAATTCTTTACGGGATCAACGCCCACAATAATTCCCTTGTGCTATTCGACCGCTTCAGTATGGAAAACTATAACTCGGTAATATTCGCCAAGGCCGGAGCCGGAAAATCTTACACGACAAAACTGGAAATACTGCGCTCGATAATGTTCGACACCGACGTGATAGTAATAGACCCGGAAAGGGAATATGAATATCTGGCGGAAGCCACCGGTGGAAGATATTTTAACATTTCGCTCACCTCAAAACACCACATTAATCCGTTCGACTTACCGATTCCGCGCGAAGACGAATCTCCCGCTGATGTTCTGCGAAGCCATATCATCAACCTCGTCGGACTTTTCCGAATAATGCTCGGAGGACTCACGCCGGAAGAAGACGCGGTAATCGATCACGCCGTCACCGAAACCTATGCCACGCGCGATATTACCGCCGAATCCGACTTCTCTAAAGCGATTCCGCCGGTCATGTCCGACCTTGAGCTTGTGGTCGCCAACATGGAGGGGGGCGAGTCGATCGCGCAGCGGCTCCGCAAATTTACCCAGGGCACCTGGTCGGGATTCATCAATCAGCCGACCAATGTCGATATCAACCAAAAATTCGTCGTTTTCTCCGTAAGGGACATGGAGGACGAGCTCCGGCCCGTTGCCATGTACATTATTATCAATTATATCTGGAGCGCCGTGCGCGCGACCCTGAAAAAACGTCTGCTCGTGGTGGATGAGGCGTGGTGGATAATGAAAAACGAAGACGGGGCATCGTTCCTTTTCGGAATAGCGAAGCGCGCGAGAAAATATTACTTGGGAGTGGCGACTATAACCCAGGATATCGGTGACTTTATGAATTCGCCTTACGGAAAACCTCTTATCACGAACTCATCCATCCAAATTCTATTGAGGCAGGCGCCGGCTGCCATAGAAATATTAAAAGAAACGTTCAATCTTACCGACGAGGAAAAATTCTTGCTTTTGGAATCCGATGTCGGCGAGGGAATCTTTTTTGCCGGCCTAAAACATGTGGCCATAAAAATTCTCGCCTCTTACACCGAAGACCAGCTGATTACCTCCGACCCCGCGCAATTATTGGCAATTAAAAAAGCAAAGGCCGATTTCGCGCAGGGAGTTAATCCTGGTAATCCGCAATAATATGGCAAAAACTCAACCATGGCAAATGGATACAGAGAGTTTGGGCGCCGCACAGAACAGAGCGGGCTCGGGAAATTTTTTGGGCAGAATAAGTCCCATTATGGCACTTTTCTTCATCATGGTTGCTTTATTAATAGACGGTGTACAGGCTTTTTTGAATTTAATCATCATCGGAATCGTGTTAAACTGGATAGTAGATATCTTCACTTGGTTACTATTTTATATATGGCTTAAAATGCTCGGTATTTCAATGTCTGAAGCGAAAGGAATGAGGACTATGATTTTTCTGGGGCTGGCCTGTGGCTTTGAATTCATCCCGCTCGTTAATGCCTTGCCCGGCTGGACTGCGTTCGCAATTGGCGCAGTAGTAAATGAATATGGAACCACCTCATTATCCAAGGTGCCGCTTGCCGGCAAATTTCTTAAAAAAAGCGGGACAAAATCAGAGGATCAAAAATGGGTTGCGACAAAAGTCGGATCAACTTATAAGTTTTTAAACGCAGAAGAGTGAAAACTTTTTATAAAAATTTAATAATTACTTCCGCCTTTCTTGCGGCGCTCTCAGCTGATGCGATAGGGCCTGTTGTCACAGATCTTTCGTTAAACGTCTCGCCACAATATCCTTCGGCTGGAGAAAATTTTACGGTTAAGGCAAAATCTTTTACTTTTGATCCGGTGCGTGCGAATTTTCAATGGTTATTGAACGGTAAAATAGTCTCTTCGGGAAAGGGGCTTTCCGAACAAATTTTCACCGCTTCAAAATTGGGCTCGCAAATGACCATAAAAGCGGTAGCGACGATGAACGGCGGCTCAAGTTTTGGCGCGCAAATCATCGTTAATGTCGCCGATATCGACTTGATTGCGAGCCCGCTTACCTATACGCCTCTATTTTACCGCGGTTATTCATTCGCGTCCCCGGGCGCAGTGGTGGAAATATACGCTGTGCCCCATCTATTTTCCGGAGGAGCACGAATAGCGCCAAAAAATTTAATATACGAATGGTTCGTTGACGGTAATAAATTTTCCGCCAAGTCCGGCGAAGGGAAAAATAAATTTATATTGGATACCTGGGATGCCGGCAATGCTTCTTATGATATAGGGCTTAAAGTAAGCTCGTCCGGCGGCTCGATATCGGTTCAAAAAAATATACGTATACGGCCGCAAAATCCGCAAGTGCTTTTTTATGAGATTAACAAGCTTACGGGGAGGAAAAATCTAGCGCATTCTTCGTTTTTTCTTCGATCCGGCGAAACGCTTTCTGTTTTGGCAGAGCCGTATTTCTTCGGCCTCGCGTCACTCAACCGCGCGGCCGTTTCCTGGAACGCAAACGGTAATGTGATCGATACTACCAGTGAAAATCCAAAAATTCTGGAAGTAACTGCACCGGAAAATTCCATATCTTCTACGAACTTCGGTTCTTCCATAGAGGATGCTAAAACTATCTACCAAAGGGCGGCGGCGGAATTAACCATAACCGTAACAGAATGAAAAGAAAAATAATATTTATAGCGGTGTTTGCGGCAATTTTCATGGTGTTTTTCAGCCATGCAAATGCGGCACCTTACAATCTTTTACAGCCAATCCAAAATATCCAGCAATCCAGCAATATCGTTGATTACGTTTCGGGACTTGTGCCGTTTGTCATAATGCTTGCGGCAGTTCTTGCGGTCGTTCAAATAGTAATCGGAGGAATGGAATGGGCATTTTCTGAATCAATCTTGGCTAAGGGTGAGGGCAAAGACAGGATACAAATGGCTCTCTTGGGCCTTTTAATCGCTCTGCTCTCCTATATTATCTTAAACACTATCAATCCCGACCTGGTCAACCTAAAAATTCCGCAGATAGATACTTTGAATGTGACGGGCCCCGGTGCAAATCCTGGTGCGAATAATAGTGCAGGAATCGGCCCCGGCACGCCGCCTGGAGCCACAGTTGATTGCGTCGTGGGCAGTGGAAATTTTACTTTAACCAAGGCACAATGTGATGCCCAGGGCGGTAGTTCTACTGGTGGTAGCCTCGTACCTCCAAATGCAACAGTTGATTGTGTTGTAAATGGAAAAACATTTTCACTAACCAAGGCGCAATGTGATTCTTTCGGGGGATCTTTTCCCATTGGCGGCGGGCCGACTAATCTGGGTAATGGAAGTATATGTGCCGAAAACAGTTGGTGTGCTACGAAGTTCTGTAATTCTTCAGGAAAATGTGCACCAGCAAGCTCGGCGCCGACCGTCATAACGCCACCAACCACAAATCCGCCGCCAACAGGATGCACCGATAATAATTGTGGGGGGGTTCAATGCACTGGCGGGACAAGTTGTTTTTGCGCCGTAGGTCAAACATCAGGGACTTGCAATTGATCAAATATATGCGAAATTATTTAACAAAAACATGAACCGCGCAACATGGAGCATGGAACAAAAAATAAATTAAATAAAAGAAAAAACTAAGCTGCAGCAAATCAAAACAATGAAAAAGGATTTTCAAAGATGGCATGGTAAAAAATCTAGCATTAACGAAATCAAAAAGCGCCCGTTTTTTCATGAGCGCGAGATATGGTTTTGTTATTTAGGTGCAAATATTGGTTTTGAGCAAGACGGTTCCGGGGAAGAATTTTTAAGACCAATTTTAATTATACGAAAATTTAATAACGAGATTTTTTGGGGTGTGCCGTTAACTAAATCTGCGAAAAAAACAAGTAAAAAAAGCGAGAGATATTATTTTGATTTTTCGTTTATTATAAATGTAAAAAGCGTTGCGATATTATCACAAATTAGGCTCATTGACGCGAGAAGATTAAGCCGTAATATAGGTGTTATGCATAATGACGAATTTGTGAAATTAATAGCAAAACTCAAGGCTTTATTGCCTTGAGTTTTGCTATTTTCCTCTGCCTTACGGCAGAGTCGGGCCGAAGCCATTTGTGATATAATTATAGCAAGCCAGTAAACAACGTCAACCCCCCAGTTAGAAATTTATGTGGATAACTAATTTTAATATGAGAAATAAAATATTTACGAAATAGCAAACGCTCACATGGTTAATTTCAGATTTTTAACGGGACCAATGGGCTTATCCACAACATAAAACTATGCAAAATTATTTAACAATTAAAAATATGGCGACGGAAGCAGCAATAATTGCGAAAGTAGGAATAATGTGTTAAAATAAATTCATGAAAATTACGACCGAAGAAAAAATAAAATTGGAAAAAGTGGCCGAAAAATACGGCCTGAAATTTATTATTGCGCACGGATCATACGCGACAGGAAAAGAACATAAAGAAAGCGATTTGGATATCGCGGTTTTGGGTTATGATGCCAGTGAAACCCGCAAACATATATTGGAAATTCACAACGAGCTTGCAAATATTTTTGGCGACGGGCCCGCGCGGGAGCTAGACTCAAAAACACTGCATGGCGCAGACTCCCTTTTTAGATACTATGTAACTCGCGACGGCATTTTGCTTCATGGAAATAACTCGGATTATGAAGAATTCAAATCCTACGCTTGGAGAGATTATGTGGATAGCCGGGATTTGCGCGACCTGGAGCTCATAATGACATTAGCAAAACAAAAATTACTGACCAAATTATATGCTGGATAAAGATTTAATAAAAAGAAAGATTGCATTTATAGCAAGAGAGCTTGTCGCGCTTGCTAAATATAAAGAAATGACAATTGAGGAAACTGCTCAAAATTTTGAAACGCAGGCTCTTGTTGAGCGCTTACTTGAGAGAGTAATAACACGCGGTATAGATATTAACAAACACATTATTGCGAACGCGGCAGAAAAAACAGAAAACTTAGAACCGGTCATTAAATATCGGGAAACTTTCCTGCGCTTAGCGGACATCGGCGTATATTCTAGAGAATTTGCCGAAAAAATCGCTCCCAGTGCCGGCTTTAGGAATGCGCTAGTGCACGAATATAACAATATCGACAAAAAAATATTGCAAAAAAGCATTAAAGAAGCCATTGAAGAATATAATGAGTACGGGAAATATGTTTTGGCGTTTTTGGATAAACAAAAATAATAGATATGCGAAATTATTTAACAATTAAAAATATAGCAATAGCGGTGGTCGTTCTGGCAATCATTGCCGGCGGAGTGTTTTATTTTTTGAGAACGCCGTCGGAAACAGGATATGATAATGGCGGCGGATTTTTGGATAATTTTTTCCCATCGTCTTCAGATAAACCGGGAAGTGACGAGGCGCCGACACCGACCCCGCAGGCGCCTGGAACCGGCAATATCCAAACAGTTATTGAAACACCCATGGGAACCGATCAAGCAAAAAATCTTCCTATCGGCACGCTTATCCGTTTAACCGATGAGGAAATATCTTCGCTCGTCCCAACGGCGCAAGGAAGCGTGAAATATCACAAAAATATTCCGGAAAGCCTAGGCCATCTTTTTGAAAAAAAAGCCGACGGCTCGTCAGCTGAAATAAAATTATCAAATTATACGATACCACAGGTAATGAAAGTGGTCTGGGCGCAGGACGCAACCAAAGCCGTTATTTTCTATAATATTGGCGGGAATATAAGAAAACTCTGGATTGATTACAAATCGACCTCGACTCCGAAAACCAATATTTTGCCTGATTCCGTTTCGGACGTCGCGTTCTCTCCTGACGGAAAATCGATGGCTTTTATAAACGACCTCGAAACCACGAGGAATGTTTTTACGGCGTCAGCGGATTTTAAAAACCAAAAAAAGGTTCTGGACAATAATATTCCCGATCTAGAGCTTTCCTGGCCAGCTGCTCCTTTCCTTGCAATAAAAACAAAATCGTCTTACGCGGCAACGGGCTACCTCTATACGGTCAGTATAAGTAATAGCGCCCTTACAAAGATAGCCGAGGGGTTGGGTCTCGATGCGGCTTGGAATACTGACGGCTCAAGTGTTTTGATTTCAACCGTAAATGGCGGCGGACAAATACAGCCCTTGCAATTTTTGGATATGAAAACGCAGAGCACAAAAGAATTAAACGCGCGGACAATTGCCGAAAAATGCGTATTTTTAAAAACAGTTAAAAATGTCGCTTATTGCGGAACACCGAAGTTCCTGCCGTCAGCCAGATACCCAGACGCTTGGTGGCAAGGGGCGGTTTCTTTTGAAGATAATTTTTCCGTGATTGACGCGCAGAGCGGAAATTCGTCCGTGTTCGTGCCAACGCCAGCGGATATAATAAATCCTAAACTTCTAGCCAACGATTCTTACCTTTTGTTCCGGGACAAAAACACCGGATTTTTGTGGAGTTTGAAGTTGAAATAATTACACCAGATTCAGCGGTTTGATTACCACCCTTCTTTCCATCCCCTCTCCGCGGCTTTCGGTCGTAATATCTGGATACTCCTGCAAAGACGCGTGGACTATCCTTCTTTCGTAAGCATTCATCGGGCGCATCTCAGCTTCTTTTTTAAAATAACGAACGCGCTGCGCGTGCATTCGCGCAAGGTCTTTTATTTCATCTATTTTCTTTTTTTGATAGTCGTTTATATCAAGCAAAAAACCCGGAAATTTTTCGGGGAATTTTTTTTCGGTTATTTTTTTTACCAGATAATTAAGCGCCGAGAGATTTTGTCCGCCATCACCGATCAAAAGCGGCGCTTCGTCGGTTTTGATTAAAAACCATGAACCGTCGCTCCCTTCCTGAAATTCCAAATCATAACGAACGCCCAATCTGTCCAAAATTCCCCTGATCGAGCTTTCTATAAAATCAATTTGTTGTTTTTCTGCCTCTATCATTTTTGAAGCGATTTCTTACTATCGCTTCGTGAACTATAGCAAAAAGATTCATGGTTGTCCAATAAAGAGCGACCGCCGCGGGAAGACTGAAACCGATTACAAAAATAATAACCGGAAAGACATAAAGCATTTGCTTCTGCATCATTGATTGCATATCCGGCTTGCCCGCGTTGCCGCTTTTTGGAGGCGTGGCAAGTTTTATCTGCCAAAACTGGGAAACGGCCGACAAACCGGCAAATCCGATATTCGACAAAGTTAAATTAATGAGCCCAAGAAAATAAATATTAACATGCGCCGGTATCGTCAGAAAACCGTAAATATCTCCCGGATTAAACGGCAAGCCCTTCCAAAAAACGCTGTACATCGCGAAAAGCAGCGGAAATTGGATAAGCAAAGCCAAAAACCCCGAGAATGGGTTTATGCCGTGTTTTTTGTACAATGCCATTATCCGTTTGCTCTGCTCTTCTTTATTGTTCGCGGTTTCGCTGTATATTTTTTTAATCTCCGGCTCGATGTTTTTCATCGTGTTCTGTGTGTGCAGCATTTTGTGGGTAAGAGGGAACGTCAGCGCCCGCAACAATACTGTCAGTAATATTACCGAAAAACCCAAGTCGTTGCCCGGTAAAATATCGGTTAAAAACAAAAGCCCGTTAATAAGCGGCCTATAAAATACTTCGTGATAAATGAGACTTAGATAAAACATATAGTATGTCCTCTTTTAAATCCTCGTGCGCGGGCGCCTTTTGGTTTTTAAGTTTAATAAAAAACACTATATCCAGACCTGCTTTAACGTTCTCGGACATTATTCTTATGATCTCCGATATCCTTCGCCTCAACAAATTCCTAAGCACGGCCCTTCCTTTTTTCTTCTGCTTATCCTCAAACGACGCAACGAAAGCAAACCGGCTGTATTTAAGGTTGTTTTCGGCAAACCTAGCAGAAACCAGCTTACCAGCGGCAAATTTCGATCTTTTCCTGAAAAAGGCGTCTAAATCCGCCCTGCTAAGCCTAAGGGTTTTTTTAAGCATGATTAATAACAAGCCTCTTTCTTCCTTTGCGTCTCCGCCTTTTTAACGCGTTTCTGCCGGTTTTATTGCTCATCCGCCGCAAAAAACCGTGGGTCCTGGCGCGCTTTTTCTTTTTTGGATGATAAGTAAACGACATAGAATAATAGAATTCTACAATGATTCAGGATTTTTGCAATATTCACAACTCTTCCACAATCTATTAACATGTTAAAGCAAACATAGAAAACAAATTTGTTTTATAGTTAGAATATAAATTTTATTAAACAAAAAGGATGAATAACCAAGAATTATGGACTCGGGCTCTCTCTGAAATAGAACTCTCCGTTTCTCGGGCAAATTTCGTTACTTGGTTTAAAGATACTCACGTAATAGAGCACAGAGACGGGAATGTTACCGTTGGGGTTCCAAACGGCTTTTCCAAAGAGTGGCTTGAAAACAAATATCATAAGTTCATATTAAAATCGGTGAGGAATTTAATACCGGAGATTCGGGCGATAAACTACAATATTGTTGCGCCTTCCGACACCGCGTCAGGCGACAATCAGCAATATCCGCAAAAAATCAGATCCAAAAAAGATTTTATCATGCAGGCCGAGGAACAGATGGAATTCAAGGAAATTACCATTGACCCGCGAACTAATTTAAATCCTAAATATACGTTTGAAACGTTTATTGTCGGATCTTTTAATGAGTTGGCGCACGCGGCCGCGCTGGCAGTCACAAAAAATCTGGGCAAAGCTTATAATCCGCTGTTTGTTTATGGAGGCGTTGGATTAGGTAAAACCCACCTTTTGCAGGCAATAGGCAATTATATAGTGAAAGAAGATAAAAACAAGAAAGTTAACTATATAACATCGGAAAAATTCAGTAATGAGCTTGTATCTTCTCTTCAAAACAACACCGTCCAAAATTTTAAGGAAAAATATCGTGAGTACGATCTTTTAGTGGTTGATGACGTCCAATTTTTCGCCGGAAAAACAAAAACACAAGAAGAATTTTTCTACACTTTTAACGCTTTATTCGATGCCGGCAAACAAGTTGTGTTTTCATCGGACCGCCCCCCGAAATCAATACCTGATATCGAGGAACGCTTAAGATCAAGGCTTGAGGCGGGTGTGATTATTGATATTTCAGAGCCGGAATACGAAACAAGGCTCGCGATTTTAAAATCAAAGGCCGCGGAAAGAAAAATTAGCCTCTCTGAATCTTCTTTGGAATTAATAGCGTCAATGGTGCAAAAAAACATACGAGAGCTTGAGGGCGCATTAAACACTATCCAAATACAGTCGAGGCACCAGAATAAAACGTTGTCTTTAGAGGAAATAAAGTCAATTTTAAGTAAGAATATCAAACCAAAATCAACAATAACCACTGCCCAAATAATAAAAACTATAGCCGAATTTTATGATATCCCTGAAAGATCTATATTTGAAAGAACTAGAAAAACAGAGATAGTTAAACCAAGGCAGATCGCCATGTATCTGATCAGGGAAGACCTCAAGGGATCTTATCCATTTATAGGACAAAAATTCGGGGGTATGGACCATACGACGGCAATACACGCGTATGAAAAAATTTCAGAAGACCTAAAAAGGGATTCCGGGTTGGAAGAAGAAATAAAATCGATCAGAGGAAAATATCAAAATCAAAAATAACCTGTGATATGTTTTTTAAAAAATATTTATTACGGTTTTATTCACAAGTTGTTTGGTGTTGTGAAGAAAAAATATATTGATATAAAAAGTGTTTTTCATAAATCCACATATTCACATATATAAATATAATAATTTAAATTTAAAAAATGAAAATTAATTGTTTAATACAAAATCTTAAGGACGCAGTTCAAATTGCGGAAAGGAATACTTCAAAAAATCAAACTTTACCGATCTTAAACTCTGTTTTGATCGATGCGGATGGCGGTAAGATAAAAATTAAAGCTACGAATCTTGAAACCGCCGTAGAAATAAATATTCCAGGAAAAGTGGAAGACGGCGGCAATGTCGCGATTTTAGCAAAAACCCTAAGTTTATTTTTGTCGTCTTTAAAAGACGATCGCGTTATTTTGGAAAGTAAAAAAAACAATTTATTCATAAAAACAAAAACAGCCCAAACAACTATCCGCGGCTTTATAAGTGAGGACTTCCCGTTATTTCCAAAGATAGACGCCGTTGAAATATTCAGCTTGCCGGCCAACGAATTAAGATCTGCAATATCCAGCGTGGCGATCGCGGTCAGTACTTCAGATATTAAACCGGAACTTTCATCAGTATTATTTAAAGTTTTTAAAAACACAGTAAAACTTGTAGCAACCGACTCGTTCAGGTTGGCTGAAAAAACAATCGTTTCAAAAAATATCAGCGCCGAAAAACTTGTATCATTTCTGATCCCGCAAAAATCCGTTCAAGAAATACTAAAAATCATAGAAAACGATGATATTAAATTCGGATTTAATAAAAACCAAATCATTCTTTATAATAATAATATAAAATTTATTTCCAGGCTTACTGAAGGTATATTTCCTGATTACGAACAAATTCTGCCAAAAGAATTTAAGATTTCCGCGATAGCAGATAAGGCTGATGTTATTTCAAATCTTAAAACAGCCGGTATTTTTACCGGGAAACTAAATGATCTGAATATGAGTTTTAATTCCGATAAAAAATCTATTTCTTTTCAAACATCAAATCAGGACATCGGCGAACATTTTTCCGAGATCAAAACAACGATAGCAGGCGGAGATACAATGATTAAATTTAATTGGAGATATATTTTAGACGGCGTCTCTCAAATTAATCAGGAATATGTTGTTTTTGACCTTAATAATTCGGAATCTCCATTATTAATACACGGCAAAGGAGACGGCTCTTATGTGTATTTAGTAATGCCAATGAGGGGAGTTTGATTAATTTATATTCAAAATAATTTGTTTTTCCCCAGAGTTTCCAATTGAGTCGTATATTTTTATTTTTAATTCAAATTCCAACTCGTCTCCTTGTATATTCAGATTTATTAATATTTCAAACGGCGGTTTTTTTACGGAATCGATAAATTCCCCGTTTAGAAAATAATCAACTTCCTGAATATAGAATTTACTTTCAATAGAGGGTTTTACGAGGATTTTTTCCGTCCGGCCGTAAGATGTTTTAGATGGGATTATTTCAATTGAGTTAATTTTTGGAGCATTATCGGCAGAATGTATATCATCGTATTCTGTTGGGATAATGTTTTTATCTTCGTCATAATATCCATTTGCTTCGGCCCATTTTCTGATAGGGACCTCCCAGTTCTTGAATTGCGGACTCTGCCTGTTTATCCAATAAAGGATAGAGTGTATTTCTCTAATTACCTTTTTTTCCTGAAAATCTTTTGGAGTATTTTCGATAGCCAATTTTCCGGAAATTTTATCCAAAATATATTCAACGCCGCCACGCCACTCTCCGCGCATATAGGGATTATCTTGTGTAAACGGTTCATATGGAATAAATTCACCACTCATCTGTCTGTTCGTCAGCGCGTATTCCATGATTTCGTGCCACCACGGCGCAACTATAAAACCAGCAACCTTCTTTTCCATCGGTGTATTATTGTTGTTTCCGGCCCACGCGCCGATTACGATATCGGGCGTATATCCAAGCACCCATGCGTCACGATAATCATTTGTTGTTCCTGTTTTTGCGGCAACTTTTCTTCCAGGAAAAAATAACGCCGAAGCCTCACCGAACGCAGGGATCCTGGCATTATTGTCGGATAAAATATCATTTATTGCCCGCGCGATATTTTTGTCGATTATTTCGGAAGGAGAACTTTCAGATTGATACAGCATTTTCCCCGAAGAGTTTTCTATTTTTAAAATATATCTGTAACTATTATAAACTGCGTCATTCGCGAACGCGCCGTATGCCGTTGTTAATTCAAGCAACGAAACTTCTCCTCCGCCTAAAACAAGCGTGAGCCCGTACCTGTCGGGGTCGTTTAACGATGTGATTCCGAAATCGCGCGCCGTGGCTAGTGATTCGTTTAATCCCGCAAGATAAAGGGTTTTTACGGAAGGAACGTTCAATGATTGTGCCAGAGATTCTCTTAGTGAGACCGGGCCTCTGAATTTTTCATCATAATTTTGAGGATGATAGCATTTATCCTGGTCCGCTTCCTGTGGCGCTAACCCGTCAGAATTACAGGATGGGTTGAATTCAGTTGGTAAATCAAATAGTGTTGTTTCCGGCGTAAGGCTTTTTTTAAAAGCCGCAGCATAGATGAACGGTTTGAGTGCCGACCCCGGCTGCCTTAATGCGGTCGTAATATTGAAATTGCCTTCGCGATCCTTATTAAAGTAATCTCTTGAACCTACCATTGCCAATATATCGCCTGATTTGGGGTCTAAAGCCACAACCGCCTCATTGGTCGCGTTAAAGCCTTTTTCTATCTCTTCAGCGTGTTTTTGGACGATTTCCTCCGTTTTTTGCTGTAAAGGCACATCTAGAGTGGTGGTGACCTTGAAACCCTCTTTTTCAACAACATCCTCGCCGAATTTTTTATTCAACTCATCCCTCACCTCTATAACGAAGTGCGGAGCGATTATACCCTGGGTTCTCGCGGGGGCGAATTTGATCTTTTCTTTTATAACAGAATCGTATTCTTCTTTCGTGATATATCCGAGATCGCGCATTCGCCCTAAAGTAAAAATCGCGCGGGAATCAAGCTCCTTGACGTGTTTTCCGTAAGGCGAAAAATAACTTGGAGCGTTCGGCAGGGACGCAAGATAAATAGCTTCCAGCATACCAAGGTCTTTTGCGTGTTTGTTAAAAAATGTTTCAGCAGCGGCTTCTATCCCGTAGGCGCCACTCCCGTACGGGATCTGATTTAAATAAAGATTCAATATTTCATCTTTTGAATATTTTCTTTCAAGTTTCAGGGCGATTATGATTTCTTTGAATTTTCTAATGATGGTTTTTTCTTTCGTAAGCAAAGTGTTTTTAACAACCTGTTGCGTTATTGTAGAACCTCCTTGCTCAAACCCGCCGCGCAAAATATTTGTAAACACCGCGCGCGCGAAAGACAGCGGCCTGAATCCGTAGTGCGAATAAAAAGAATTATCTTCAAGGGCTATCGTCGCGTTCTTGATATTTCGCGGAATTTCTTCAAACGGGATGACGGTTCGTTTTTCTTCTCCGTGTATATCGTACAAAAGAACGGTTCCGGTCCGGTCATAAATTTTTGTCGATTGCACCACGCGGTTTTCCTCAAAATTGGCGATATCGGGAAGTTTGATCGCCACGGCAAGAACGGCAACAAATGCTAAAAAAATGATACCGGCAAACAACACCCACAAAAATAAATTCCAAAAAATATTTTTCTTTTTTCTCCTTTTTATTAAGAGAGCCATAGCGGTTATTGTAAACGATTTTTCAATTTTACTCAATATGTGTTAGAGTGATATGGATGAAAACCGATGAAGAAAAAATAAAAGAAATTCTTTCAAGAAACATTGAACAGGTTATTACAAAAGAGGAATTAGAGAAAAAATTGCACTCAGGCAGACAGCTTAGGATAAAACACGGGGTTGACGCTACGAGCGCATCCTTGCACCTGGGACACGCCGTAAACTACCGCAAAATGCGCGAGTTTCAAGAAATGGGTCATAAAGTGGTTTTTTTGATTGGCGACTTCACTACCCAAATAGGCGACCCTACAGGCAAGTCCAAAACAAGGCCAGAGCTGTCCCAAAAAGAGATAAAAAATAACATCAAAACATATCTTCAACAAGCTGTGAAAATTTTGATCAATAAACCGAAAGTATTGGAGGTTAGAAGAAATTCAGAATGGTATAAAAAAATGAAACTAAACGAGTTTTTGGGTCTTTTGAGGAAGATCACTCATGCCAGACTTATTGAGCGCGACATGTTTCAAAAAAGAATAAAAAGCAATGAAGAAATTTACGAACACGAAATAATGTACCCGATCTTGCAAGGTTATGACTCCGTTATGTTAAAGTCGGATCTGACGATCATCGGCACGGACCAGTTATTCAACGAAATGATCGGAAGGCACTACCAACAAATTTTCGGCCAGGAACAGCAGGCAATTATAACGACAACAATAACTCCCGGACTCGATGGAAAAGAAAAAATGTCAAAATCACTAAATAACTTCGTCGGCATAGCCGATTCCCCGGAAAATAAATTCGGGAAAATAATGACACTGCCGGATGATTTGATTGGGAACTATCTTTTAGTACACACAGATTTAACGCGCGCGGAAGTGGAAGAAATCAAAAAAGAAAAACCGTTTGCGGCAAAAAAGAGATTGGCCGGAGAAATAGTTAAAATTTACGACGGCGCTGTCGCGGCCGCGAAAGCCCGCGATAATTTTGAAAAAATTTTCTCTAGAAGAGAAACGCCTGCGGATGTCAAGGTTAGCAAAATAAACGCCGGGAAAAAGTGGGGCGATTTTTTAATGGAAGAAAAACTTGTGCGGTCCAAAGCTGAGGCAAAAAGAATGATCGGCGGCGGCGGAGTTGATTTCGATGGCATTCGCATTTCAAATTTCGGCGAGAAGATAACAAAGGGCGGAGTAGCCAAAATAGGAAAATATAAATTTGTTAAAATCGAGATTTTGAAAGCATAAAAAACACCTCACGACTCAAGTCGGGAGGTGTTTTTTTGCTATTCAAGATCTTCTTCGAGTTTCCACGAATCCAGATCTTCTTCATCTTCGTCTTCTATGTCGCCGTCCAAAACATCTGCCGCTGGCTCTATGTCATCGTCCAAATTATCGTCCGAAACCTTTTTATTGTCTAATTTTGCCATATTTTTCGGCCTTTTAAATTAACTCGTAAGCTTGTTCCTTCAAAGTATAAAAATTATACGGAATGAGGCAAATGGGGCATGTGGATAAGTTATGGAAAAGTACGGATAAAAGCCACACAAAGAGCCAAGGCTAGAGCATCTGTTTCGTCGTCCAAAAGCCTATTTTTGGGCATATTTATAGATAATTTCAGCATTTCAGCGACATTTTTTTTGGTAGCATGACCATATCCACAGATGGCGCTCTTTACCTCTGAAGGCGAGAATTCTTTTATCGTTAGTCCGTGTTTCTGGGCTACGGTCAATATCACACCACGGACCTCGCCGATTATAAGAGCGGTCTTTGTGTTCTTGGCAAAGAATAGTTTTTCGGTTCCCAGCACATGTGGTTTTGTTTTTTGAATGAGTTCATCTAAAAACTGATATATCTCCCAAAGCCTCTCGCTTTCTTTTTTTGTTTTTAATGTTTTTTTTACTCCGGAATCAATTCTCAAATATTTTCCTCCGTTTTTTTCGATTAAACCCCAGCCGAGCCTTTCAATACCCGGATCGATGCCTAAGATACGCTGTACGTTGTACGCCATAAGCTTTACGCTTTAAGAGTTTCGGATAATTTATAAAGCATTGCACTGGTATGTCGCGCAATTTCCAATGCCGATTCTCGTTCTGTTTCAGAAATAAAATTTAAATCGCAACTCAATATAAAAAAATATTTCAATTCTTCCAGAGAGCCGGCCGATATCGTATGAAAATGTATTCTGTCTTTATTTGAAGTTCGTTTACTTCCCTCCGCAATGTTCGCCGCCACGGAAACAGCTGCGCGGCGCATTTGGCTCGTTAAGCCGAATATCTCTTTTTGCGGAAATTTTTCAGTCAGCGCGTATGTGAGTTTAACCAACTCATGTGCTTTTTTCCAAACATTCAAATCTTGAAACTTTTCTGCACTCATTTCTCTTTGGGATATCGCAAATAAAACTCCTGTCTAATTCCGTCGGGGTCATCAAGCCATATATATTCGCGCTGTTTATATTTATCTAAAATAATTCCACTATTCTTTATTTTTGCCTTATTTAGCCGATTCTCTATGTTTTTTAATGTTTTTAAAGAAGACACGCCAAAAGCAATATGATTTAATCCCAAGCGATTTCGGTTAAAGGTGTTGCTTTTAATATGCTTGAACGGAATTGCAAAAAATAATTTTGTACCGCCTATTTTGTAGGCTATAGAATATTTATCTTTTGAAATAGGTTTTCCTAAAAATTTAGAATAAAACACCTCGCTTTTGTACACATTTTTTACCATAAGTACAATGTGGTCTATAAATTTTGGGTTTAAGGCATATGGCATATGGCCTATGGCGTTTCGGCATTAGAATAAACATCCTGAACGTCTTCTTGATCATCCAAAGCGGAGAGCAGGGTTTCAAATTTTTTAGTGTCGTCTCCCGAAAGTGTTGCAGGGAACTTCGCATTAAATTCTTTGCCGGCCTTATTAAAGGCCCACATTGCGGAGCCGTGCCCGCCGAGCTTCGCGCCGTGTTCGGATAAAAGATGTTTTATTTCATTCGTCGTTCGGTTTGAATTATCCGTGACTGCGGAAATGATTATAGCCGAACCACCGGGTCCGTAAACTTCGTAGAGAACTTCTTTTAATTCGGCGCCGTCTTTTGCGGAGGCTTTCGCGATAGCACGCTCGATGTTGTCCGATGGCATATTTGCTTTTCTTGCCTCTTCAATTGTTCCAGAAAGCTTGTGGTTTGTTTTGGGGTCAGATCCTCCGCCAGCCGGCGGACTTTTCGCGGCGATAGTTATCGCGCGCGAAAGTTTTGAGAAAATTTTTCCCTTTTTAGCGTCGGTAGCCTCCTTCCTGTGTTTTATTTGCGCCCACTTGCTATGTCCCGACATATTTTTTGTTGCTATACTGTTTTGCACTATCTAAGATAATATTCTTTGCTTCATAAACGTTATGTATCTGTTTTATGTCAAAAGAAGTTTCTCCCGCGGTCTGGATGTGCAGGTTTCCGTATTTAAGAAAAGTTGCGATCATATCAGGAATTTCAACAGTGATGTCTTGAACTTTATCCAGCATGAATTCCGATATCTGCCGGCGGAATAGGCCGGTTTGTTCGATATCTATTATTCTCTCGGAGGTTATTATCCACATGTCGAGATAATAATCTATCCAAAAAATGAATAAAAGCATTGTTAAGATCATAAGATAAATGACGGAAAGAAAGAGAATAATGGGTCCCGCGGACTCCGGGACTGTAATGATATTTGAGGCAAAGACAAGGGGAATCGCAAATATTGGCAGTATGGCGAGAAATGCGGACGCGACAAATTTGCCCACAATGACTATCCAGTGCCGGTGGAGGACCATCAATATTTTTTCATTTTCGCCTAAATGTATCATGCGAAAGGAAGGGTAAAGAATAAAAATAGTGAAAGCATGCCCAAAAAAAGGATTATTGTAAGGAACGCCCTTATTATCCATTTAGAAAAATCCTGTGCCATAGTGTACTCTTTTATATGCCAAAGTATGGCTGAAACAAAAAAACCGTAAATAACCAGAAACAGGAAATAAAGGATAAGCGCGAAGGAAAAGGTCATACCATCATACTAACAGTTAAATCAATTTTTGTTGATTTTGGTCCGATGCGGACGAAGACGGAGGAGTCAAACCCAAATGTTCGTACGCGCGGGAGGTGGCGCAACGGCCGCGCGGAGTGCGGTCGAGGAAACCGAGCTGCATAAGATACGGTTCGTAAACTTCTTCAATTGTTTCAACCTCTTCCATCATTGCGGCGGCGAGCGTTCCCGCGCCGACAGGCCCGCCGTTAAATTTTTTAATTATCGTGTCCAAAATCCGCCTGTCTACAGATTCCAGGCCAAGATGGTCTATTTCTAAAAGATTCAGCGCCTCTTCAGCGAGCTCCGGCGTAATAATTCCCTGGCCCTTCACTTCAGCGTAATCGCGCGCGCGTTTTAGAAGGCGGTTTGCGATTCTCGGAGTAAAACGCGAGCGCGAAGCGATTATTTTTATCGCTTCGGGCTTGGTTTCCACACAAAGTATTTTTGCGTTCCTGCAGACTATTTTTTCTATGTCTTCTATCGTGTAAAAATCTAGCCTGAATGAGCCGCCGGAGAAACGCGAGCGCAACGGAGATGAAAGAAGGGATGTTCTGGTTGTCGCGGCGACAAGCGTAAATGGCTTTAATGGAAGATGATAGCTTTGCGCCGATGGCCCCTTGCCGCTTACAAAATCGATCGCCCGGCTTTCCATCGCGGGATAGAGGATTTCTTCAACAAGCTTCGATAATCGGTGAATTTCATCGATAAACAGAATATCTCCTTCTTCTAGCCGGAGAATGATTGCCACCAAATCGCCGACTTTACTTATTGCCGGGCCGGATGTTATCTTTATCTGTGAATTCATCTCCTTTGCCACTAGGTGCGCTAGCGTAGTCTTCCCAAGCCCGGCTGGTCCGTGAAAAAGTATGTGTTCTATCGGCTCATTGCGTTTTTTTGCCGCTTCTATTAGTATTTTAAGGTTCCTTTTTACCTTATCTTGCCCCACGTATTCATCGAAATTTTTGGGGCGTAGCGCTAAATCTAAAGAAACATCCTCGCCTCTTTTTTGTGGGTTCAAGTTGTTTGATTTCTTATCTATTGACATATTCATCTTTTTTTGCTATAATACTAACGTCTGGAAAGATCCTTATTTTTATCATCATAATTCTACCCGCTAGCCTCTAGATAATTATCCCTAAACCGGGATAGCTGGTTTATTTTTAAGCTTTAGGATGGCTTTGTATCCCGCCTCATAGTGAGATTACTCGGCCGCTCCTCGAAAAAAATCTAAGCTCTATCTACCCATGGAAGAGCAATTATCTAGAGGCTAATGGGCGGAATTTCCTGCCTCGCCGATGCGAGTCAAGACGAGTCCACCAAATTCCTCTAATTTTCAGACACCACTCTATTTAATTCTTCAAAGGACGTCAGTCCTCGGATTACTTTTATTATACCGTCCTGGTACATCGTGAGCATTCCTTTTTTTACGGCGGTTTGCTGAATGTCCGCAGCCGGAGGATTGGTTATTATTAATCTTTCCATTTCGTCATCAACCAAAAATCCTTCAAATATTCCGATTCGGCCTTTATAGCCGGTTTCGTTGCATTTCTGGCATCCGACGGCTTTATACATATTGAGCGTTTTCGGGACAGCCGGTTTGTACGCGGCGGGCATGTTTTTAAGGTGCTGGTCAATGATCTTTTTTTCTTCGGGCGCCGGATCGGTCTTTGCTTTGCAAAATTCACAAAGCTTTCTTATCAGCCGCTGCGCGATCGCGATATTCATGGCCGGGGAAATAATATTTACTTTCACTCCGAGATCGATAAGCCGCGGAACGGTTCCCGCGGCGTCATTCGTGTGCAGGGTTGAGAAAACCAAATGTCCGGTAAGCGCGGCGTGCATCGCGATTTCCGCCGTTTCCAAGTCACGAACTTCTCCGACGAGTATAATATCTGGATCCTGGCGAAGTATTGAACGGAGTCCGTTCGAAAAATCATATCCTTTGCCCGGATCGATCTGCGTTTGGGTAATATGCGAAATATGATATTCGATAGGATCTTCAATGGTAATAACCTTTACCTCCGGCGACGCAAGGACTTTAAGACAGGCATAAAGCGTCGTTGTTTTTCCGGAGCCGGTAGGGCCGGTGGTCAAGATCATTCCGTTCGGTTTATTTAATTCGGTTTTTAGTATTTGATATAGCGCCGGCTGCATGCCGAGATCTTCAAGTTTTATCGAAATTGTTTTTGGAAGAAGCAAGCGCATGACAACCGATTCCCCGAACGTGCCGGGAAGCACGGAAGTTCTGACTTCAATGTCTTCACCCTTGGTTTTTATCGTAAACCGGCCATCCTGCGGCTTGTCGTGGACATTCAATTTCACTTCCGAGATCAATTTGACTCTTGAAAGCAGCAGTTGATAAAGAGGAGTTGAAATATCAATAATATCCTGCAACACTCCATCGATCCTTAACCTTATCTTTGCGACTTTTTCCTCCGCCTCCATATGGATATTGGATGCCTCCGCTCCCAGTGTCCCCGCCAAAAGCAGTTCCAGCGTGTCCGATGCTTTTCTGACGTCCTTTTCCTTAGCTTGAGAGAGCGCTTTTTTGAAGCTTATTAAAGAATCGAGCGTCGCGCCATATGACTCAAGTTTGGATTTTGAAATATCCACTATTCCAACCTTGATTTCCTCGAAACGGGGGATTTCCTTATACTTGGAAAATGCTCTATCAAGGCTTGTTTGAGAAACCATAAAAAGCTGGACTTCATATTTTTTCCTTGTAAGTTCATCCACTATTTGTGCAACACCGGGTCGGTCAGGGTTTGTGACGGCTACCTGTAATTTTTTGCCTACGCTCTGTATTACCGCCATAGAATTTGAACGCGCCTCTGCTTCCGGAAGAATCTTTAAAGACATCAGATCTATCGTTATTCTTGAGAGATCAAGATAGGTAAGGCTGTGCTTTTTTGCCAGCGTTTGTGCCAACTCCTCCTCTTCCTTTTTTCTTAATTCAACAAGTTTATCGTCCGTCGAGGTCATATCATTTATTTTAGCATTATAAAACGAACTTTTTGAGGCCGCTGCGTATTTTTATTTCCGCCTCTGAAAAGGCCTTAAATCCGGAAAGATAAAAATAATTTGATGCGGGGGCCGAGCCCAAAGCCGCGGCGATTCCGGCAAGCTCTCCATTCTCTCCTCCTCCTACTATTGCGGACACGGAACGGGCGCCGTCTTTTTCTTCTTCCCAAAGCAGAGCCGAAAATTTAGCTTCTTTTCTTAGGTTTCTTATCTCACGGAATATGGAAAGCAACCATTCCGGTTTCATGCTCGTTTTTTGGATGTCTGATTGCGGGAGAAATGTCCATATAGTTCTGATGTTTTTTTCATATTCACTGCGGGATAAGGCGCGGCCTAAAAGTTTCCAAAAATTCTGCCCAAAAAACGCTTCTTTAGCTTCCTCTATTTTTTCAAAATTCACGGGTGTCTGTATAAGTTTTTCTTCTAGCGCCAGCATTTCAGCGCGCGGATGCGCTGATTCTTTATTTTCTTCTTTTATTAGAAGCCACAGGGGTTCTTTTAGCTCGGCCGGGATTTCTTCATAAAAAGCGAGGATTATGTCTGATATCTTATTGGACAGACTTCTGTCCTTTGAAGTTATCTTCACAATATCCCTGTGCGGATTTTGCGCAATGATCTTTTCTATATTGCCGGCGGGAGGATCAAGAAGTATCAGCATATCGACTGCGTCCTTTTCTTTTTCGATGGTAATGCTCTCGTGGTTTAGGATATTTTTTCCTTTCAGGATGATTTTCAGCATATCGCCGTCTTTTTCATAATTTAATTCGCTGACCGGTATCTTTTTTGTGTCGAGCTTGATCAGAATGTGTTCCGGTTCCCGCAAATTGTCTTTCAAAAAACTCTTTTCAAACAAACTCTCAAGATATTGGGAAAAGGCGCCGGAGGAGCTCCAATTTTCCAGCGAGGATTTTTTTCCAAGCTTTAAAAATAGATTATGCAACAAAGACGCGGCTAAAATTTTAGAAATGTCGTTGGAATCCCCGGTTTTGATGCTTACAGTTTCAACTTTTTCCAATGTTTCTTTAAATTTTTTAACAGCTTCAGTCATTGAGTTAATTCTTAGCATGGCGCGCAAAATATTTGCAAAAGTGGATAACTTAACCTCACTCTACCCTCTACTTCGTAAGGAGTGAAAAGGGGTTGACTTTTTTCTGAATCAGATGTATAATTAAATTAGAAATAGTAAAAAGCGGCCTTAAATAAGGCTAAAAATTAACTTTGACAGGCGAAAAGGAGGTTTTGTGAAAATTACCGTGTTTTTTGTTGGTTTGGTGTTTTTCTTGTATGGAATGATGGCTGAGGCGCAGGCCGGTGGTCGGCATCGGGGCGGTTACGAGAGAACGGATTGGGAAAATTTATATTATGGTCGCAGACCTGATCCGCCGGTCGGACAGTTTTATGGTCGTTACGATACATGGCAAGGGCCACGATCATATACTTATAATTTGCCCCCGCCGCATTTTTATCACGGCGGGCATCCAGGTTATAACAGGGTCGGACAGCAGATAGTTGTTGTGAATAATGGGTATGGTGGGTATCAAGCAATGGATTATAGGACGGCAATGGTAATGGGATCGTTTCAAACCTTAAGTCAATTACTTGCTTACTTGTTGAGTTCACCCCCGGCGCATGCCGCACCGATTCAGCAAAACTATCAGGTGCCGCCACAACCGGTTCAGGCGCCGGCGCCAAAAGATTGGCCGCAGGCAAAAGAGCTGATACCGGAGCCGCGTGTTGCGCGCGAGGGCGTTTATGTCCATGGTGACAATGCTGACGCGGTGCGCTATGCCAAAATGGCATATCGTCGGCGCAGTATCATGGTCGTCGGTGATAAGTCGACAGCGGCAAAGGAAGTGCGTGTTGAATTGCGGATCGGTGATCCGAGAGCGATTATTCATATCGAGGTGATTGACCTCGAGTCTCGTAATCGCCAATCACGCGATTTCAGTGGGTCACAGCACTATACGCTGACAAAAGATCCGGGCGTAAACGAAGACCGGAAGCTTGACGCCATTGCATCTGCCACGGAAGATGCCGTTGCGGAGGCCACAGGCATTAAGAAAAAAGAAAAAGCGATCGGCGCTGTGGCGCCGGGCCAGTTTTATTAAATCTCCGGGTTTTGTTATTTAAGGGGCGTTCATAATGGACGCCCCGTTTTTTATAACCCTGCTTCATTGACAATTCACAATGACATGCTAGGAATATAGCCAGAATCACGTGCTATGAATGGGGGGGTGAGATAAATGAAAAAAATTGCGATTGTGTTCTGGCTGCTAATTTTCTCGGCGTTTTTGCCGGATTATGCCGGAGCTGACCATGAACATGGAGGATTCTTAGGGAATAATTGCGCGGTAGGATTGTGTTATGGTTGGGCGAACGATCTTGATCAATTGAGGCGCTCGGGGGTTCCAGGAGTCAGGCCGTATCCATTTACAAGAGATGTACCAATGGGTGGAGACGGAGCGTGGGTTGATCCTAGAGTGCAGCCGAATCCGAGATTTCGTCCGAGATCTGGCCCGGGTTTTAATCCTCAAGGCTGGCCGGCTCCTCCGCCAAGACAACATTGGCGGAGAAGGTAATAAAGCAATTGCTAAAACAGCGATTATCGCAAGGCGTCCAAAAGGACGTCTTTTTTGTGCTATAAAAAGATATGGCATCATTGGAGATAATTACAAAAAGCGACAAAGAAACGAAAAAACTGGGGGAAAAATTGGCGAAAGAAATTGCCATAAGCCATAAGCCGTATGCCGCAAGGCGTAAAGCTTACGGCTTACGGCGGGCTTTCGTGATAAGTCTCGATGGAGAGCTTGGTGCCGGCAAAACAACTTTCACACAAGGGTTTGCGAAGGGATTAGGCATTAAAGAAACGCCGAAGAGCCCGACGTTTGTGATAATGCGAATCTATAAACTAAACAAATCCAACCGATCGGACAAGATTGTTGAGTTTGAAAATTTCATCCATATCGATGCCTATCGCATTACTTCAAAAGATTTAAAAAGTTTAGGTTGGAATGAGCTTGTTTCCGGCCAGCAAAACATAATTTTAATAGAATGGGGGGACCGCGTAAAAAATATTTTGCCGAAAAATGCTTTGAGAATAATTTTTAAGCATGGACATTCTGGTTCGCGGCTGATAAAAATAATGCAATGAAGACTTTAGTTTTACTCGATACGCACGCCTTGATTCATCGCGCGTACCATGCTCTGCCGAAATTCAAGTCAAAAAATACCGGAGAGCCGACAGGCGCGCTTTACGGACTCTCGGCGATGCTGATCAAGGCAATACGCGATTTAAAGCCGGATTATATGGCTGCCGCTTATGATTTACCGGGGCCAACTTTCAGGCACGATGTCTATGACGGTTATAAATCAAAAAGACCCGAAGCGGATGAGGATTTAATAACACAGCTGAAAATGGCGCATGATATAACGGACGCATTCGGGATAATCGGATATTCAGCGTCCGGCTTTGAGGCAGATGATGTTTTGGGCACTATCGTTGAAATTGTAAAAAAAAGCCCTGAATATAAGGACCTCACGATAATTATCGTTTCAGGCGACATGGATATTTTACAAATGGTGGAAGATGAAAAAGTTTTGGTTTACACTATGAGAAAAGGAATTGACGATATCCTAGTATACGATGAAAAAAAAGTAATTGAGCGCTACGGATTCGGTCCAAGGGCCATTCCTGATTATAAGGGCTTGCGCGGAGACCCATCGGATAATATTGTCGGAGTTGCCGGAATAGGAGAAAAAACGGCAACGGATATAATAAAAAATTTCGGGACTATTGAAAATTTATATAAAGAAATTGAAAAATCACCGCCAGCCGGCGGAGCGGATGGCAAGCTTAAGGACAGAATTCTTAAGCTTTTAATAGACCATAAAAAAGACGCGTTTTTTTCAAAAACATTAGCGACCGTCAGGCGCGATGTCCCGATTAATTTTGAATTTACACCAACAGAATGGAGGCGCTCATTCGATAAGAAAAAACCCCAACTCATAGCTCTTTTTGAAAAACTTGGGTTTGACAGCCTTATTAGGCGGCTTGAGGATATTGCTACCAAAAGTATTTTTTAAAGTATGCTATAATAACGCAAGGTCGTTATTATATTATTCACATAAGCATTATTTATTAACAATAGCTTAAAATCGAGCATACATGAGTAAAAAACCTTTTGTAATCAGCATATTGGTCCTCCTTGTAATTGTGGCGGGCGCATCTTTCTATATTTTAAACAATAAGATTGTTTCAGAACCCAAGGTTACGGTTCCCAAGCGCGTATCCATACTTTTGGCGTCTGATTTGCAGTTGGTGGCCGTGGATGGCTTAAAAGAGGGCTTAAAAGAGTTTGGTTATATTGAGGGAAAAGATGTTGTGATTGATGTTAAAAATCCAAAAGGAGATAGGGATCTTACCAAAACCATGGCCGCGGAGATTGTAGCCTCAAAGCCGGATCTCGTCGTTTCTGTGTCCACAAGTGCGTCTAGCGCTATTAAAGACGCCGACAAAGAAGCAGCGTTACCGGTTGTATTCGCTGATGTCGGTAACTTTAAAGAGCTTGGCATAGAGAATATCCAGCACCCGGGCGGGTTTATGACCGGCGTGGTTGTGGATAACGTGCCGGCGGCTCCGAAGCGCATGGAAATTTTAAAAACTCTTTTGCCGGGGATGAAGCGTGTCGGCATTTTGGTAAATAACAAACACGTAAGTTACAACGAAATTTTAAAAACGCACGAAGATGGCGCGAAAAAGCTCGGATTAAAGATCACATGGTACAACGTAACCAAAAAAGAAGAAGTTTCGCCGGCCATGGTAAAATTTATTGCCGATAAGCCTGATGCCTTTATGACAACTTCTGAAGCTACAATTTCCGGCAACGCGCCCTTGATCGCGCCGGTCCTGCGAAAGGCAAAAATTCCGTCAATTGATTTTAATTTTGAGCGCGGCGTAAGCTCCGGGTATCTTATGGTTTATGGAGTCGGCAGGTTTGATACCGGTAAACAAGCCGCGAGAATAATCGATAAAGTTTTAAAAGGAGAAAAACCGGGAAATATTCCGGTAGAGTTCGCCTCTTCGTTGAAATTTGAAATTAACGCCGCTATGGCGGAAGAAATGGGCATTAAAATACCGGAGTCGCTTCTTTTACAGGCCAATAAAGTTTATCGGTAGTAATTATGAATTCAATAAAGGCGATCACAATAGTCTTGATAGCAATAATACTGATTGGGGTATTTGTGTTTTTCCAATATGTTTATAATCAGGCTAACGTAGAGCCGATGAAAAAATACAAGGTAGGATTATTAATTCACAATCCACCGGTACAGAATGCCAATATTGAAGGATTGAAAGCCGGGATGCGCGAATTGGGTTATGAGGAAGGAAAAAACATAGAATACATTTTAGAAGATGCCAGCGCCGACATTGGTCTTATTGGTAAATTGGCGGATGAACTTATTGCCGAGAAGCCAGATTTAATAGCCACGCCTTCCACGCCGGGAGCGCTTGCGTTTAAAAAGAACACATCTATTCCAATTGTTTTTATTGATGTTGGGGCAGTTTCAGATTTGGTGAAAAATGTTAACGTCCCGGAAGCCAATGTTACGGGCGTAATCGGCGGAACATCCGAATTCGCAGGGAAACGCTTGGAGATTCTTAAAGAAATTATCCCTACGATGAAAAAAGTAATAATTTCCGCGGAAAAGAAGTTCCCAAACTATAATCCTTTCATGAGTTCCTTAAGAGCGGGTGCCGCTAAGCTCGGTGTTGAAATAGCGGAATTTCCAACGGAAGACGCCAAAGATTTTGTTTCTAAATTGCCAACGATTATCAACAAAAAAAACGGGGACGCCTTCATGTATTTTCCCGGCCCGAATAATTTTCCGTTGGAGGATAAAGACAGAAAGCTTATAGTAGCTCAGCTGATAAAAGAAAAATTGCTTTCCATAGACCACAACATGGAGCTCGGAGCGAATACGGGCATTCTGGCGAGCTACGGAAATTATCGTTTTGATGTCGGTAAGAAAGCGGCCTTGCTGGCCGATAAAATTTTAAAGGGCGCACAGATCAAAGATGTGCCGGTTCTTTTCATTAAAGACTTAACAATGGAAATTAATCTGAAAACTGCGAAAAGCATAGGTATTACAATTCCGCAAGATATCTTATTACAAGCTAATAAAGTTTATAACGAATAATTATTGGTTGAATTTATTAAATTATGAAACTCACACTCAAACAGGCAATTTTCATGGTGTTGGCGGCAGTTATTGTTGTCGGCGGATATTTTTCATGGCAGTTTATTGCCGAACAAAACAAGCCGGTTGCTCCGCCGAAAAATTATAAAATAGGATTTTTATTGACCGATAAAGACATTGGAAGCGCGAACATAACTGGGTTTAAGGGCGGAATGGAAAAAGCCGGCTATAAAGAGGGAGTCAACATTACTTACATTGAGAAAAATGCCGGAGCTGATCGGGCAACGATTATAGACGGTTACGCGAAGGACCTCAACGATGCAGGACTGGATCTTATTATTATCAGCTCCACATCCGCAGGCAAGGCGTTGCAAAAATTACAGGACGCAGGGAAGTTGCAAACAAAAATTTTCTTTTTAGCTGTCGGCAGTCCCAGAGATCTTGTAAAAAACTTACAGTTCCCCGAAGGTTTCATTACCGGCATAGGAGAGGGGACGGTGGAATTTACCGGCAAAAGATTGGAGTTTTTAAAAGAGTTGGTGCCTAATATGCGCAAAGTAATCTCGGTTGTGGAAAAAGGATCTACCAACGAAAAGCTTTTTAAGGAAAAATTGGCGGAGACGTCCACGAAGATCGGCGTAGAGATGGTCTACATTGACATAGATACTAAAAAACCTGATGAAATTTTACAAAAACTGCCGTTGCTCACAAAGAAACTCGGCGATGCCTATATAACATGCCCCTGCAAAAGCAATGATCAAGGCACATACGCTAAGCCGTTGGCGGCCCAGCTATTAAAAGCCGGCCTGCCTTCTATCAGCACGGAACTTAAATCCGGCGCGAACATTGGTTTTTTGGCGACTTATAGCGATGATCGTGAAAAAACAGGAGAAGCCGGCGCTGTTTTGGTTGATAAAATTCTTAAGGGCATGCCTATCAACAATGTGCCGGTCAGTTTTGCCAAAGATGTTATTTTGGAAATAAATCTAAAAACCGCGAAAAGTTTGGGTATTACAATTCCTCAATCAATTTTATCCGGGGCCAATAAAGTTTATAACGAATAATTATTGGTTGAATTTATTAAATTATGAAACTCACACTCAAACAGGCAATTTTCATGGTGTTGGCGGCAGTTATTGTTGTCGGCGGATATTTTTCATGGCAGTTTAT
>Ga0209343_10001085_pt1 | contig 37606 bp, 29 predicted proteins | sample RifCSPlowO2_02_FD_184026 | JGI IMG/M metagenome (GOLD analysis project Ga0209343, IMG submission 184026) | Groundwater microbial communities from Rifle, Colorado - Rifle CSP2_plank lowO2_0.2 (SPAdes) (version 2) | ecosystem: Environmental > Aquatic > Deep subsurface > Groundwater | place...
CTCTGCTCGGTCGGCCATCACCTGCTCCTGTGGCCGGTCGCCGGACTCCGCGTACCAGCGGGCGGCGATCCGGCTCATGTGCGCCAACAGGTACCGATCTCCAGAGGCCAGGCAGCGGGCCTCTTCCGACAGGACTCGCTCGGGGGTGAAGATACCGACCGCCTGCTCGTACGACCAGCGGGCCTCCGCCGTTCTCCCTGCCCGATCCGCCGCCTCCACCAGACCTGCGTGGAAGCGAAGCTGGGAAAACGGTGCCTGATCCACTGTGCTCCGAAATCGCCCCTCGGCCACGTCCCAGCGTCCGGCGGCGCCGGCAATCTCCCCGGCCAGGTACAGGCTGTTCGGATCCGAGGGGGCGATGCGGACCGCCCGTTCGGCGATTGTCACGGCGCCCTGGAGGTCACGGGAGAGGAGCCGGACCCTGGCCAACCACTGGTGGGCGGGGAAACTGAGGGGATTCAACCGAAGGGCCCAGGTCAGGTCTCGCTCGGCGGATGCGGTCTCGCCTGCCGAGAGGGCGAAGCGCCCCCAAGTGACGAGAGTGGTCGCGTAATACCGCGAGAGGGCCACGCCGGCGGCAGCGACCAGGAGCAGGATCAGGCACGCCCGCCACGCGCGCGCAGGGGGAGCATGCCCGGAATGCTTGCCCTGGAGGTGCGCACTGGCCAGACCGAGGAGCGTCGCAGCCACCAGGGCGATGGCTGGGAAACTCCAGTCCAGATCCACCAGGCTGTGGACTGCAAAGGCCACCAGGGCCGCCAGCAGCGCCGCCAGGCGGCGCCGGACAGGGTCATCCTCCGGCGCCCGCATAGTGATGGAAGCCAGCCGTCCCAGGAAACCTCCGAGCATGAGTACGGCCAGGAGCCCGGCCGGGAGCCCATACTCGGCCGCCAGCTCGAGATACAGATTGTGAGGGTTGTCCCCGCTCACGTATGGAAGGCGTTGATACTGGTTGAGGGCCACCGGAAATGCCCCGGGCCCAACGCCCCACCAGGGATGCTGACGGACCATGGTCCACGTCCAGCGAAGGATATGCCATCGCCAGTGAAGCGAGGAATCCCCCGAGCCACCGTCCAGGCTGAAGCGACCGGGGAGGAATCCGCTGGACGCGCCGGACAGCACGACCAGGACTGCGAGGATGCCGATCGCTCCCAGCCAGAGCCACATCCGCCGCGGCACCCAGGTCTTGCGATGGATCAACGCCCACAGGCCGAGGCCCACGGCGGCCGCCAGCACGGCGCCCCGCGACCGGGTGAGGACGAGGCCCAGCATGGAGACGGCGCCGGCCAGCATGGCCGCGCCCCGGACCAGCGGAGCGCGATGCATCTGTGCCGCGGCCAGCGCCGCCCCTCCCGTCAGGAGCAGGAACCCAGCCATGGCGTTGGGGTACCCGAAAGGGCCCGTGAGGTATCGGGCGTACAGCCCCGCGTCGCTTCCCTGGTAGAGCCGGAGCATCGCGACGCCCGTCACCAGGAGCCCGGAGGCCAGGATCGCGGTGAGCAGCGCGGCCTCGCCCCACGGCAGCTCGCGCGCCCCCCGCGCCGCCAGCGTCCCGGCCAGCAGGTAGGCGAAGAGCAGCAGGACGCTCTGGACGGTCCGGTCCGGATAGATCGTTTGGAGAGCCGATCCAAAGACCAGGAGCCCCGCGAACAGCAGGAGCGGGGACGGGTGGAGGAGCGGCTCGGACCTCCGGGAAAACAGCCCGGCGGCTGCCGCCAGGATGAGAAACAGCACGAGGCTCACCAGCCCGACGGGGCTGCGGCCGCCGCTGGCCCAGGGAAGGCCGACGAGGACACTGCAGAGGAGGACGATGGACAGGGGGATGAACCGGGCGTCAGGAGTCGGCATGGTCCTGGTCGCGGATCTGCCGGTCCAGGCCGTACTTCTTTGCCCGATAGCGGAAGGAACGGAAGTTGATCCCCAGCAGTTGGGCCGCCCTGGTCTGGATCCCCCCGGCCTTCTCCAGCGCATCCTTCATCAAGGCCTTCTCGAGGTCGGCCACGACCTGCTCCAAGTCCAGGCCCTCCGGCGGAACCTCCCCGCGGGGGAGCGGGGGCGGTGGCGCCGGCTGGCAGACGCTGGGCGGAAGGTTTTCCACCCGCACCTCGTCGGTCGCGGCCAAGGCCACGGCGCGTTCGATGGCGTTCTCCAGCTCTCGCACGTTCCCGGGCCAAGAATACGCCATGAGGAGCTGCAGGGCTTCAGGCGAAATCTCCATCGTCGATCGACCGGCCTTGGCCGCGTAGAACCCCAGGAAATTTGTCGCCAAGACCAGGATGTCCTCCCGGCGATCTCGCAGCGGCGGGAGCTCCACGGGGATGACGTTTAACCGGTAGTAGAGATCTTCTCGGAAGCTCCCCTGCTGGATGAGCTGCGTCAGGTCCTTGTTGGTCGCCGCCATCATGCGGACATCCACCTCGATGTCTTCGGTCCCTCCCACGCGTCGGAAGATATGGTCCTGGAGGAATCGCAGGAGCTTGACTTGTAGCCTGGGGCTCATCTCCGCCACCTCGTCCAGGAAGACGGTGCCACCCTGGGTCACCTCCAGGAGCCCCGCCTTATTTGCGGTGGCTCCTGTGAAAGAGCCCTTGACGTGGCCAAACAGCTCGCTCTCCAAAAGTTCCTCCGGGATTGCCCCACAGTTGATGGCCATGAAGGGCCTCCCGGCCCGAGGAGAGTTGCTATGGATGGTCCGCGCCACCAACTCCTTCCCCGTGCCGCTCTCGCCCGTGATCATGATAGTCGAATCCACGACCGCCACGCGACTGATGAGCTTATAGAGCTCCACCATCTTCGGGCTTTTCCCAATAATCCCTCGAAGGGCTGCCTCCTCCAGCTGGGGCGGGGCCAACGGCTCGCCCTGCCGGCGCCGCTCGACTCTTGCCAGCGCCCGCTGGATGACCAGCCGGATCTCATCCACCTTGAAGGGCTTCGTGATGTAGTCGAAGGCCCCGTGTTTCATCGCCTGGATGGCCGAGTCCGAGGACGCATAGGCAGTCACCATGATCACCGGCGTCTCCAGGCCGTGCTCGCGCAACCCGGTCAGGAGTCCCACCCCATCCAGCCGCGGCATCTTGATGTCCGAGATGACCAGATCCAGTTCGCGGCTGGTGGCCAGGGCCAGCCCGGCCTCGCCGTCCGCGGCCGTGGTGACCTGGTGTCCATCCTTTTCCAGGAGGATGCGGAGGAACTCCCGCATGGCCTCCTCATCGTCTACCACGAGGATCCGGCTCACGCTGCACCTCCGCTGAAGGGCAATGACCAAGGCCCAATGACCTCTGCGCCCACCGTCGCCGGCGCGCGGCGCAGCCAGATGCGAAAGGTGGTCCCGGCACCCGGGCGGCTCTCTACCCCGATGCGGCCGCCCATGCTCTCGAGGAGCTTGCGCGCAATGGAGAGCCCCAAACCGGTCCCCGAGGGTCGGGTCGTGTAAAACGGATCGAAGATCCGCTCCAGCTCCTGTGGCGCGATTCCACGACCCGTGTCGTGGAACGCGATCTCCACCCACTCGTCTTCGCCAGGCGGCGGTGTCGAATCGTCAGGTCGATTGGTCAACTGGTGGCCCTGTCCTGAAATGTCCGTCATTCCCAATTGACCAATTGACGGATGGACCAGCTGACCGCCGGTGGGCGCCGAACGGAGCGTGACGGTGAGTGTCCCCCCTTCCGGCATGGCTTGCATCGCGTTGAGGCAGAGGTTCCACACGACCTGCCGGAGCTGATCCAGGTCGGCCAGGACGTGCAGGTCCGGTTCTTCGTCCGCCAGAGTCCAGGTCACCCCCGGGTGGCGCTCGCTGCTCTTGGCGAGGAGGTGCAGCGTCTCGTCCAGCAGCGGGCGCAGGCGGCACGGGCGGAACAGGAGCGGCTGGGGCTTGGCAAAATCCAGGAACTGGCCGGTGATCAGCTTCAGGCGGTGCGCCTCGCGCAGGATAATGTCCAAGAGCTGCCGCTGCGAGCCCGCGGGCGCAAGATCCTCGCGCAGAACCTCCACCGATCCGCTGATCGCCGCCAGGGGATTGCGCACCTCGTGGGCGATGTTGGCCGCAAGCTGTCCCAGGGCGGCCAGGCGGTCTGCGCGGCGGAGGCGCTCCTCCACCCGCTTGCGCTCGGTGAGATCCTGGAAGATGGCCACCAGGCCCACCGGCTCCCCGTCGGCCGCTCGCAGGGGAGAGCAGGCGATCCCGAGGGGAATCGGCCGGCCGTCCCGTCGCTGGAGATCCAGTTCCGTTGCCGGGGTCGCCAGGGGCGCCTCGGGGTGGGCGAAGAACTCGGCCAGGGGGGGGCAGGCCGCGAAGGGCGTCTCCTGCCACGGCCGGTCCCGGAGGGACGCGAAGTCGTAGCCGGTGATCTGCTCCGCTGCCGCATTGAAGGAGATCACCCGACCTGCCAGGTCCAGGGTCAGGATCCCACTGGGAATGTTGGCGACGATGGCCCAGTGCAGCGTCTGGAGGTTCCGGAGATCCAATCCCCGCTGCTCCAGCTCCTGCCCGGCTTGCCTGAGGCGCTCCATCAGGTGGCTGCTGAGGATGGCCACGGCCAGGAAGGCGACCGCGTGGATCAGGACCTGGTAGACCGCGTACCCCGCGGGACGCAGGGGGGCGAGCCCCCCTGCGAACTCCGCGGGGGGGATGAGCCGCGTCCATTCCGCCGCCACCAGGATTCCGTAGAGGCCGCCGCTGAGGATCGCCACCGCCAGGCTGCCCCGGCGCTGCAGCAGATTGGCGGCCCCGAAGATGACGAAGATGTACATGAAGGGGAAGGCAGAATCCAGGCCGCCGGTGAAGTGGACGAGGAGGCTCACCAGCCCCAGGTCCAGCGTCAGTTGCACCAGGCCCTGGAACAGGAGGTGCCGCTGGCTGCGGAGGGCCAGCGCATAGATCAGAGAGAGGCCGAACGTCAGGCCCAGCAGGCCGTAGAGCGGGAGGGTGGGAAAGGGCAGGCGCTCGTGCAGGTCCAGGGCGAAGGCCGAGCCCAGGAGGGCCGAGGCCAGGAGCAGCCGGAGGCCCGTGAGCCACTTCAGCTTCTGGAGCATCCCGGGCGTCGCCTCGGCCGGGCGACGCGACGCTCTCCCCCCGGGCACCGTCACCTCCAGAAAGGAAAATGGGGGCCGCAGGCGCGGCCCCCCACCTTTCCCGGACCCTGTGTCGCCTACTTCCCCACGACCGAGACGAGCTTGAAAATGGGCAGGTACATGGCGATGACCACGCCCCCGATGATCACCCCCAGGAACACCATGAGCATGGGTTCCAGGAGTGAGGTCAGGTTGCCCACCGCCGTGTCGACCTCCTCGTCGTAGAAGTCGGCGATCTTGCCCAGCATGTCGTCCAGGGCACCGGTCTGTTCCCCGACGGCGATCATCTGGACCACCATGGGCGGGAACACGCCCGAATCCTTCAGGGGCTCGGCAATGGTCTTCCCCTCGGAGATGGAGGCCCGGGTCTTCATGATCGCCGCCTCCACCACCTTGTTGCCCGCCGTGCGGGCGGTGATCTCCAGCCCGTCCAGGATGGCCACGCCGCTGCTGATCAGAGTTCCCAGGGTGCGCGTGAACTTGGCCACCGACACCTTCCGAATCAGGATGCCGAAGACCGGGGCCTTGAGGAGGAGGGCGTCAATGGTCCAGTTCCCGCCGGGGGTCCCGTACCACCACTTCAGGGCGACGATGCCGCCCACGATGGCCCCGATGCCCACCAGGAAGTTCTGCCGAACGATCCGGGACATCTCCAGCACGATCTGGGTGGGCAGGGGCAGTGTGGCCCCGAAGCCCTCGAACATGGACTTGAACGTCGGGATCACGAAGATCAGCAGGAAGATCACCACCACCATCGCCACGCTCACGATAGTCGAGGGGTAGATCATGGCCGATTTGACCTTCTTCTTCAGGCTCATGGCCTTTTCCATGTACTGCGCCAGGCGGTTCAGGATCGTGTCCAGGATCCCGCCCGCCTCCCCCGCCTCTACCATGTTGGCGTACAGGGAAGTAAAGACCTTCGGATGCTGCTTGAGCGCGGCGGCGAAGGTCAGGCCTCCCTCCACCGACTGCCGGATCTCCGTGAGCGCCTTCTTGAAGACCTTGTTCTCCTGCTGGGAGGCCAGGATCTCCAGGCACTGCACCAGCGGCAGCCCCGCGTCGATCATGGTGGCGAACTGCCGGGTGAAGACCACGATGTCCTTCTCGCCCACCCCACCCCCGAAGCCGGGAATGGTAATGTCCCGGGGCTTGGGCCGCACCGCCGTGGCGGTGATCTGTTGCGAGCGCAGCTTGGCCACCACGGCCTCGCGGTTGCCCGCGTCCATCTCGCCCGTGATGGTCTGCCCGCCCCGGGTGCGTCCGGTGTACACGAAGACCGGCATGCGCCCTCCTTCCCTTCGCGCGCCGTGTTACCAGGAACGCACGGCGCGTGGCCATTGTCGCGCCGAGTCACCAAACCCACGGCGCGTGGCCCTTCTCGCCGTGTCGCCAGACCCATGCTGACGAACGGTGACTGGCTCTTACCGCCGCGCCGCCAGGTTCGCCCCCGCGTGCGGCGACTGGCCGGCCTGGGCCCGCTGGATCATCTGCAGGAGCTCGTCGGGCTGCGCCGAAGCCCCCAGGGCCTGTTCCGTCGTGATATTCCGCCGGAGGTAGTGCTGGAGCAGCGATTCGTTCATGGTCTGCATGCCGGACTTCTCCTTGCCGGACTGCATCATGCTGTAGATCTGGTGCAGCTTGTCCTCGCGGATCAGGTTCCGGATGGCCGCGTTGGGCACCATGATCTCCAGGACCAGGACGCGGCCCTGCCCGTTGGCCCGGCGCAGCAGCATCTGGCACAGCACCCCCTCCAACACGAAGGAGAGCTGCGCCCGGATCTGGGGTTGCTGGTGGGCGGGAAAGACGTCGATGATGCGGTTGATGGTCTGCACGGCCGAATTCGTGTGGAGCGTGCCGAAGGTCAGGTGGCCGGTCTCGGCGGTGGTCAGAGCGGCCTCGATGGTCTCCAGGTCCCGCATCTCGCCGATCAACACCTTGTCCGGATCCTGCCGGAGGACGGACTTCAGCGCGGCCTTGAAGGAATAGGTGTCGGCGTGCAGCTCTCGCTGGTTCACCACGCACTTCTTGTGCAGGTGCACATACTCGATGGGATCCTCGATGGTGACGATGTGCTCCGCCTTCTCGCGGTTGATCTTGTCGATCATGGTGGCCAGGGTGGTGGATTTGCCCGAGCCCGTGGGACCCGTCACCAGGATGAGCCCCTTGGGCCGGTCGCACAGGTCCGCCACCACCTTGGGCAGCCCCAGCTCGTCGAAGTTGAGGATCTTGAACGGAATCGTCCGGATGGCCACCGCCACCGCGCCCCGCTGCACGAAGATGTTGGCCCGGAAGCGGCTGAGCCCCTTGACACCGAAGGAGAGATCCAGCTCCTTCTGCTCCTCGAACTTCTGCTTCTGTGCGTCGGTGAGGATGCTGTAGGCCATGGCCTTGGTCTCGGCCGGGGCGAGGGGCTCCGAGCCCACGGGGGCCAGGTGGCCGTGCAGGCGGATCATGGGCGGGATGCCGGTGGTGATGTGAAGGTCCGACGCCCCCTTGTCGATCATCTCTTTCAGCAGTTCGTGCAGGTTTGGCATACCGTGGCTCTCCCGCAACTGGGTCTCAGGCTTAGTTGCCCGTGGTCACCCGCATGATCTCTTCGACGCTGGTCATGCCCTCGCGGATCTTCCCCAATCCTGCATCCCGCAGGGTCTTCATGCCGTTTTTCCGCCCTAGCTCGCGCAGTTCGATGACCGAGGCCCCCTGGAGGACCGCCTCCTTGATGTTCTCCCGCATGAGCATGACCTCGTACAGGGCCACGCGGCCCTTGTACCCGGTTTCGCTGCAGGCCATGCAGCCCTTGCCCTTCATCGGGATGAAGGTGGCGGCCTCCTCGGGGCTGAACCCGATGTTCACGAGGGCCTGCGGGGGAAGTGGGGTGGGCTCTTTGCATTGCTGGCAGACGCGGCGCGCCAGGCGCTGGGCCAGGATCACGTTGGTCGAGGCGGACACCAGGAACGGCTCCACCCCCATGTTCAGCAGGCGGCTGATGGTGCTGGGGGCATCGTTGGTGTGGAGCGTGGACAGCACCAGGTGACCCGTGAGGGCGGCCTTGATGGCGATCTCGGCCGTCTCGTAGTCGCGGATCTCCCCCACCATGATGATGTCCGGGTCCTGCCGCAGGAAGGATCGCAGGGCCGCAGCGAAGTTCAGCCCGATCTCCGCCTTCATCTGGACCTGGTTGACGCCGGGGAGGTTGAACTCCACCGGGTCCTCGGCGGTCATGATGTTGGTTTCGGTGGTGTTCAGGCGATTCAGGGCGGAGTAGAGGGTGGTCGTCTTCCCCGACCCGGTCGGCCCCGTGACCAGGACCATGCCGTAGGGCAAGAAGAGTCCGCTCTCGAAGTCCGTCAGGGCCTGGGAGTCGAACCCCAGCTTGGTCATGTCGAGCTGGAGGTTGCCCTTGTCCAGCAACCGGAGGACCACCTTCTCGCCGAACAGGGTGGGCAGGGTGGAGACCCGGTAGTCCATCTCCCTGCCCCCCATCTTGATCTTAATGCGACCGTCCTGGGGCAACCGCCGCTCCGCAATGTCGAGCTGCGCCATGATCTTGACGCGGGAGGTGATGGCGGCCTTCAGCCGGGTGGGCGGCTGCATGACCTCGTAGAGGACGCCGTCAATGCGGTACCGGACCCGGAAGGACTTCTCGTAGGGCTCGATGTGGATGTCCGAGGCCCCCTTCTTGATGGCGTCGGTCAGGATCAGGTTCACCAGCTTGACGACGGGCGCGTCCTCCGCGGCCTGCCCCAGCTCGGCCACGTTGACGGATTCCTCGCCTTCCTTGAGGGCTTCGACGTCCTTGTCGTCGAAGTTCTTCATGATGTCCTCGACCATGCCGGCCGAGTCGTAGTGCTTGTTGATGGCGTTCTTGATGGAGGTCTCCGCCGCCACCACCGGCTCCACCTTAAACCCGGTCATGAACTTGATGTCGTCAATGGCGAAGATGTTGCTGGGGTCCGCCATGGCGACCGTCAGGACGTTGCCGGTGCGGTTGATGGGGATGACCTGGTGTTTCTGGGCGATTTCGGAGGGGATCAGCTTGATGACGGTGGCGTCGATCTCGAAGTGGCCGAGGTTGATGGAGGGGACCCCGTACTGTCGGCTGAGGAAGGAGGTGATGTCGTCTTCGCTAATGACGCCCAGCTTGACGAGATTGGTCCCGATCCGGCCCCCCGAGGTCTCCTGCTGCTGCAGGGCCTTCGTGAGCTGTTCCTTGGTGATCAGGGTCGCCTTGACGAGCATGTCGCCAAGGCGCGCCGCTCCAACAGCCATCAGTTCCCTCGGGCCCGCCTCCCGCCCACAGCGCGCACAGGAGTTACCATGTTACTGACCCACCCCTGCTTGTCAAGGAAAAACTCCCCCGCATCAGATCCCCAGAGCGTCCCGCATCGCTTGAACCGGCGTGGGGTTACCCGCCCATCGTTCGAAGGCCAACGCCCCTGGGAGAACATCATGCGCGGACCGTTTCCGACCCAGCATCCGCGAGCCCGCTCAGCCTGGAGGAGGGGCGTCTCCGGCGGGCTGTATCAGGTCGTACACAATCATCGGAGCGGTGAGGCTGGAGTACTCGAAGTACGGTGGATCGCTGGGCTGCAGGCCCACCGAGGCGGGATTGACTAGGAGCCGGATTTCGTCCACCCCGGTGATCCGCCAGTCATAATGCAAGGCCTGGGCCGTGACCTGACACGTCGGATGTCGCGCCGCCATCGAATGATTGGCGATCAGGCAATCCGGGGTATCCTGATTGCCAGATTGCCGAGTTGCCAGATTGCCCTCCGTTCGTCAGGCGATCCCCTCGGCGATGGCATGGACCAGCGCCTGTCGGATCGCCTCCATGCGATCCCCCTCCGCCACCTTGCTCCCGTCCTTCTCGGTCACGTAGAACACGTCCACGGCCTGGTCCACCTCGGTGGCGATCTTGGCCAGGGCCACGTCCAGGTCCATGTCCGAGAGCGTGCTGCTGATCACGTAGAGCAGTCCCAGGCGGTCCGGCGCCCGGATGTCGATCACGGTGTACCGGTCCGACACCAGGTCGTCGAACTCCACCCGGGTCTGCATCTCCCTCGCCCCGGGGGTGGGCTTGGCGAGCAGATCGCGTCGGCGCGCCTTGATCAGGTCGCGCACCGCGACCTGCTCCAGGATAACTCCCTTCAGGTCGCGGGCGAAGCGATGCCAGACGGTCTCGTCCTCGAGGGCCGCGCCGCGGCCGTCGCTCACCTGGAAGGTGCGGATCATGACCCCATCCGCCCGGCTAAAAAGCTGGGCCGTCAGAATGTTGATCCCGTTCGCCGTCAGGGTCCCGACCACCCTGGCGAAGCGGCCCGGCGCGCCCGGCGCGCACACCGAAACCTCCGAGTAGCCCGCCATTGGGTAGGCGTCCCAGCGGATCGCCACCGGCTCACCGCGGCGCACCTGCTCGATGAGCTGGAGGTGCTGTGCCACCTTGGTGCTGGAAGTGGTGAGGACGTACCGGCTGGGCATGAGGGTGAGGTGCTGTCGCACCACCTCGGGCCCGAACTCTTCTCCCAGCTCCGCCACCAGCGCCGCCCGCAGGTTGGCCGCCTTCCGGTGCTCCTCCTCGCCTTCGGGGACGCCGCGCGTGAGGATGGTGTGGGTCTTGATGAACAGCTCCCACAGGAGCGTCCCCTTCCAGTCGGTCCAGACCTGGGGGCCCACGGCGTTGATGTCCAGGTAGGTGAGGAGGTAGAGCATCTTCAGGAGATCCTCGTCGCCCACCAGACGCGCGAAGTCGATGATGAGGCGCTCGTCGTCCAGGTCCCGCCGTTCGGCGATGTGGGCCATGCTGAGGTGTTGGGCCACCAGGAACTTCACGCCCGCGATGTCGCTCTCCGCCAGACCCATGCGGGTCAATGCCGCCTCGGCGATGGCCACGCCGCGCTCCACGTGGCCGTGCCCCTCACCCTTGCCGAGGTCGTGGAAGAGGATCGCCTGTTTCAGCACCTCTGGCTTCTTCAGCTCGCCGGCGATCCGCCGGAACTCCTGGAGGCGGGGGTCGGTCGCCTCGGCGAGCGCTTCCAGGTAATCCAGCAGGACGAAGGTGTGCTCGTCGACCGTGTACCGGTGGTAGTAGTCGAACTGGACCAGGCAGGCCACGCGGGCGAACTCCGGGATGTAGGCGGACAGCACCCCCAACTGGTGCATCTGGCGGAGGGTGTCCGCGACGCCACGCGGGGCCTTGAGGATGGCCAGGAAGAATCCCAGGGCCCGGTTCGAGCGCCGGAAGTCGTCGTCGATCAACTCCAGGTTGGTCCGGATGGCCTCCTTGGCCTCGGGGCTCAGATCGTAGCCCAACTCCTGGCGGTACCAGAAGATCTTGAGGAGCCGGATGGGATCCTCCCGGAAGCAGTGGCGCTTCCCAGGGAGAATGTGGATCTGGCGGTTGAGTTCGGTGAACTCATCGCCGATATCCCGGGCCCTCAACTTCTTCATCACGGCCTCCACGTGGGACCCAGGGCGGGCAACGCAGCGCTCGATGAGGTGCCCGGAGAACTGGTGCAGTGCCCCGGCCCGGGTGTAATACTGTTGCATGAATCGCTCGACCCCATAGGTCGCCTCGTCCCGGAATCCCAGGTTGGCCGCCACCGGGACCTGCAGGGAGAGGCTGAGCACGTCGCTCTTTCCGCCGTGCAGATAGTGCAGCTCGCTGCGCACGCGGAGGAGGAAATCCAGCCCCTGGAGGCACTGCGCCAGCTCCACGGGGCTCAGCAGGCCCAGCGCCGGCAGCGCCTTGAGGTCGTCCAGGCGATGCCGGGCGCGCGCGACCCAAAGGGCCGTGTGGAAATCCCGCAGCCCTCCCGGTCCCTCCTTGACATTGGGCTCCTGCAGGTAGACGGAGCCCCCATACTTGCTGTGCCGCTGGAGCTGCTCCCGCAGCTTGAGCTGGATGTACTGCTGCGCCCGCCGTCCCTGGAGGGTCCGCCACATCCGCTCCTGGAAGCCGGCGAAGACGTCAGGGCGCCCGGCCAGGAAGCGCGCCTCCAGCATCGAGGTGCGGGCCGTGAGGTCGGCGTCCATCATCCGCATGGCGTCGTTCAAAGAGCGGCAGCTGTGGCCCACACTGAAGCCCAGGTCCCACAGGAAGTACAGGACGTGATTCAGGATCGCGGCCACGTACCCGTCCACGCGCCGGGGGTACAGGAACATCACGTCCACGTCGGAGCCCGGGTTCAGCTCCCGTCGCCCGTAGCCGCCCAGCGCCACCAGGGCACAGCCCTCGCTCCGCTCCCGGAGTGCCGGCGGCACGACCCCCTCGGCCAGCCGGAAAAGCTGACACACAACCGCATCGACCAGGTCCGCGTGGCGGGCCACGACCTCAAGTCCGCTGGCCCCGCCTCGGTGCGCCGTCTCGATGCCGGCCCGTTCCTCGGCGATGAACTGCTTCACCGCGGGCAGCAGTGCCGCGCGCAGCGCCTCCCCATCACCCGCCGGGGCCGCGGGAGCCAGCGCCTCCAGGAGTGCCTGGAAGCGGAGCGCCACCTCCGTCTCGGGCCCGTAGGAAATGGCCTCGGCTAGGCCCCGGGCGGGGGCGGGCATGCCCCAGCGGAAGAGACGCGACAGGGCACGGACGGGATCAGCCATGCGTTTTCCCGATGTGCGTGCAGGGCAGACGAACCTGCCGGTCCAAGGCGTACGCTCTCCACGTGTCGCGACTATATCCAGTGGCTGTCCCGGGGTCAAGCCGGGCCGCCCTCGCGCCGGCGGATGTGGACCGGGACCCTCACGGGATCGCCGCCTCCCGCGGCGGCGAACGGCTGAAGCGGCGGTGCCTGCATGGCCACCTCCAGCTCATATGGGCCGGGCTCCTGCGGGGCCAGGACGATCCACAGCAGGTCGAGGACCTGGCCCGGGAACACGTCCTGCGGGAGGGGCGTGAAGTCTGTGGACACCGGCTGCCCGTCGCGGAGCCAGCGGGCCCCCACGGTGAACTTCCCGAGGTAGGATTGCGGAGTGGCCACCCACAGGGCACCCCGCCCGGCCCCCCAGATGCGCCATTCGGACCCATGGTCCGGCAGGTCGGCCGACGCCCACCAGAAGGTGAGGCCCCCCAGGCGGACGAGTTGCCGGAGCGGCACCCCCTCGAACGATCCGGCCGCGCGTTCGCGCCAAATCCCGTCGCCCCGGTTCCGGAGGCGGACTGCGACCTCCACGGCCCCTCCGGTGACGGCCTCGATCCTCGGCGGCCCGAGCCAGGTGACGTCCGCCCGCGGGCTCTCACCGCCAGGAGAGGTACCCTCCAGGGTGATTGTGTGTTGGACCCGGAAGCCGGCTCCCTGCACCTCCAACCCGTAGGCACCCGGGGTCGCGGGGGTCTCCAGCGGAACCACCGTCGTGTACCTCCGGCCGGCCGGCAGCACCGTGGGAAGAAACGCTGGCACCTCGCGTCGCGTGGGAGCCGACCCAGTGGCGGGCGTCCAGGTCACGGTCACGGGCGGTCGGCCGATGGGGCCGGGATTGACCCAGGGTCCGCCCGACCGTTCCTCCAGGCGTAGCCCTACGTGAAACCGCTCCGCCGTCGGGAGGGTCGGGGGGACTGCCAGCGTGGCCTGCAGGCTCGTCGAGCGCAACGCGGCGGGCGTGATCCGGAACAGGCGGAGCGCCGGTCCCGCCCGGAGCAGCTCGAGGCGAAGGGACCAGGGGGGGTCCTGGAGCCACATCCGGCGGTCCGCTTCGTGAAGTTCGTCCAGGTGGACGACCAGGGTCCGGACTCCCAGCGCCTCCAGGGCCTCCAGCACCGGGTCGGAAAACCCCTGGCCGTTCACCAGCGCTGCCAGCTCGAAATACGAGCCGGGCCGGAACCCGGAGTAGCCGTTGACCATCGGGGCCCAGTGCCGGGTGCTGCGCAACATCCGGAGCGCTTCAGGAACGGGTTCGGATGGGGAGAAGGGAACCTCCAGGATCGCACCCCTACGGGCTGCGTCCACCAGCCAGGTGGAGACAGGTTCGTCCTCGTGGAGCGCCTGCACCCGCTGCAATCGGATGGGGGTGTGGATGGATTCCACCGTGATGCCGGCCAGGAGCGCCGCCATCACTCCCGCCGCGACGATCACCCCGCCCTGCGCCCGCTGCCGGATCCATGTCAGGAGGCGGGACGTGCCCACGCCGACGAGAACCGCCAGCGGGACCAGGGCGATCAGGAAGAAGCGTGCCGGCACTCGCATTCCCCGGAACCCGGGGATCCAGAGGAAGAGGGCGAGATAGGGGAGGGGCCACTGGGCGGGCTCGTCACCCCAGAGCAGGATGGGTCCCAGGGACAGCAGGGCGGCGAGGCCTCCCACCAGGAGATAACCACGAGGCAGCGTGGCGGGGTTCGTCCCCTCGGCTTTCCTGCCGCGTCGCCACGGGATCAGTCCGAGACCGGCCAGACCGAGCGGCACCAGACCCACGAACAGGGCGGTCTCCCACGGGGCATACTGGCGGCGAAGCGGGCGCGTCAGGTCCCCGTACAGCCGGTTGGTCTCGTCGGCCGCCAGGAAGCTCAACGGCTGCGCACTGTAGTGGAGCTGATCCTCCAGCCCGCGTTCATATCCCCACTGGGCCTGGGAGCGGAGGTACGGGAGCGTCACGGGCAGGAAGAGGATCGCCCCGAACACGCCTGCGAGTGCGAGATGCCGCAGGGCTCTGGCGGTCAGCAACCGGTGTCGGTCGGGCCACCCGCGCCACACGGCGTACGGCCCGAGCAGCACCGCCAGCATGAGGCCCAGATATGCGGAACTCAGGAACTGGCACCAGACCGCCAGGACCGCGCCGGCCATTCGGGAAATCCGCGGCTCGCGCAGCCAGGCATCCAGCGCAAGAAAGGCGAGCGGGGCCCACCAGGCTGACAGGAGCTGCAGGTGGACGAGGTGGGGAAAGCGGAGGGGAGCGAAGGCATACACGAAGCCCGCGACCAGGGCGGGAAGCGCCTGGCCGGTGATGGATCGGGCCAGCAGGGCCAGGCTGAGGCCGTTCAGGACGAAGGCCCCCAGCAAGGTCAGGTTGTAGCCGAGGACGGGGTTTCCGGTGGCGGCGTACACCGGGGCGAAGAGCAGTTGGTTCCCCAGCAGCGTGTCGGAGAAGGCCAGGGCGTCCGGGGCCGGAAAAAAGATGTTCCCCTGGAAGAGGCGCGCGGGGAAATGGGTCAGCGCGTGCAGCGTCCACGTGAGGATCCAGGCATTCAAGGGGGAGTCGGACGAGCCGGCTGGATTGCTGTGGGCGATCAGGTGATCGGTCAGGTGGCGGGCCAAAGGCCAGGTGAGGATGACGGCAGCGGTCGCGTAGAGCCCGGCGGCCGGGAGCACCCATGTCCACTTTCGGGAGAATGTCATGCCGGCCAGCCGGGCCATTCGTCTCCAGGGGAGCTCGACCCCCCCATCCACCTCGGGGCGGCGGCCGCGCTCGTGGGCGGCCCCACAGGGAACGGAGTCAATGCCCCCTCTCCTGCCGGAAGGCCAGGTAGTCCGCCAGGATCTTCACGTGATCGAACGCCAAGGGAGCGGGCGGCTCCTTCGCGCTCACCGTCCGCACGTCGCCCGCGTCGTCCCCGGCCTGGGGCGTCCCCTGCGCCGTGGCGATGAAGACGGTGCTCACCGTGTGGCCCCGCGGATCCCGAGACGGATCCGAGTAGGTGTGCAACTGCCGGATGAGTTCGATGTCCAGCCCCGTCTCCTCCTTCGCCTCGCGCACCGCGGCCGCCTCGAGGCTCTCGCCGTACTCGACGAAGCCGCCGGGCAGGGCCCACCCGTAGGGTGGATTGCGACGGCGGATCAGGACGATCCGATCCCCCTCCACCTCGATGATGAGGTCCACTGCGAGTCTGGGAGTTCGGGGGGATTGCGGATGCATCGGGATTTCCTTTGCCGTGGCTGCGGGGGACCCCATCGCCCTCACACGTATCCTAGCGCGAGATTGACGGTGAGGCCAACGGATTATTGGTGCCCGTGATGCGGAGGGGGACCTGGAACGCGTGGGCTGGGGGAGCGGTCGGGAGTCCGTCTCGGGGGAATTCGGGATGGGAGGGGCGGAACGGGTGTCCCGGGCGTCCCTCCTCTCGGGCACCCGTTCCGGTCGTGAGGGGCGAGGTCAACTGCCAGGGGTCTTGGGCGAGGAGCCGGGAACGCCTCCCGACGGAATGTGGGCCACCGCCTCCCGGTGGTGCGCCGCCCCCAACCCCGCGCCGAACGCCGCGGTGCCGATCGTGCCGAGAGAGTACGCGCTCTCGTTGTGCTGGCTGAGATCGAGGCCCATAACTTCATCTTCCTCGTGGACCCGGAGACCCATGGTGGCGTCCAGCACCTTCAGGATAATCAGGGTCACCACGAAGGCGAGCACCCACGAGGCCAGGACCGCGATGACCTGCTTTCCGAGCTGGCCGGGGTTCCCGTAAAACAGCCCATCCGCCGCGTCTGGGTTGATGGCCTTGGTCGCGAAGAGGCCCGTCGCGATGGCTCCCCACGTTCCCCCGACGCCGTGCACGCCGACCACGTCCAACGAGTCGTCGTAGCCGAGCTTCGTCTTGAAGTTGCAGGCGTTGTAGCAGAGGAATCCAGCCACCGCCCCGATGACGATGGCCGCCATGGGAGTCACGTATCCCGAGGCCGGGGTGATGGCCACCAGCCCGGCGACGGCGCCCGAGGCCGCGCCGAGCACCGTGGGCTTGCCGCGCATCGTCCACTCGGTGAACATCCAGCCCAGGGCCGCTGCGGCCGTGGCGGTGTTCGTGACGACGAAGGCGCTGGTCGCCAGCTTGCCCGCCGTCAGGGCGCTCCCCGCGTTGAAACCGAACCACCCGAACCACAGAAGCGCCGCCCCGGTGACGGTCAGGGGCAGGCTGTGGGGGGGCATGGGTTCGTGACCGTACCCCCTGCGATGGCCGATGACGAGGGCCGCGGCGAGGGCCGAGACCCCCGAGCTGATGTGCACCACGGTGCCGCCAGCGAAGTCCAGGGCGCCGATCTTGCCGAGCCATCCACCCTTGCCCCAGACCCAGTGGGCCAGCGGATCGTACACCAGCGTGGCCCAGGCCAGGGTGAACACGAGGAAGGTGGAAAACTTCATCCGCTCGGCGAAGGCCCCCGTGATGAGCGCCGGCGTGATGATGGCGAACATGAGCTGGAAGACCATGAACGCCTGGTGGGGGACCGTGTCGCTGTAGGGGCCCGGATCGAGCCCGACGCCCCGGAGGCCGATCCATTCCAGCCCGCCGATGATCCCCCCCTTGTCGGGGCCGAAGGCCAGGCTGTATCCCCAGAGGACCCACTGGACGGAGATCAGCGCCATGATGATGAAGCTCTGCATGATGGTAGCCAGAGCGTTCTTCGACCGCACCATCCCTCCGTAGAAGAGGGCGAGGCCCGGCACGGTCATGAGCAGCACCAGGGCCGATGAGGTCAGGAGCCAGGCCGTGTCGCCGCTGTCAATCTTTGCCTGCGGCGCCGCAGGTGCGGTCGCCGTGGGTTGGGGCGCCGCCGGAGCGGCCGTTGGGGCCGGGGCTGCCCCCGGGGCCGGCGCCTGCTGGGCCGCGGAGGGCGCGGTCAGGAGCCAGACGGTGGCCAGCAACACGAATGTCCCGAGAAGCCGGAGTCTGCACTTCGATCGCATCACAGTTCCCTCCTTGACCATCAACCGTTTTCCGCGGCAGGGCGCAATGAAGCATAGAGGAGGACACCTGAAAGACCCGGTGCACCCCGGCGTGTGGGACAGGGGAACCAACGACGGTGCGCCGCGGCGCGGCGCCCAAAGGACTCCCGTAGGCAAGGCGGCCGGCCGGGCGTTCCTGTGAAGCAAGGACCCGGCGGCATGCAGATCCGGGGGAGCGAGCGTCTTTGCTCATAGCTGCGCCACGCTGCGCACGAGGTCTTGCCATTTCAAAGCATGCAGCGTGCCTATCCAGTGGGATGGTGATCTCTGCGCCGAGAACCGATTCCAAGGGCCGGATTTTGCTGACGGGACAGGCGCACGGGGGCGGGGAGTTCCTGAGGCGAACGGGCCTCAGTGTGCCTTTCGAGTAAGCAATGCCTCGAACACGTGCCTATCCTTTGGGCGGAATGCGTTCGGCCCGAGGGGTGCGCATGCTCCTATCTCTCCTATCTTAGGATCGATGCAGGCGCGCTTCTGCGTGCTGGGCCAGGGGCGAGAGGGGGTAGCTGAGGCAGAAGTAGATGGCCGCGGCCACCAGGTAGATCTCGAAGGAGCGGAAGGTCCGCTCGATCGTCTCCTGGGCGGCGCGGGTGAGCTAGGGGATTTTCGATTGAGGATTGTGGATTGAGGATTGAACAGCCCATTCAGAGCAATCGGCAATCACAAATCCACAATCTGCAATCCCGCCGGTGGGCGCACCGGCGGGGTCAGGCGGTCGCGGCGCGGGCGGCCTCGCGCAGCGCGGCCCGGCGGGTGGGGGCCCGTTCCGGCGACATCCTCACCTCCAGCCATTGGCTGAAGCGCGACATGCTGTAGGTGAAGATCCAGTAGACCACGGCGATGAAGAGGTACATCTCGAAGGGGCGGATCTCCCGTTGACTCACCGTCTGGGCCGCCTTGGTCAGATCCATCATCCCGATGATCGAGGCCAGAGAGGTGTCCTTGAAGAGGACGATGAACTGCGTGACCAGGGAGGGCATCATGTTCCGGATGGCCTGGGGGAGGATGACGTGGACCATCATCTGGCCATAGGACAGGCCCCCCGCCGTGGCCGCGTCGATCTGGCCCCGGGGGACGGATTGAATCCCTGCACGCACGATCTCCCCGAGGTAGGCCGCCTCGAAGACCACGAAGGCGGTCAACGCCACGGTGTACTCCGGCAACCGCTGGCCCGTGATCTGCGGGATGAGGAACCAGAACCAGAAGATCACCATGACAAGGGGAACGCCCCGGAAGAACTCCACGTAGAGCACCGCGGGGTAGTGGATCCATGGGCGGTGAGCTAGGCGGCACAGGCCGACGATGACGCCCAGGATGAATCCCAGGACGATGGCCGGGATCGCCAGGCGAAGCGTCCCCCCGCCGAAAGCCCCGAACCCCATGAGGCCCTGGAGGAGCAGGAACTTCCAGTTCGCGAGGATGATGCCCCAGTCGAAACTCAATGCTCGGCCCTCCCGACGCGGGCGATCAGGCCCGGGATGCGGAAGTACCGCTCCACCTGGCCCATGACGGATGCGATACCGACGCACAGGACCAGGTAGATCAGCGTGCCAGCGGTGAGGGCCTCGAAGGCCTTGGCGGTGTAGGTCTCGATCTGCCGGCTCATGAAGGTGAGTTCAGCGACGCCGATCGTAAGGGCCAGCGAGGAATTCTTCAGGAGGTTCAGCGACTCGTTGGTCGCGGGCGGAACGATCAGGCGCAGGGCGATGGGGATGATGATCAGCCGATAGGCCTGTCCCACCGAGAGCCCGGTGGCGACCGACGCCTCCAAGAGGGTCTTGGGGATGGACTGGATTCCCGCCCGGATGACCTCGGACATCCGGGCCCCGTGGTACACAGAGAGACCCACCACGGCCGACCAGAACTCCGGGCCGTGAAGATTAAACCAATCCTGGACGGTGCGGGGAAAAAACTGGGGGGCACCGAAGTACCAGAAAAAGAGCCAAACCAGGAGCGGAACGTTCCGGAAGAACTCCACGTAAAATGTGGCCAGGACCCGGAGGGGTGCGAAAGGCACAGTGCGCAGCGCCCCAGCCAGGATCCCCAGGAGCCCGGCGAAGACCCAGCCCAGGGCGGAGAGCCGGAGCGTGGTCCAGATGCCCTGGACGAGCCAATGCCCGTGCTCCCCGGTCCAGAGGACGCTCCACTGGAAGTCGTATTGTAAGCCGAAGAACGCGGTGACGGGCATGCCCGGGAACACGCTGGCCCCGAGAGGGCCCGATGCCCTCCCGGGGTCCGCGCCGTAACGTACGAGTTACTTGGGGACCACCTGGTACATCAGGAAGCTCTTAACATCGTCGGTCATGGGGTAGGGCAGCTCGCCCTTGGGGCCGAACCACTTGTCATAGAGCTTGAAATACTCACCGCCCTCGATGGCCTCCATCAGAGCATTGTTCACCACTGCCCGGAAGTCGGAGTCATTTTTCCGCATAGCCATTCCGAAGGGCTCGTAGCTGTAAAAGTCGCCCACGACCCTCCACTCGGCCGGGTTGGGAGCCTTGGCCTTCAGCCCGTAAAGCTGGATGCCGTCGTTGGTGTAGGTGTCAACGCGCCCCTGGACCAGGGCGGTGAACCCTGCCGGCTGGTCCGGGAAGACCACGAGCTGGGCCTGGGGGACCCGTTCGCGGATGATCCGCTCGTTGGTCGAGCCCTGCTGGGCCCCCACGCGCTTGCCCGCGAGGTCCTGGATACCCTTGATCGGGCTCCCCTCCTTTACCAGGAACTGGGCCCCCGTCACGAAGAAGGTGATGCTGAAGTCCACGCTATCGCGGCGCGGGCGGGTGTCGGTCATGGTGCCGGAGATCAGGTCCACGGCCATGCTGCTGAGCAGGGGGATCCGGGTGGCCGGTGCGCTCTCCTTCAGCTCGAACTTGATGGACTTGCCCAGCTTCTTCTCGATGTTCTTGTGGACCAGCCGGGCCAGGTCAATGGAGAACCCCACCCACTCGTTCTGCTTGTTGATGTACCCGAAGGGTGGTGAGGCCGTCCGGGTCCCGACAGTGAAGACACCGGTCCGGTTGATCTTCTCCAAGGTGTTTTCGGCCGCCCAGCCGGTCACCGCCAGGCCGAGAACCAATCCCGCCACGAGTAGAACCCTCATTGCTGATCGCATGTCCTTCCTCCTCTCCTTTCAGCATTTTCGATTGACGATTGTCGATTGACGATTGGGCAGGACGTTCCGAGACAATCGGCAATCGCAAATCCAAAATCGTCAATCCAGTTCAGTGTACCAGGATCTTGCTCAGGAACGTTCGCGTCCGCTCTTCCTTGGGGTTGGCAAAGAATTCTGCCGGCCCGCCCTCCTCGACGATCCGACCCTCGTCCATGAAGATGATCCGGTGGGACACCTTCTTGGCGAAGCCCATCTCATGGGTCACTACGATCATGGTCATCCCTTCTCTGGCCAGGTTGACCATGACATCCAGCACCTCATTGATCATCTCCGGGTCCAGGGCGGAGGTGGGCTCGTCGAAGAGCATGATCTTCGGTTGCATGGCCAGGGCCCGGGCGATGGCCACCCGCTGCTGCTGGCCCCCGGAGAGTTGGGCCGGATACTGGTCGGCCTTCTCGGGGATGCCGACCTTGGCCAGCAGATTCCCGGCGAGCCGTTCCGCCTCCTCGCGGGACTGCCTCCGCACCTTGATAGGGGCGAGGGTGATGTTCTGGCGCGCGGTCATATGCGGGTAGAGGTTGAACTGCTGGAAGACCATGCCGACTTCCGCCCGCAGCTTGGTGATGTCGGTGGAGAGGTCGTTGAGCGACATGCCATCCACCACGATCTCGCCCTTCTGGATCGGCTCGAGCTTGTTGATGCAGCGGATCAGCGTGCTCTTGCCGGAGCCGCTGGGGCCGCAGACCACCACGACCTCCCCGGCCTTGACGTGCAGGTCTACGTCCTTGAGGACGTGCAGGGGGCCGAACCACTTGTTCACGCCGCGGAACTGGATCACGCGGTGCACTCCCGTTCAATGAAAAACCGACAACCGACAACGGACAACCGAACAACGGCGAGCTCAGTCAGACGCTGGCAAATCATTTTCAGTTGTCCGTTGTCAGTTTGAAATTTTGCATTGGCGTTGCGTTAGCCGCGATCCTTGTAACAGCGCTGGCTGGGGGTGGCGGGTGGACGGTCCTGGCCCAGGGCCCAGCGGACGGCGGCCTGCGCCAGGATCCAGGTGGGGTCAATGATCGGTACGGGCAGGTCGCCGTCCTGGAGGATCAAGGGGACCTCGGTGCAGCCGGCCAGGATGGCCTCGGCCCCCTGCCCCTGCAGGTGCCTCGCCGCCTCGTGGATGAGGCGACGCGCGCGCTCCAGGGGTTCCCCGTGCTTGACGGCGTAGATCGCCTCCATGACGGTAGAATCCTGTACCATGGGATCGGGCCTCAGGATCGTAAAGCCCCGGGGCTCGAAGTACTGTTCAAACAGGCGGCTCTGCAGCGTGCCGGTGGTGGCCAGGAGTCCCAGGCGCCGAAGGCCCGGGTATTCGCCCACCACGGCCGTCACCGTCTCGCCGACCAGGTGGAGGATGGGGACGCTGATCGCCCGCTGCAGGGCGTCATAATAATGATGGGCCGTGACGCACGGGATGGTGATCAGGTCCGCCCCACCCTGGATCAGGACCTCGGCGCCAGCCACCAGGATGGGCAGGGGATCGGGTCCCTCGCCCTGAATGGCGGCCGTGCGATCCGGGACCTGGGGATTGCTGAAGATCAGGACCTTGAGATGGTCCTGGTCCACCTTGGCGGGCGTGGCCCGGATGATCTTCTGATAGAAATCCGCCGTGGCCGCCGGGCCCATCCCGCCCAGGACACCGATCATCTTGGGAATCGCCATACATTGAGTTTGTATCACCGGCCTCCAGTAGTGTCAAGGATTCCTCCCTCCAGAGGGGGCATCGGACAATGGCAGATCTTCGAGCCGGAGGCGGGCGGCCAGTCCGCGGATCTGTGCCCACTTTCCATGATGATGAGGTGCAGGCGGTTCGGCGGGAGCCACCGCACCGAGAGTCCCCTCAATCGGATTGCAGGGGAGGGGCTTCGGAGGGTATCTTCTCCCCAGACAAGGGCTTGACGCGGGATGAGATGGGGCAGGTTGCGCAGAGGGTCTCGTTGCCACATTGTGGAGGAGGTGGCTCATGGAGAGCCTCAAATCGGATCTGGTTCTCGATTGCAAGGGCGTGCTGTGCCCGATGCCCGTCATCAGGATCTCGCAGGCGATCAAGACGATCGGTGTGGGGCAGATCCTGGAAATGCAGACGACCGATCCAGGGTCCCGCCCGGACATGGAGGCCTGGACGAAGCAGACCGGCCACGAACTGCTGGCCAGCCGCGAGGCCAGTGGCGTGTACACCTTCTATGTCCGACGCACCAAGTGAAATGACCATTGGTCATTCTGAGGAGGCAGTGATGGACACGGACGTAAAACAGTACATTGATCAGAAGGTGAACGAAGAGGTGGCGCGCCGATTCAGGGAATTGGGGGAGGCGTCTTCGAAGCCCACCCGGATGGCCCTGGTCGCCTCCAAGGGGACCCTGGACATGGCCTATCCGCCCCTGATCCTGGCTACCACTGCCGTCAGCATGGGGTGGGAGGTGGGGATCTTCTTCACGTTCTACGGGCTGGACATCCTCCATAAGGACCGCATCCACACCCTGAAGGTCGGGCCGGTGGGAAACCCCGCCATGCCGCCGCCGATCCGGGCTCTTCCGTTCCTGAAGGTGCCAAATATCCTGGGGGTGCTGCCCGGCATGACGGCCGTGGCCTCCCAGATGATGAAGGGCTGGATCGCCCGAGCGAAGCTGCCCACGATCCCCGAGCTGATGGATATCGCCAAGGCGTGCGATGTCTCGCTCTTCGCCTGCGCGACCACCATGGGGCTGATGGGCATCAGCCAGGCCGAGTTGATTGACGGGGCGAAGTGCGCCGGCGCCGCGGCCTTCCTGGACTACGCGGCGGGGGCCAAGGTGTCCCTCTTCATATAGCGACTATCGCACGCCCGTTGTTTCCTTGAGTCCGCCCGTCCGTCCCCAGCCACCTCGAGATTCTCGCCCACGCTGCATGATCGCGAGATGTGCCGGAGATGCGCCTCCACCAGGGCATGCCCACTCCCCATCGAAGCAAGATTACATTGGTGGCCTTTCGCAACATCTTGTATCATAGGCTCTCACGCTTCGGATGGCGCCGGGGGGGAGAGCGGCGCGCAGACTGGCCTGGGCCGCCCGGGTGCGGCCCCTCACGGGGGAGGGAGGATCATGAAACGCTTCATCTGGATCCTGGGCCTGGCAGCGGCAGTGGCAGCGGTGGTGGCGGCATGCGCCGGGATGAGCGGATATGATGGCGCTCCCACCACCTACGAGGTCTGGATCCCCGACCAGGGGTACGACAAGATCATTATCTATACGGCGACGGAGGGGGACGGTGAGGTGAAGATCGCCAAGTCGGGCGAGATCGCCCTGGCGCCGCCCGGCCCCCAGCCCACGGTGGCCCCCCACATCCTGTTGTTCGGTCCGGGCTACAAGCGGGCCTACGTGACGGGGGTGCGAGCCGGCGGCATGTTCGTGGTGGACGCGGAGAAGCGAACCGTGGTGACGCGGATTCCCACTGGCCGGACGGCCCACGCCGCCACCCCGTCATGGGATGGCTCCCGCATCTGGGTGGCCAACGTGGGGGATAACAACATCGTCGAGGTCCTGGCGCAGGGGGACACCTATACCAAGGGCCGGACCATCTCCACGGACCCGCGCCCCTCGTGCGCCTTCTGGTCCCGGGACGACAGCGCCTTCTGGGTGGTCACCGGCGGCCCCGGGAACGCGCCCCCGGACCAGGCCGGCACCATCACCATGGTGGATGCCAAGGCCGGCCAGGTGAGCAAGGTGATCCAGCCCATCGGGCGGGACGGCTGCGCGGTAGTGCCCAGCTACGACGAGCGGTGGCTCTACGGCAGCTCGCCCTCGCAGTTCACCGTGGCCGATGCGAAGACGGGCGAGATCGTGAAGCGGATCAAGCCCAGCGGGCCGGATGGCCACGGCTTCATGCCCACCCCGGATGGGAAATATATCCTCCTGGCCGTTCGGCAGGCCGACGCTGTGGATGTGCTGGACGCCAAGACGTACGAGCGGCTGAGCACGATCCCGGTGGGGAGCCGGCCGGACCTCTTCGACTTCAGCCCCAGCGGGCGCTACGCCTTCATCAGCTTGCGGGGCAAGGCGATCACCGGCGATCCGCACGCCCTGACGGGGCAGGAGAGCGGATTCGTCGTGCTGGACACGTGGACCTGGCGGGTGGTGGCCAAGGTGCGCGCCGAGGGCGAGAACTCGGACATCCACGGCATCGCGACCCGGCCCAGCGGATTCTGGAACTGGTATCGAGCACGCCGCTAGGGGACCGGCGGGACCCGAGGCCCCTCAGGGGCGCCCCCGGGTCCCTTTCGGGGCAGAGGCAAGAGAGCCGACCGTCTCCCCGTTCCGATTCCGTGGGTCTCGCGGACCCGCACTTGACCTGATCTCGCATTCCGGGATATGAGTGTCTGGGACTCGCCTGCACGCTCGGCGCCTGGCTTTGCCATCTCTCAGGATTCTTTGGCTCGGGAGACGTCGGATGCTGACCACGGTCATCCTCTTCGCCTCGGGGGTGGGCATCGGCGTGCTGGGAACCCTCATCGGTGCCGGCGGGGGATGGATGATCGTCCCCCTCCTCCTCCTCGGATTCCACTTCACGCCGCAGCAGGCCGTCGGCACGTCCCTGGCGGTCGTCTTCTTCAATGCCCTCTCGGGCAGCGTGGCGTACATGGTCCAGGGCCGGGTCCTCTACCTGATGGGGATCGTGTTCGGCCTGGCGACTATCCCCGGGGCACTGCTGGGGGCGCGGCTGGCGCAGTACCTGGACGCCAATGCCTTCTCGGCCCTCTTCGGAATCCTCCTGCTGGCCATCGCGGCGTTCCTCTTTTGGGGCGAGCGGTTGATGCTGGGTGTGGGCCGCAAGGCGGCGGCGGATGAGGCCGCCCTGCGGAGCGTCCGATCGCCGGTCCTCCGGTGGGGGGCACTGGTCAGCTTCTTCGTCGGGATCATCTCGAGCCTGTTCGGGGTCGGGGGCGGGATCATTCACGTCCCCTTCCTCATCCTCATCCTCGGGATCCCGGTGCACGCCGCCACGGCGACGTCCCAATTTGTCCTGGCCATCACCAGCCTCACGGGGAGCCTGGCGTTTCTCCGGCAGGGCCAGATCCAGCTGGCCACGGCGGCGAGCATGGGCCTGGGGGTCCTGATCGGGGCCCAGGGAGGTGCATTCCTCTCCACCCGGATGCGGGGCGAGCCCATTCGCCGCCTTCTGGCAGCGGCCCTGGCCATCTTCGCCCTCCGACTGATCCTTTGGTTCGCGTGGTGACTCCGGTCATTCCGGCTCCGACCGGTCCAAGCAAGCTGGGCGTCATCGCGATCGACGGATTCTGACCCGCCTGGAGGCAGGCCACGGCCCTTTCCGGAGGCAAGGGGAGGCTCCCGGCTCCATCGCGCCTTATCAATGGAGGCAATTGGGGGAATGCAGACAGAGATTGAGGCATTTCCCGCACAGGTTACCCGCGGAAGATCAAAAATGCCCCGTATTTTCCGAACCATCATGTCCTGTCGGCCAGGTGGTCAACTCGTTTAACTCATTGGATTCAAAATGAATTTTCATTTCATCGGCGAGCTATTCCCGTTGGGAACGCGCCCCCAGGGGGAAATATGTCGTCTGGTATGCGGTTTGCTTCTCTCCATCCCTGGATCGCGTGTAAGGTCTCTTTTGTCCCCATACCCAGGTTCAGCCATACTTGGAGTCAGGAGGGTATTCGATGAAACTCACACGTGGCGGTGAGTACGGAATTCGCGGGGTCCTCTATCTCGCACATCAGGACCACGGAAAAATCAGCATGCTTTCGGCGATCGCCAAAGCCCAGGATGTCCCGCCCCGGTTCCTGGCCAAGATCTTTCAGGCTCTGGCAAAGGCGGGAATCGTCAGATCGTATCGTGGGGCCAAGGGGGGATTCTCCCTGGGTCGAGCCGCCGGTGAGATTACGATCAAGGACGTGATCGAGGCGATCGAGGGACCGATCTATCTCAACGTCTGCCTGGTGGGACCGGGCGAATGCACCCGCGACAAGATCTGCCCCATGCACCGCGTCTGGGAAGAAGCACAAGCCAAGATGATGGGGGTCCTGGGGCAGACCAGCTTTGCGGACTTGGCCAAGGCCGAGCGCCAGGCCCAGTTGACAGCCGCTTCGTAACTCCGTCCCCCGGTCGGTCCGAATCCCGCAAAGTGGGACGGACTCCTACAAAGGGGCACCCGGCGAGGGGTGGCAGACGAGCCCGATCCTCGCGGGTGCCCGCCCCCTCGCTAACCCTCTCTCGCGAACCACACGCTTCCGTCTCCCATTGCCAGCTGTCGTAGGGGGCACCGGTTTCCCCCGGGGGTTCCTGACGGCTGCGTGAACGGGAGCGCGAGCGACGCCGCATCATACTCCTGCTCTTTCTTGCCGGATCAAGTCGGGCTTCCAGGCCTGTTGCAATTCACCGCCCCATCGGCTATCATGCCAACCGAAAAGGAGCGCATTATGCCAGCGGCCCTGGCGTCGTATAAATCCGCAATCGCCGAATACATCCTGCCGTGCGTCACCAAGCCCTCCCGGTACATCGCGGGGGAATGGAACTCGGTGGTCAAGGACCCGGAGACGGCCGAGGTCCGGGTGGCCCTGGCGTTCCCCGATGCCTACGAGATCGGGATGTCGCACATGGGCCTCAAGATCCTGTCCCAGATCCTGAACGCCCGCCCGGAGATCCTGGCGGAGCGCGCCTACGCCCCCTGGCTGGACGCCGAGGCGCTCTTCCGCCGCCACGGTATTCCCGTGTGCAGTCACGAATCGAGTCTCCCGCTGGGAAGCTTCGATATTCTGGGATTCACCCTTCAGTACGAGCTGTCCTTCGCCACGATCCTCAACATGCTGGAGCTTGCGGGCATCCCCCTGCGCGCCTGCGACCGGGACGCCCGGCATCCGCTGGTGGTGGCTGGGGGCCCCGTTGCCTTTGCGCCGGAGCCCCTGGCGGACTTCATGGACGCCTTCCTCATCGGCGACGGCGAGGAGGCGACGCTGGAGCTGTGCGGGGTCGTCCGCGAATGGAAGCGCGAGGGCGGGTCCCGCGAGGAGCTGCTCCGCGCGGTGAAGGGGATTGCCGGGATGTACGTCCCCGCCCTGCACCAGCCCGGCGAAGTCGTGCGGAAGCGGACCGCCTTGAAACTGGACGTCGTGGACTACGGCCGGTTCCCCGTCCCCTACATGGAGATCGTCCACGATCGGGCCAACATCGAGGTGATGCGGGGCTGCGCGCAGGGCTGCCGCTTCTGCCAGGCCGGCTACATCTACCGGCCGATCCGCGAGCATTCCGCCCCGAGGATCCGGACCCTGGTGGACCAGGCGCTCCGGGGGACCGGGTACGAAGAGGTGTCGCTGTCCTCTCTGTCCATCGCCGACCTGTCGTGTCTCCGGGACCTGGTCCCGCCGCTCATGGCCGGCCTGATCCCGGACAAGACCTCCCTGAGTCTCCCGTCGCTGCGGGTCGAGGCCCTGAACCGCAACCCGGAGATCGCCGCGGAGATCGGGAAGGTGAGAAAGACCGGGTTCACCATCGCGCCCGAGGCCGGGTCGGCTCGGTTGCGGAAGGTGATCAACAAGGAGGGGTTTGACGAGGAACAGATCTTCACCGCGGTCCGGACCGCGGCCAGAGCCGGCTGGGAGTCGGTGAAGTTCTACTTCATGATCGGGCTCCCGACGGAGGAGCAGACCGACCTGGACGAGCTGGTCCGCGTGGCCAAGGAATCGGCGCGCATCGCCCGCCGGGAGAGTCCCCGAGGGTTCGGCCTGACGGTCAGCGTCGGCTCCTTCGTGCCCAAGCCGCATACCCCGTTCCAGTGGTTCGCGCAGGACCCGATGCCCATCCTCAAGGAGAAGCAGTCCTACCTGCGGGGGCGGCTGCGCGAGGCGCGGATCGATTTCAAGTGGCACCACGTCGAGTCGTCCTTCCTGGAAGCCGTGTTTACCCTGGGTGGCCGGGAGGTGGGTGCCGCCATCGCCCTGGGCCAGCAGCGGGGGTGCCGCTTTGACGGCTGGACGGAACAGCTCAAGTTCGACACCTGGATGGAGGCGCTGGAGGACGCAGGCGTAGATCCTTACGCCATCGCCAACCGGCCGCGCGGCCTGGACGAGCCGCTGCCGTGGGACCACATCGACTGTGGGGTCTCCAAGCAATTTCTGAAGCGGGAGCACAAGAAGGCGTTGCAGGTCAAGGGCACCCCGGACTGCCACGTGGGTCCCTGCAGTAACTGCGGCGAGGTCTGCGTCCCCAACTGGCGCACCTGGGCTCAGGAGATCGGCATGATCGAAGTAGAGCCGCGAGCCGAGCGCCGCGAGCCGAGCGCCGGGACCACGGGGAGGGACCCGGCCGGTCCCGGGCACGGCCCGGGAGAGGCGGGGACGGGGCCCCGGATGAGAGAAGCTGAGCCGGGAGCCGAGAGCCACGAACCGGACACGGCGAGGCGCGAGGCACGACAGGCCATTGGTCAAGTGGTCAATCCGTCAATCGGTCTTGACGTATCGACCAATGGACCAATTGACCAATCGACTCGGCGGAGCCGGGTACCCCCTGGGGGGGTGCCAGCCGTGCAGCCGGTTCAGAAGATCCAATTCGAATTCCAGAAGGTGGGCGAGCTGCGCTACCTCTCCCACCTGGAACTGATGCGGGCACTGCAGCGCGCCTTACGGCGTGCCAGCGTGCCGCTGGCCTACACGCAGGGCTTCAACCCCCAGCCGAAGGTTTCGGTGGCCCAGGCGCTCGCCGTGGGCGTGGAAGGCCTCCGGGAACTGGGGGAGGTGGAGCTCACCTCGCGGGTAGACCCAGCGGACCTGCTGGCGCGCTGGAACAGGCATCTGCCGCCCGAACTCAAGATTCTCCGGGCCTGGGAAGCCCCCCTGAACGGGCCGTCGCTTTCCACCGGGGTACGAGGTGCGTCTTATCAGATTCGGTTGCAGCCGAACGGCTGGGATCCAACCTCCCTGGCCGCCCTCGGCACCGCCGGGGCCTGCGCCGACTTCCTGGCGCAGGGCCCCATCCCCGTCGAGGTGTCCAAGAAAGGACAGACGGTGACCCTCGACGCGCGCCCCTTCGTTCAAGGATTCGCCGCCACGTCGGAGGACGGGCCCCAGTGGGACCTGGTCCTCCGGGCCGGCCTGGGGGGTAGCGTGAAGCCCCAGGCGGTCATGCGGAGTTTCCTCGGACGGTGGGTCCCCCCCGGCGAGCTGGATCGGATGGTCTCGTCCCTGCGGATCACGCGGACGGCCCTCGCCCTCGAGGGCCAGGGGTAGGCCTCCCGAGTCCCCCGCCTCCGGTTTCGCCGCTCCACGGCATCGCCGTGGGCACGCGGCGGACGGGACGAGAGCGGGGGCATCGAGGTCTACCGAATGAAACGTGAGATCATCGTCAACTCCTCCCTGGTCGAGACCCGGGTGGCCGTCATCGAGGACGGCACGCTGGTCGAACTCCTGATCGACAATTCCCACAGCCAGAGCCTGGCGGGCAACATCTACAAGGGGCGGGTGCTGAAGATCCTGCCGGGAATGCAGGCCGCCTTCGTGGACATCGGCCTGGCCCGGGACGCCTTCCTCTACGTCCGGGACATCTACGAGGAGATGGAGGACTACGAGCAGCTCCTGACCCTGGGCGAGGGGGGCGGGGACGGCGAGGAGCCGGACCAGGAGGAGCCGACGCCGCGCCGCGGAAGCCAGCGCAACCGACCGCGGCGGCCCTCCCATGCCTCCATCGAGGAGTTGATCCAGGAGGGTCAGGAGGTCCTGGTGCAGGTGGCCCGGGAGCCGCTGGGGACCAAGGGCGCCCGCATCACCTCCCACACCACCCTGCCGGGCCGATACCTGGTGTACATGCCGACCGAGTCCCACGTGGGCGTGTCGCGCAAGATCGAAAGCGAGAACGAGCGATCCCGCCTCAAGCAGATCATCGAAGAGATCAACGCCCCGCGGGAGGGAGTTATCGTCCGGACCGCCGGCGTCGGCCGGTCCAAGGCGGAGATCCAGGCGGACTTCGAGTTCCTCCGCTCCACGTGGCGCCAGATCAAGTCCAAGGCCGAGACGACCACGGCCCCAGCGATGGTGCAGAAGGATCTGGATCTGGTCTTCCGCATCTTCCGCGACCTGATCACGAAGGACGTCACCCGCCTGGTGGTGGACTCGGCCGCGGAGTACGAGCGGTGCATGGAGTACACGGAGTCCCTGTTCCCGGAGATGCGCCAGCTCCTCTTCCTCTATACGGAGGACGAGCCGATCTTCAAGAGCTTCGGCATCGAGAAGGAGATCGAGAAGGCCCTGCGGAGCAAGGTGTGGCTCAAGTCCGGGGGGTACCTGGTCATCGAGCAGACCGAGGCCCTGGTCTCGGTGGACATCAACACGGGCAAGTACGTGGGCAAGCACGACTTCGAGGAGACCATCCTCAAGACCAACCGGGAGGCCGCCAGGGAGATCGCGCGCCAGGTGCGCCTGCGGGACCTAGGCGGAATCATCATCATTGATTTCATCGACATGGCCCGGCAGGAGAACCGGGACAAGGTGATGGCCGACCTCAAGGAGGCCCTCAAGGCCGATCGCTCACCCACCAACGTCTCGCTCCTGTCGGAGCTGGGCCTGGTGGAAATGACGCGCAAGCGGGTGCGGCAGGGGCTGAACCAGTCCCTCAGCCAGACCTGCGCGGCCTGCGGGGGGCTGGGGTGGGTGCGGTCCACCGCCTCCATCGCCCACCAGGCACTGCGCGAGGTGGAGTGGCGGATGGGGCGCAAGGGGCTCCCCCGGATCAAGATCCGGGCCGCCCCCGACCTCACCGAATGGATGAAGGCCGAGGAGGCGGAGATCATCGAACGCCTGCAACAAAGCCTGGGCGGCGAGATCGACCTCATTTCCGAGGAAACCTATCCGCCCGGGAAGTACTCGCTGCTGGAGGGCTAACGGCCGTCAAGAAGTCAATTGGTCGAGTAGTCAAATGGGGGGAGCCTCCGGGACCAAATGACGACTTGACCATTGGACTCTTTGACATGCGAGAGGGGCCGGAAAAGCTTGACACTCCCGGGCCCCCATGTTATAGAAGACTCCCCGTCTCGGCGAGAGACGGGGTCGTTTTTTGTGGGGCACCGCACGAACGATTTCGGATTTCGAATTGCGGATTTCGGATTGCGGAGGCTGCCCAACCTTCCTGGTTGAGTGCCGCACCGAAAGGGAAGGAGTGCCCGTGTACGCCATCATCGAATCGGGTGGAAAACAATACCGGGTCGAGCCCGGGGCCGTCGTGGTGCTGGAGCGCATCCCGGGAGAGGTGGGCAGCCAGGTGGACCTGGACCGGGTCCTGCTCGTGGCCGATGGCAGCACGGTGAAGGTCGGCAAGCCGACCCTGGCCGGCGCCCGGGTGCTCTCGAAGATCGTGGCCCAAACCCGGGGCGAGAAGATCGACGTCTTCAAGTTCAAGAAGCGCAAGAAGTACCGCCGGAAGACCGGCCACCGCCAGGAATTGACCCAGGTACGCATCGGCGAGATCATCGCGTAACGGCGTGCCGCGTGCTGGGTGCGCTTGGTGCCCGGCATCTCGCACGGAGGTAAGCATGGCACACAAGAAAGGCGTCGGGAGTTCGCGGAACGGGCGGGACAGCGCGGGGCGGCGCCTGGGGATGAAGGCCTTCTCCGGTCAGTCCGTGACGGGGGGGAGCATCCTCGTCCGGCAGCGGGGGACGCGGTTCAAGCCCGGCAAGAACGTGGGCCTCGGGGGCGATGATACGCTGTTCGCCAAGGTGGCCGGCGTGGTCTACGTCGAACACCGGGGCGGCAACCGGTTCGTCTCCATCACGCCGACCGCCTAACCGGATTGTCGATTGCGGAATGTCGATTGTGGATTTACCCGGAGCGGTCCCACCAATCGGCAATCGTCAATCCCAAATCGACAATGTTCGTTGACACCGCCCGCATTGTGGTCCAGGCCGGGGAGGGCGGTCGCGGCTGTGTGAGCTTCCGCCGGGAGAAGCACGTCCCGCGCGGCGGACCCAACGGCGGGGACGGCGGAGACGGGGGAAGCATCTCCGTCGAGGCCAGCCGGTCCTACCAGACCCTCATTGATCAGCGCTACCAACAACTCTACCGCGCCGAGCGCGGCGAACATGGGCGCGGCAAACAACAGCACGGGGCGGCGGGCCGCGATCTTGTCATCAAGGTCCCCCTGGGCACCGTGATCCGCGACGCGGACACGGGCGAGACCCTGGCGGACCTCACGGAGGAAGGCCAGCGCGCCCTGGTGGCTCGCGGCGGCAAAGGCGGCCGCGGTAACGCCCACTACGCCACCCCCACACGGCAGGCCCCGCGCATCGCCGAACCCGGAACCCCCGGCGAGGGGCGGACCATCCTCCTGGAACTCAAACTCATCGCGGACGTCGGCCTGGTGGGTCTGCCCAACGCGGGGAAGTCGTCCCTCCTGGCGGCCTTCTCGGCCGCCCGCCCCAAGATCGCCGCCTACCCCTTCACGACCCTGACCCCCAACCTGGGCGTGGTGGACGTGCCCCCCTTCGGCGGGTTCGTGGTCGCCGACATCCCCGGTCTCATCGAGGGGGCCGCGGCCGGCGCGGGGCTGGGCATCCGGTTCCTGCGCCACATCGAGCGGACCCGCCTGCTGGTCCACGTCCTGGACGTGTCCGAGTCGGGCGGCGACCCGGTGGCCTCCTTCACGACGGTCGAGCAGGAACTGACCAAATACGATCCCGGCCTCCTGCGCCTCCCACGCATCGCGGCCGGTAACAAGATTGACCTCCCTCATGGCGAGGGGCTGTCCCGACTTCAGACCCTGTGCGCCTCGCGCGGGATCCGCCTGGTCCCCGTCTCCGCCCTGACGGGCGAGGGGGTTCCGGCCCTGGTGGAGGAGATCGCGACGGCGCTTCGGGCAGCGCAACGGACGTCACATGACCTTGCGCAAAGCGTCACCTCCCGCTGATCGCCGGGACTGGCTGGCCCACGCGAAGCGCGTGGTCGTGAAGGTGGGCTCGGGCGTCCTGTCCCGCGGGGGGATCAGCCTGCACCGGCCGACGATGGCCGGGTTGGCGGCGGCCCTGGCTGGGCTCCGGACGCGGGGGATGGAGGTGATCCTGGTCTCGTCGGGGGCCATCCTGGCCGGGATGGAGGCCCTGGGTCTCACGGAGCGGCCCCGCGACCTGCCCCTCAAGCAGGCCACGGCCGCCGTCGGCCAGAGCCACCTGATGCGCGCCTACGAGGAGGCCTTCCAGCCCTGCGGGCAGCGCGTGGCCCAGATCCTCCTCACCCGGGAGGATCTCCGTCACCGGGGGCGGTACCTGAATGCGCGCAACACGTTCTTCACGCTCCTGCGCCTGGGGATCGTCCCCATCGTCAACGAGAACGACACGGTGGCCGTCCAGGAAATCCAGTTCGGGGACAATGACACCCTCTCGGCCCTGGTGGCCAACCTGGCCGAGGCGGACCTCCTGGTGATCCTGACCGACACGGAGGGGCTGTTCACCGCCGACCCGCGTCGGGATCCGTCGGCGCGGCTCATCCCGCTGGTGCGCCCCCAGGATGCGGTGACCTCCTTCTGCGCCGAAGAGGCGGGCAGTGCGGCCAGCATCGGCGGCATGAGTTCCAAGGTGCTGGCCGCCCGGCGTGCCACCACCGCGGGCATCCCCACGGTGGTGGCCAGCGGCCTGAAGGAGGGGGTGCTGGAGGCGATCCTCCGGGGGGCGGAGGCGGGCACCTTCTTCGTCCCGTCGCGCAGCCGGATGCAGAGCCGGAAGCGCTGGCTCGCCTTCGCCAGCGTGCCCCGCGGGGGGATCGTGGTGGACGCCGGGGCGAGGCGGGCATTGGTCTCTGGCGGGAAGAGCCTGCTGCCCTCGGGCATTCGCACCACGCGCCGGAGCTTCCGTGCCGGCGACGTGGTCAGCCTGATGGACCCCGAGGACCGGGAGTTCGCGCGGGGCCTGGCCAACTACAGCCGGGACGAGGTGGAGAAGATCAAGGGTCTGAAGTCCCACGAGATCGCCGCCGTGCTCGGCCACAAGCCGTACGATGAGGTCGTGCACCGGGACAACCTGGTGGTTCTGGAAGGCCCGGAAGGAACCGCACATGAACGCAAATGAACGCAGATGGGACGAAACCGCAAATGAACGCCAATAAACGCGAATGCTCAAACGCGGCACGCCCGCGTCGCCTTTGCCTGTGTCCATTGATTGGCGTTCATTTGCGTCCATTTGCGGTTTCAGCGGGGTTTTCGCATGAGCGGGTTTGACATCCGGGCCATGGCCCAGGCCGCCCGAGCGGCCAGCCAGGTGCTGGCTCGCGCCACCGGGGAAACGAAGAATGCGGCGCTCCGCGCCATGGCGGCGGGGCTCCTGGATTCCCGCGAGCGCATCCTGGCCGCCAACGCCGAGGACGTGGCGGTGGCTCGGGCGGAGACCCATCCCAGCGCGTTCGTGGACCGCCTGACCCTGACGGCCCCGCGACTGGACGCGATGGCGCGGGGCCTCCGGCAGATCGCAGACCTGCCGGATCCCGTGGGCGAGATCACGGGGATGTGGCGGCGCCCCAACGACCTGCAGGTGGGGCGGATGCGGGTCCCCCTCGGCGTAATCGGGATCATCTACGAGTCGCGGCCGAACGTGACGGCAGACGCCGCCGGGCTCTGCCTGAAGTCGAGCAACGCCGTCATCCTCCGCGGGGGACGGGAGGCGCTCCGCACCAATGCCGCCATCGGCGGCATCCTGGCGGCGGCCGTGGGATCGGTGGGTCTGCCGGAGACCTCCCTGGCAGTGGTGCCGACGCCGGACCGGGCGGTGGTGAAGGAGATGCTCCTGCTCTCCGGCCTGATCGACCTGATCATCCCGCGCGGCGGGGAGGAGTTGATCCGCATGGTGCGGGAGGGCTCCCACATCCCGGTCATCGCCCACGACAAGGGCCTGTGCCACACCTACGTGGATGCGGGGGCCGACCTCGGCATGGCGGCGGACATCGCCTACAACGCCAAGGTCGAGCGCCCCGAGGTCTGCAATGCCATGGAGACGCTCCTGGTCCACGCCGCGGTGGCCGAGGTCTTCCTGCCGGGCTTGGTCGCCCGCCTGCGGCAGGCCGGCGTGGAGGTGCGAGGCTGTCCGAGGACCCGGGCCATGGCGCCGGGTGTCCAGCCCGCCACGGAGGCGGACTGGGACACGGAGTACCTCGACCTCGTCCTGTCCATCCGGGTGGTGGACTCCTTCGAGGAGGCGGTGGCCCACATCGCCCAGCACGGCTCGGGGCTGGCGGAGGCCATCGTCACGGCCGACCACAGCCGCGCCATGCGGTTCCTGCGCGAGGTGGACGCCGGCGCCGTGTTCGTGAACGCCTCGACGCGCTTCACCGATGGGTACGAGTTCGGGATGGGCGCGGAGATGGGGATCAGCACGCAGAAGCTGCACGCGCGGGGCCCCATGGGCCTGGCCGAGCTCACCTGCCAGAAGTTCATCGTCCTGGGCGCGGGACAGATCCGCGATTCCCGGGCGTAACCCTCCCGGGCACCGGCCGGGACGGGTCCGGCCGCAGGAGCGCGATGCGCATCGGCATCATGGGCGGCACATTCGATCCGATTCACCTGGGCCACCTGCGGGCGGCCGAGGAGATCTACTGGGCCTTCGGCCTGGACCGGATCATCTTCGTCCCGGCGGCCCGTCCGCCCCACAAGGTGGAGGCCGTGGCCGCCTCGGCGCTCCACCGCTACGAGATGGTCTCCCTGGCCACGGTCTTCACGCCGTATTTCACGGTCTCCTCCATCGAACTGCAACGGCCGGGAACGTCCTACTCCGTGGAGACAGTCCGGGAATTCCAGAAGATGTCCGGGCCGGAGACGACGCTCTACTTCGTGGTGGGAGTGGACGCCTTCCTGGGGATGTCTGCGTGGCGGCAGGCGCGGGAACTGCTCAGCCTGGCCCGGGTCATCGTCACGGCGCGGCCAGGCTGGCGCCTCGACGAGGTGGAGCGGCTGCTCACCCCCGAGCAGGGGAAGGTCCTGGGGAACCCCAGCTTCCGGTACCTGAAGATCTCCGACATCGATCCCGAGCGGGTGGAGCGGGAGTTCACGCCCCGCCAGGTCCTCCTCGTAGAGGTGGTGTCGCTGGACATCGCCTCCCGGGAGATCCGGCAGCTGGTGGAAGAGGGGCGGAGCATCCGCCACCTGGTGCCGGACACGGTGGCGGCCTACATGGCCAAGAACCGGCTGTACCAGCGGCCGCGACCCGGCCGCTCGCGAACCTAGGCAACCTGGCAACTGGGTAATCGGGCAATTTGGCAATCTGGTAATCAGGCAACCCGGAACCCCTGAGTGCCGGATTGCCGGGTACCCTCAGGGTGCGCCGAATCGCCCACAGGACGGAGGGACTGCCATCGACTCGACCGAAGTCGTGAAGCTGGCGGCCGATGCCGCGGCGACGGTGAAACCCAGCTACCTGGCCATCCTGGATCTGCGCGACCTGTGTACCTTCACCGACCACTTCCTGATCGCGAGCGCGAACTCGGCGCGCCAGGTGCAGGCCATCGCAGAGCGCGTGGAGGAGCAACTCGCGAGGGCGAAGGTCCGGATGTCGCATCGCGAAGGGGTGGGCGAGGCGCAATGGATTTTGCTTGACTACCATGATGTCGTCGTTCATATTTTCGCCGACCAAACCCGGGAATTCTACGATCTGGAGCGTCTCTGGGCGGATGCACCGAAGCAGCAACTGGTCGGCTGACCGACCGGGGCCGTCGGCCAGGGGACGTGGCTCCGGATCTTCTCCGGGTGGGCCGTCGAAGGCAAAAGCATAAGCGAC